>ENA-OSET01000093-OSET01000093.1-sediment-metagenome-genome-assembly--contig:-NODE-93-length-102573-cov-12.672251_pt1 | contig 102573 bp, 94 predicted proteins | sample MGYA00237882_ERZ534229 | MGnify/ENA primary metagenome ERZ534229 (study PRJEB26408, sample SAMN06266212) | sediment metagenome | isolation source: Hudson Canyon methane seep mesocosm | place... | reverse complement strand
TCATGACACTGATATGGGCGGTACTTGGTTGGGGTGGGGCCAGCCCAGTATTTGGGCTGAAAAAATGCGCTATGACCTGCCCATCACCGAAAGCGCCTCAGTCAAAGCGTCCAGTTTTGTCTGGTTTGAAAATGGTGAGCGCAAAGAGGGAGGGGCAGAAGATTATTGGCCGCCCTTATACGAAGCGCTAGACAAGTTTTATGCACCAGCGTTTGAGCATCTACCACGCCCTTACGATCCTCTATACAAAGACGGCAAGGAATTCCGCCGTTTAGACAATTTGAGTGCGGCGGAAGCCATTGATGCACTGGATATTACGTCGCTGCAAAAACAGTTGGTGCACAGTTTTACCGCGATCAACGGCCACGCAGATTCCTCAGAAAGCAGTTATCTGGATCAGCTTCGTTGGCTTTCCCTGTCAGGTTTTAATAAAGATTTTATGTGGGGCAATATTGGTCAGTTTCGTTTCAAGAACGGCACCAAAGATCTGCTGGAACATATGCAGGCCGATAGCCAAGCGGAAATCAAGTTAGGGTCGGCGGTAGTCAAGGTAGAGCAGAAAGGCGACCTCGTTTTTGTCACGACTAATCGCAAGGAAACATTCAAGGCACGCACGGTGGTAATGGCGCTGCCATTGAATGTGATTTCCAGTATCGATTTCCAGCCCCGTTTATCGGCCGTGAAACGGCAAGCCGCCAAGCAGGGCATGACGGGTTCGGGTATAAAAATCTATATGCGCATCAAAGGTCGCCATCCGATTATGTTTGGCAATGGGCACCAGGATATGCCGCTCAATTACCTTTGGACAGAATACGACGATGAGAATCAGGTACTCGTTGGCTTCGGCAAAGATCCAGAGCTGTTGGACGTCTATGACGACGACGCTGTGCAGGCTGTTCTAAATCAATACATTCCCGGCGCAGAACTGCTGGAGTCTTTCAGCTACGACTGGAACCTTGACCCCTACTCTAAAGGTACTTGGTGCATGTATCCGCCCGGAATGTTGAGTAGCTCGCTGGCTGAACTGCAGCGGCCGGAAGGCAATGTGTATTTCGCCGGTGGTGATATCGCAAGCGGTTGGCGGGGGTTTATTGACGGGGCAATTGAAAGTGGTGCGCGGGCCGCTCAGATGCTTGAAAACACATTAAAGAGTTGAATAAATTGAAACGAGGTAGTTAGAGAATGAATATCATCAAAAAATTACAATGCAGTATTTTACTTTGTAGCGCCGCCCTAGGGGCAAATGCCGATACGAAAATGGATGTTTCGCTGATAGGAGGGTTTTACGCGAGCAGCGAGCGAAGCATTAGTTTAGGCAGCGACAAAAGTGCGTTTGTCTACAGTGTATTGGGTGCCGTCACCTTGAGTGATAACAAAGGAAACCAGTGGCAGGTTTCCATCGAATGCCTAGGTTTTGACGAAATGGGAGGTGGAACAGGTACGCAGGGTGTTGGGCGCTGTACTTGGAAGGACGTCGACAATCATCACTTATTTGTCAGTGTTTCGACCCATGGTGAGCGCAACCGCTACACGGTGCTGGGGGGCACAGGTAAATGGGCTGGCGCGAAAGGCCAGATAGATACAAGTTTTACCTACCTTCCTGCGCCCTCTGAGACTATTTTTCTCGGTACGGATGAAGGCAAGGGGCGTATTAGTAAGCCTGTCAAAATCTAATAACTCAAGTTCCCAATGGAGGCTCGTTCAGTGAACCGAAAATTCTTTTCCCTGCTAGCAATGAACTTAGTGTTTTCAGCAAATACCGCATTTGCGGCTAAGGATAGCTGTGACGCTAAAAGTTCTAAAAAAGCTTTTGCAAAGTGTGCCGCCTGTCATTCGATCAATGAGGGCGGTGCAACCTTGTTGGGGCCAAACTTACACGGAATCATAAATCGATATTCAGGGGCGCTTGAAGGTTTTCCGTACTCACCTGCGATGATGGCGTATCAAAAAAAATGGACGGAAAAAGAATTAGATAAATTTCTACAAGACCCAATGAAGGTTGTTCCAGGCACGATGATGGCCTTTGGGGGCTTGCGTAAGGAAAGGGATCGTCAGGCGGTTCTCTGTTATTTGCGGAATAATAGCTAAGGAGCGAAAAAACTGATGCTTACGTAGAAACTTTTTCTGGTGATGTGCCACTGGTTGTAAATATTATCAACACAAGCATTACTCCAAGTTATTGTAATTCTTGCTGCGCGCGAATCAGACGTTCAAGAACGTTTTCTGCGTGAGGCGTTTTTTTACTGACCAAAAAATGCAGGCCTAATGCACTTATTTTTTGGCGGAATAGTTCAGGCGAGTCGGAAGCATCTAAGGTGCCTTTGACCGCTAGCTCGTAGTCTAATAACAAATCTGCGCGATTGCTGTAAAGCATCTTCATCGCGTTTTTGTGGTTGTTGGCCCTGTGGATTGTGATCTTTCCTTGAAGTTCCAGCTTTTCTAGTTCGACAATAAGTCCGCTGTATTCATAGCCATTTATAACGACAAATCGCTTTCCTGACCACTCCGCTTGGGAGCTTGGTAATATTGACTGCGATAAAGCATAGAGGCCTAGGTGGATTTCTCTGATGGGGTATTCGCTCGCGACTATTCGGTCATTGTACTTTTGGTTTTCATTCAGCCCCATAAACAAGTCAATTTCACCGTTGGCCAGACTCATATACAGTCTTTTAGTAGGAAGGCACTGAGTGCTATATTTGAAGCCTGCGCGAGCAGCAACCTGCTCCAGTAGCTTCGTGTAATACCCCGCCGGCTTACCTTCCTTACAGATGTAGGCGGGAGGTAGATTTAATATCCCAATTTTTAATGTCTCGGCTTGTGCTGCCGGTAGAGATAAAGGCAATAGCATCAAAGAGAGCATTAAAGACAATGCCGATTTGTTTAACATTATTAGTGCAAGCTCTCGAATGGAACGTGTTGTAGCGCAAATAGACGACTTATTGATTAGAAGAGTAGCATAATCTCACAAGTAGGGACTATCAAGCTTTTGGCTAAGCCTGAGAGGCCCTAGTGACATGCTTACCTAAGCGTTTTATATAGAAATCAAACCTGCCTAGTATCAGCACCTATTTACTGCCTAAATTCATGGTGTTGAGACAAGCCTTAAACGATGACTATGCAATAAAAGTGACCGCATCTGAAAGGTCTGCTCTTTCAGTTATTGTCGTATTTACCATGGCTTCATCATCGGCATACCCAAAAGACATACCAAATAAAATGCCTTGATCTTCGCTTAGGTTAAATAACTCTCGAGCAGGTTGCGGGAATTGGCTAAGTGCGCCTTGGAAGCATGAAGAGATTCCACGCTCTTGCAGCAATAGCGCAAGTGACTGAGTATAGATTCCAATGTCGACAGCGCCCATGATATCGAGATATTTATCCATTGTAAAAAACGCTACATGTGGGGCACCGAAAAACTCCCAGTTTTTTACCATGGCCATCTGTCTCGCGCTCTTATCTTCACGAGCAATGTCCAGTGCTGAATAAAGCTTGTCTGCTGATCCGAACTGGCGTTCACGGTGTACGCCACTGTATTTAGCTGACCAGTTGAAATCGGGCTTAGGGCCTTGGCCGCTCATTAGTTCGCCAATAAGGGCATCTTTTAAAGCGTCTTTTTTTGCGCCTGACACTATGTAAGTTTGCCAAGGTTGAACGTTGCAATTTGAAGGAGATTGCTGAGCTTGTTTGAATATTTCCTTCAGTTCTTGATCGGGGATAGGCGTATCCTTGAATGCACGAATTGAGCGGCGATTATTGAGGGCTTCTACAACTGACATGAAAAACTCCGAAGGTAGTAAGGATTGTAATTTTGAAACACTTTAACTGAAACGGGCCTTAAACGAAAATATTTGAATACGGGATAAATTTAAACCCTGCTTTTCGTCATAGAACATCGATCACGATATTGGCAAAGTTATGGGCTGCGCCAGTTCTCGAAATGTCAGGTTCTCCAAATCGTCCATAGCGTGTAGCCTTATTTATGGCTGCCTCAGTATTTTCTTTGCAGCAAGTTTTGATGATGGCTATCCCAAAACTTTGACTGATAGTTTGGCAGGTTTAACAGAGCTGCGCATTGCGGGGTGAGTTTACAGGTGGAATTCTTGGTAATATGATATATATCAATGACTTATAAGTGGACTTGCGATTCTCTATTTTCATCCAATAGAGCTTCGATAATGTCCGGTATCGTCTAAAAAACCGCTAGTCTTCTGGACTTGCGGTTTTTATACCCAAAGCGAAGCAATCAGGTTTGAATAAATCCTGGGGTCGGTGAGGCTGCTGCGTGGGTACCCTGAATAATATCCCTCATTTACAGGGAATTTGTTATCTTCTATCCTATAAACATCCAGCCCACTTTTACAGTGTATTCAAGCAATGGTTTGGGCTAGCGCCTCCAGAGTTTAGCTTGGGCGCACGGAATTACTAATGCTGAACCACCATTCACTACGAGGGACTTATTGAATGACTCTAACCAACAGTGCGATTTTGGCTTTGGTTTTGTTAGCAATAAGCCCGTTGAGCTATACAGAAAGTGCCTTAGACTCCAGTTTGAGCTCGACGAGTAGCTCCGTCAATAAAATCACCATCGCATCGATCGATTGGTGCCCTTATATCTGTGTGGGAGAAGACAAGCCCGGGGTGCTGACAGAATATGTAAAAAAGATATTTGCGGGAACCTCTCACACCTTAATTTTTACACCCATGCCTTGGGCTCGAGCTATTCAGGAAACTCAGGCAGGGCGATATCAAGCCTTATTAGCGCCGGCAAAAGAGGAAGCTCCAGGCTTGGTTTTTCCGTCTCGGCCCTTGGGGTATCAGGTCATGTGCCTGTTCACACGCAGTGAAGACTCCTGGAAGTACGAGGGTTTGGAGTCGCTGAAAGGTCGTCGTATCGTTTACGGTTATGGTGCTTATCCGGCTTCCCTGGAGGGCGCACAGAAATTCGCGATACTTTATCCAATGCCATACAGTAAAAGTTTTGTTCGTAGGGGCGTTAAAATGATCTTGAAGCAGCGTGCAGACACGCTGCTTTTCACTGTGTACTCAACGCAGTACTACCTCAATTCGGTTGGTTTGACTGATAGAATAAGAAATGCGGGGTGTGTGCAGAGGCAGGCGGTTTATTTGGCGTTTACGCCCAATGAGGCGGCACAAGAAACACGCCAGACACTTATTGCCTTGCTCGACGAAAAAATTGAAACTTTAGAAAAAGATAATACCTTTGAAAATCTGCTTCTAGATTACGGGCTGAAACCACACTAGTTTTTGAACTTCAATACAGCCTCGCTGGTTTTATTCCAGTGGCTGCACTCCTCTGAATGACGGCACGCCTACGAATGATACCGCCCCGCTAAAGGCAAGTCTCAGATGCATTCAGAATACTGTTCCGCAATTTTTTTAAACTCTCGCTCTCCCGGGTATCAAGCAAGCCAAACCGGAGTAAAATTTCTCGCTCATCCACGTCAATCAGACGAATGAGCACGCCTTGTTTTGCCAGTGCCTGATACAGGTGCTCGCCCAGTGATCGCTCCGCTCGATAGCTTATAAATAAGTGTGCGTGCTCGCCGTTGCAGCCAACGATAGGCCCTAAAGTATCATCCAACAACTTTTGATATGCACTCATCCAAGCGGCGAGCCTTAAGCGTGTGCTTTGTTGCCAGACCCGATCGGCCAAAGCTTGTTGCGCCACCCACTGGCTTGGTCCGCTGACATGCCACGGGCCGAGTTCCCCTGCTATTTGTCTCAGCACAGCCGTTTCGGCCAAAGCGAAGCCCACGCGAATGCCCGCCAGGCCAAAGAATTTTCCCAGGGAGCGCAGAACAATAAGCCCCTTCAATTGGCTGACGCCCGCAAGTGAATTCTCAGGCTGCATATCCATAAAGGCTTCATCAACAATCAGCCAGCCCTGTCTCTTCTCGAGCTTTTCTCGCCATTGCAGCAATTGTGTTTTGGCCACTTGCTGGGTGCTGGGGTTGTTCGGGTTTATCACCAAGACCACATCGCAGCGTTCATCATCAAGCCATTGCTGCAATTCTGCGGTGGATTGGTAGCGAAGAATTTCGTGGCCGCATGCGGTCCAGTTTGCTTCATGTTCGGTATACCCGAGGGCAGGCACAGCCACAACAGAGGCCTCACGTAAACGGGGTAGAGCTTGAATAAATGCTTGGCTACCGGCTCCAGCGATGATCGACTCGCATCCGTAGTAAGTTCTTGCGCTGTTTAATAGAGATTGAGAATAATCGGGCAGGGAGTGAAAAAATGATTTGGGAATCGAAGGTACTGGCCAGCCAACAGGGTTGATGCCCGTTGACAGGTCTAGCCAGTTCTCAAGTGCAATGCCGTAGGTCTGTGCGGCAAGCTCGACACTACCGCCGTGTTTTAGAAGCGCGCGAGGGTTCATAGATTTGCCAAAACCACGAGCGTCAACAACCATAAAACGAGGCTGCGATTAATCAGCGCTATGGCCGCGACGATGTCCTGTTTCTGTGCTTGCTTACCGCAGCCTAGTTCTGGTCGCTGATGCAACTCTCCATGATAGGTCGCGTGCCCTCCTAGGCGAACTTCCAGTGCACCAGCACCGGCGGCCATCACTGGGCCTGCATTTGGGCTGTCCCACAGTGGCGCCTGCTTGCGCCAACATTCAATGCCTGGTTTCCATGCGCCCACTAAGCAGTACGACAGGGCTGTTAAGCGGGCTGGGAGCAAATTCAGTAAGTCATCAAAACGCGCCGCGAAACGCCCAAAATACAAATATTTTTCATTGCGATAACCCCATAGAGCATCCAGTGTATTCGCCAAGCGGTATAGCACTACACCGGGAACTCCTGCGACCACAAACCAAAAAATTGCCGCAAAGATAGCATCGCTGCCGTTTTCCAGCATGGATTCTATGGTGGCCCGATTCACCGCGGGTTCATCGAGGCCAGAGGTGTCTCGGCTCACTATCCAGCTCAGTTTTTGACGCGCCAAATCAAGGTCGCCGGCGAATAGGGGAGTGCTAACGGCTAGCCCGTGCTCTTTCAAGCTCCTGGCGCCCAGTGCTAAATATAAAACCAGACAGGAAAATAACGCAGACAGTAGGGCAGAGCGGCTCTGTAAATAATGATCGAGAAATACCGTTACCACCAGAATAGGTATTACGGCCAAGCAAACAGAGGCAGCACCCATTGCGATCGTTGCTGGAGCCTGAACATTAAATTTCCGACAGAAGCGCTCGCAGATTTCCGCCCAGCGACCAAAGCCCACTAGGGGGTGCCAGCGGCGTACTTCGCCAAACGCTAGGTCTAGTAATACAGCCGCTAAAACAATAATCGGGGTGTAGGTAGAAAACGTCACTAAATTTCCATCAATAAAAAAGGAAAGGATTGTACCACGCCGAGGTTTTTCTGAAATCACCCCTGAGCTTAGTTAAAATCACATGTTTAAGATACTTAACTCACTTTAAAAGTCGCACCGATTAAGGCACAAACTTTTCCATTGGCGAGCACCCGCCCCTGAGCGGTATCAACAGAGCTGCCTGGTTTGACAAATTGGGTTTCAAATTCAAGCCAGTCTCCTATTCGTGCGGCGCTCACGAAGTCTACATGTAAGCTAATGGTGACAAGTCCATTTAAGTTCTCGTGATAGCTGGCGCAAGACAGGCCCATCGCATTGTCGGCAAGGGCCGATATTAAGCCGCCGTGGACAAATCCTCTGGAGTTGCAGTGTTGGGTATCGGCTGTTAAACCTAGGTTGAACCCCGAGTCTGTGCGTTTTGAGAAGAGCGGTTCCCAAGGTTCTGTAAGCGGGCTTTTCCGAAAGTGAGGTTCGAAATCAGGGGCAATCGTCATCTACTGTTCTCCTGTGAGTTTGATTAGTGCGACAAGGCGCTGCTTAGCTTCTTCTAAAACTTCAGTGTCTCGTGTTGCTCGCGCTAAGATTGTGCCGCCTTCAACATTCATAATGACGGCGCGGGATATTTCTTCCGCATTTTTCAGGCTGTGACCTGCCACGGTGAGCATCTGTGTGAATTCGCTCTGGATGTCGTTATAGGCCTGTGTAAGAGCGCGCGCCAAGATATTGTCCGCTTTGTTCTCTACACCATTTGTCAGCGCCGCGAGTAGTGGCCCTTCAGAGAAATGTGTCGTTTGTAGCCAAGTCATCATGTTGTCAATGTAGATAGCAATGACGTTTTCCGGCTGTAGTCCTTTGAGTCGGAGCGTCTGAATAGAGATAAGCACTTCTCCAGCCAGCCACTCGGCACACCTTGCGCCCAAGTCTTCCTTGCCGCCGGGAAAGTGGTGGTACATCGAACCGCGAGGCGAGCGCGCAAGGTCGAGAATATCCGTGGTGCCAGCACCGTGATAACCGCGCTGCTGGAAAAGTTGGATAGCGGCCACTATCAGGCGTTCACGGGTTTTGGGAGCGGGCGCATTATTCGATTTTGTCTTCGCATTTTGACTTAGAAGCATGTGCAGGGTGTCCATCCGCTGGTTTGATAATGAACCGAATGTTACATTTATTAGATAGATCTGTCTATTTTGTGTAAGTAAGTTATCACTTAGGCTGGTCCCGCAGGATTGACTTAGTTTTTTACAAGGATATCGAGATGAAAACCATTTCGTATCAACTGTATGCATACGTTGACCAGTCATGGTTTACGTGTCAGTTTGTTGCGCGGCCTTGCCCTCTTGTGCCTTGGAGCAATCGCGCCGTTTGGCAATTCACGCGAAGTGAATATCTGGGGCCCTCATGCCTCAAATACAAAATCCCCCTCGCGGGTTCTAAATTAATGGGAGTTTTAAATTGGACGTAGAAAATACCGTAGCAATTGTCACTGGTGCCAGCTCAGGCGTTGGCGCGGAAACGGCCGTGAAACTTGCCCAACGAGGAGTCAAGGTGGTGGTTAACTACGCCACTTCAAAAGCTGGCGCCGATGCTACCGTGGCGCGCATTGTGGAACTGGGAGGTGAGGCAATAAGTGTACAAGCTGACGTGAGTGACAATGCTCAGTGTGTCAATTTAGTCGAGCAGGCCGTGGCGCGTTTTGGGCAACTCAATATTCTCATTAATAATGCCGGCACCACCACCTTCGTCGATCACAGCGAACTGGATTTACTCAGCGACGACATTTGGCAGCGCACCTTGAATACGAATCTTCTTGGGCCATTTTATATGAGTCGTGCCGCACTTCCCGAACTGATTAAACAGGGCGGCGGCGATATAGTAATGACCTCGAGCACGGCGGGTTTGAATGCAAACGGCAGTTCCATCGCCTATTGCGCCTCAAAAGCCGGGCTGAATAGTTTAACCAAAACCTTAGCTAAGGCTATGGGGAAGCACAACGTGCGCGTGAATGCGATTTGCCCAGGCTTAATTGATGGCAAATGGAGCCGCGAAGGCCGCGGCGACAATTGGCAGGCCGTTGAAAACTTTGTAAAACAGAACTCGGCTTTGGGCAAAGTGTCTACGCCCGAAGATATCGCCGATAGCATTCTTTCGGTGGTCTCTGGGAGTGATCTTTTAACCGCGCAAATTATTGTTGTTGATGGTGGGTTCGCCATCTAGGTATTAAGGCAAAAGCTGTTCTTTTAGTCGAATAAAATGAGCGGGCCTATTAAATGAGATCCATCAAAAGGGGCCTGTTATTTAAGGCCTATGGATAGAACCGATATTAAATTGAATGATAGAACTCCTTATCTATCGAGTTCTATCATTCGAAGTCTTCAATAAAGGGCATAAATATCTTTAGAAAGGCCGCCTGATCTTCAATGAATGGACTGTGTCCGGTGTCCTTCATTACTTCCTCTTGAACCGAGCCTTGCTGCTCACTGTATTTCTGCAACACCTGCCGGGTTTGATCCACCATAGGTTGCGCGGGGTAGGACTCGGTACCAGGCCAACCATCGACTAAGCCCATCTGCCCCAAGACGCCAAAGTCTGACAAGGATTGATTCGAAATGATAATGTCCTGATCGCCGCGCACCCACAATATCGGTGGTTTGTTGGGCAGTTCTGCAATGGCCTCCACATTAAAATATTGCGCACTGATAGCGTTCAGCGGCCCATACTGACCAGGGCTTGTGTGTGGCCAGTGGGGAGAGTTGCGGCTGTCGCCAGGGTAACGATCAGGCCCCAAGTGCTGAGACAGTGAGGCAGTTAAAAACTCGTCGACTAAAGGTTCTGCAGGCGCTTGGTAAAAAAACGACTGCTGAATGACATTGCGAGGAGACAGTGGGCTTTTTGTCCCACGGTCTTGCTGGGCAATTTTTTCAATAAATTCCGTCGGTACGGTACCGCCGCCAGACCCAGCGTAGTCTTCGTGGCAGGGCGTGCCCATCAGGTCTCGGGTGCCGCCAAAGCCATAAGGACTCACTGGGGCAATGAGGGTGAGTGAGTCCATTAGCGCTGGGCTATCTATTAAGAGTTGCAAAATGGCGCCGGCGCCAGCAGACCAACCCAGCCAGTGCGCCGACTTAATATTTAAGGTTTTACACAGCGCGGCTAAATCATCCGCCCAGTCTCGTGCACCGCGAGTGGCATCGATGATTTTGTCTTCGGTATCGCCGTAGCCGCGTAAGTCTACCGCTATGGTGTACATGTGTGGCGGTAGCGCTAACATTAAATTTTCGAAGTAGAAGGACGATGAAAAATTGCCATGGATAAGTATGATGGGCTTAGCACTTTCATCGCCACAGCTTCGCACGCGCATGCGCAGGCGAGGGGTTTGTATGTCCCGCACCTGCGGCTTCTCGGAGAGAAATGTAGTTTCCACAATTGAGCCTCTATTTAAAACTGGTAGCTTGCACTGAGGCTGTAGGTGCGAGGCGCGTTATAGTAACCCAACTCAACGCCGGGAAATGCCGAAAGATCAAACGCGTGTGTTCGGTACTCTTTATTCGATAAATTTTTGCCGCCAAGCATGAGCTGCCAATTACCTTCGAAGGGTTCTAGCATCAGGCCCGCATTGAAAAGGGTATAAGCGTCCTGGGCGAGCGCTTCACTGCTGTTAACCTCCAGATAAGTTTTGCTTCGGTAACTCATGTCGGCTACTAGGGTTAGTACGCCAATATCTTTTAGGGTTAAATCATAACTTAAGCCTAAAAAGGTATCCCACTTGGGTGCATTCACCATTTCGCGTTCGTCGCTCACATCAATCGCGGTGTTGTTGGCGGCATCGGCGCCGGCGAAAAATTCCTTATATTCAGCGTCCAGATAACCAAGGTTGGCATTGAGTCGAAAATTATCGCTGATGATAAACGTAGCCTCTATTTCAATGCCTTGCATGGCGGCTTCGCCAGCGTTGGAAAAAATCGGCAATAGAGCGCTGCCGTCAGCGGTGGCTTCAAAACTACTGACTTGCAGATCGTCATACTGATTGTAAAACAGTGCAGCGTTGACTCGAACACTGTCGTTAAATAACTGGGTTTTTAAACCGAGTTCAAAACTCGTGAGTGTTTCTTCATCGTAAGGTTCAAGTTGCCCATCGGCCAAACGGCCGTTAAATCCACCGCTTTTGAAGCTGCTGGATAGAGTGGCGTAAACATTACTGTGGTCATCGAGTTGGTATTTCAGCCCTAGTTTAGGGGAGAAGTTTTCAAAGTTTGCACTGTCAGGGTCTGCAAAGGGCCTGGGGACACCAATTCCTCCGCCTAAGCGAAGGTCGTGACTACTTGGATTCAACAATTCGGGGTGGGCATAGTTAACCGCAAAAGAAGGGTCGAAATAAATACCGGCTAGCGCGGTTAAATCAAAGTCTTCTGTCTGGCGCTCGTAGTCTTTCTCTTCTTCGGTGTAGCGAAAGCCAAAAATTGCACTTAAGCTATCGTTTATCTGGTAGTCAAACTGACTGAATACCGCAACGCTGTCGGTGCTAAACGAAGATTCACCCGAAGACGCAATTAAGAAATTACTGAACACACCGCCGTCAAAGGTGCCTCCCTCTTCTTGGTAATAATAAATTCCTGATACCGCCGAGAGCTTTTCTCCTTGATAGGAAAGTTGAAACTCTTGGCTGGTTTGGGTTTGGTCATTGAAGTAGAAAATACCAAAGGCATTGATCGGTGTGCCGTCCAGATCAATTTCTGTTCCGTAGTCCATTTCGCGGTGAGAGGTGATGGATTTAACCTCTAGTGTGTCATTGATGTCCCAGCTGGCGTTCAAGCTGTAACCCAGAGTCTCTGTGAATTCGGTTCGATTGAAGTCGGCATTGACTGTAAAGGGGTCGCTGTCAGCGCCAAAGCTTTGCACGCTGGTGCCAAAGGTGTAGGGGTCTACAACGACAATATTAATATCCGTTTCTTTAGCCGGTGTTCGCGAGCGTTTGGGACTTCCCTCCGAATAATCCACAGAAAATTGTACAGAGATATCATCGCTGGGGGTGTATTGAAGCACGGAGCGGGCGAAACTCACATCGCGATCGCCGTCGTTTTTACCGTCGAATTGGTTGCGGGTGTAGCCGTCGTGAGTCATCTTTGCCACAGTTACTCGAGCGCTAAACTCATCACTTAATGGGCCGCTGATGACACCTTTTATTTCTGTTCGACCGCGACTGCCCAGCACTGTACTCAGGCTGCCGGTGAGCCCTTGGGTGGGGGCGGCCGAAACATATTTAATGGCACCGCCCACAGTATTTCGACCATATAAACTGCCCTGAGGTCCTCGAAGTACCTCAATACGCTCCACATCAACCACGTCCAAAAATGCGCCTTGGGCTCGACCGAGGTAAACATCATCGAGATAAATTCCCACCCCAGGTTCAAAAAAGGCAATGGAGTCAATTTGGCCAATCCCGCGGATATACACTACGGCATTGTTGGCATCGCCCACATGAATACTGAGGTTTGGCACCAAAGCTTGTAAATCGCCGATGGTTGATACTTGTTGCGCGCTCAATTCGCTAGGGGAAAATGCACTCACGGCTACCGGCACATCTTGTAAGCTGGCTTCACGTCGCTCGGCCGTGACAGTCACCTCTTCTAAGACAGCGGGCCCAGCCCACACGCTCGGCGTTACGCCTAGGGCCAGTGCGGCAACAGAGCTCACCGCGCCTATGCTTCGGGCTAAAATATTCCGTTTTGAAATGGCAAGTTTTACAGAGTTTTGATATCGCATGATTGAGCCCTCGTCGCCAATAGCTGAGGTGCTTACACCAGCTATTGTTGTTTTTATTGTCTTCGTAGTGGCTCAACTATAGAGGATGTAGGGCCCGGGCATAATGTCAAAATGGCTCGTTCTTAAGGGTTCAATTTCGCTCATCAAGTAAAGTTTAAGTCAGCAGTTGATGACTTTTTACGTAAGCGGCGGGAGACACACCATACCAGCGCTTAAAGGCGCGTTTGAAACTCCTTACGTCGCTGTATCCTAGTCGCTCTGCTACGTCGGCGGGTAAAATCTGCTCGTGCAAATCGTTCACTGCCAGTTCACAGTTTACTTTATCCAATAGTTGCCTGAAGCTGGTATTTTGTTCCGACAGGTGCCGTCTTAGTGTTGCCACGCTCATGCCAATGGCGCTGGCGACGGCTTCCTGATTGCGGGTTCCCTGAACCACAGAGCCCTGTTTGATCTTATGTATCACCTTCTGGATAAAGGCATGGTTGTACTGGTCCGTTTGGCGGTGTTGCACTATGGAAAGGTAGTGCGCGTAAATATTCCCCGCAATATCTATGTTGTTTGTAGTGTTAAAAGGGAGTTCAGTTTGATCGCTCTCGTAGACAAGCTCGTACTGTGCCTGCTTGTACAGGATCTTGGTGTTAAGCAGATTTAAATGGTGGTTGTGCTTGGGTTCAAATTCTCGTTTTGTACTCATTCTCACCAGCTTTAAGGCCTGTCCGGTGATAAAACAGAGCGCGCAGTGGATTTTTATTAGGGCGAATTCAATGGCGAAAATATTGGGTTTTTCGAAGTAGTGAAAATCGCTGTCGTCGACAACGTAACTTAAAGTATTGCCGCGTTTGTGCACAAAATTGTAGTTTCCTCCGTGCACTATGTTGTAAGTGTCTGCCAGTGTTTGCAGCCCCTCCAGCAAATTACTGCAGTGATATAAGTTTGAAAAAATTAATCGGGTTGTGCCCCGTTTCAGGGGCCGGCTCGACATTAAGTGAGACTCTTCATGAATGCTATTTTGATTGGCGATGATGATTCGCCAGCAATCGTCCATGTCGATCAAAGTGCTGGGTTTGTCGAGTAGCTCAAGCGGTAAATTTAGATCTTCTAGTATTTTGGCTGTGGACATACCTTGGTCAATGGAATTTTTCATCAAGCCCATAATGTCTTTGACTTCTACGCTAAACGATTCTTGACTTGGCATTCTAATGTGACCCAAATTGACTAACGCTTAGTTGAACTCAAATATCTGCAAATTGAAACCCCGCCATTAAACTGATTTTCTCTGGCTTTGACTTTTCACCAAAATTCACGACATAGAGCAACAAACTCTTGGGCGGCCGGACTCAAGGTTGTTCCAGCCTTGTAGTAGATCCCAGCCTGCCGGTCTATGCGGCCAAATGGAAGGTCTTTAAGCGCTGTAAATTGTTGGCAGACGGGGTCTTCCGCTAAAAGCTTGTGGTTGATGAAAGCGACTCCCAAACCCTGTTCAACTAAATGAATACGTAAGCTGAGGCTAGAGATTTCCCATACCGATTTAAATCGATCGCGAATTCGTTGAATGGCGGGGCGCATCTCTGGGTTATCAAGAAAAGAGGTGATCAGCGGGCTTTGCTTGAGACTTTTATGCTCGCCTTTGAGTAATTGTTGAAAGTTGGCGTGTTTACTATTGACCACCAAATGTCGTGTCTCGTTAAACAGAGGTATGGTGGCGAATGCGTCCATATGCTTTTGGAATGGGCCGATGGCCAGTTCTGCGCGTCCCGATAAAACTTCATATATTAAACGACGGCTGGGTAACTGGGCCACTTTGATGTGAGTGTCCTGCTGGGCTAGGCTAAACTCGCTGATCAGCTGGGGGGCGTAAAATCGGGTGATGGAACTGTTGATGGCTATGTTTAGGGTCTGTTGGCCCCCGCGTTTAATTCTCCCAATGTCTTCCAGCACTAGCTGCTCTTCACGCAGAGTTTCGTTAGCATGCTCCAATAAACGCCTGCCAGCCTCGCTGAGGCCTAACTGTTTGCCTCGAAACAATAGGGGGGTGTCCAGCTTGGCTTCTAGGTTCGCAATGGCTTGGCTTACGGCTGATTGACTGATGTGCAAGCGCTCGGCCGCGCGATTAAAACCATTCGCTTCCACCACAGCCTGAAATGTCCGCAACTCACTATTTTCAAGTCTCATAGCACCTCCAATAAGTAGGGCTTATATAATAATAAGTAATATTAAGTTACCTAATGATACTGACCTTTCTATACTGCGGCTACTATTTTGCTATGAACCCGGAGCATCGCTTATGCGGTGCTGAATCAGGACCTATTCTACAAGCGATTGTCGTCAACAGTCGTCCGTAGAATATTTCTTGAAGCAGGGTAAACCCATGAAAATTGTTATTGTAGGAGGAGGGGCCGGTGGTTTAGAGCTGGCGACAACATTAGGCAAAAAATTAGGTCGAAAAAAACGCGCCGAAATTGTGCTGGTAGATCGCAATCACACCCATGTGTGGAAACCCTTATTACACGAAGTTGCCTCTGGGTCTCTCGATGCGGACATGGACTCTGTAAACTATCGTGCGCACGCCCATAAATCTGCATTTAGTTTTAAACTGGGTTCATTGACAGGCCTAAATCGCGATGAGAAATACATCGATCTGGCGCCCATGTGCGACGAAGATGGCAATGAAATTATGCCCGCTCGCACAGAGTGCTATGACTATTTAGTGCTGGCTATCGGCAGCGTGAGTAATGATTTTTCTGTGCCGGGTGTTGCCGATAATTGTATTTTCCTCGACAGGCCCGATCAAGCCCTACTGTTTCATCGTCGATTGGTGAATCAATTTATTGGCCTAAATAGTGAAATTGCTCGAACGTCCAGCGAGCGCACTCTGCATATTGCCATTATTGGCGGTGGTGCTACGGGCGTTGAGCTGTCCGCCGAGTTGTTTAAGGCGCGAGAATGGTTCGCAAGTTATGGTTTGAACCACATCGGTAAACAGCATCTGAAAGTTTCTATCATCGAAGCGGGCCCGAGCCTTGTGCCAGCCCTAAGTGAGCGTATTTCACAAGCGGTTGCTGCTGAATTACTGAACTTAGGAGTTAATGTATGCTTATCGACAAGTGTCGCCAATGTTACCGGCAATACGATTATTACCTCAGCCGGGGAACGTATTGAGGCAGACCAAATAGTTTGGGCGGCGGGTGTAAAAGCTCCTGAGGTGCTGAGAAAGTTTGAGGGTTTGGAAAAAAATCGTATTGATCAATTACGGGTAAATGAATTCCTCCAACTGAGCAAAGACCGCAATATTTTTGCATTGGGAGATTGTGCAGCTTGTGCCATCAAGAATGAGCAGGGTGAAGATCGCTGGGTGCCACCTAGAGCTCAGTCGGCTCATCAAATGGCAAGCACGGTGGGCATGAATATTATGAACTTACTGGAAAATAAGCCATTGAAGGCTTTCAAATATCAGGACTATGGTTCACTGGTTTCACTCAGTCACTACACGGCGTTTGGTAAGCTGATGGGTGGTTTGGCGATGGGGAGTATGAATGTTGAGGGTCGTTTGGCGCGCTTGGCCTACGTGTCTTTATACCGGATGCACCAACTGGCGATACACGGATGGTATCGCACTCTGTTGGTGGCGCTGGCGAGTAAAATTAATCATTTTATTCGCCCGCGCCTGAAGCTACATTAAGAGCGTGCAGACCACTCTTGGAAGTTGGTGTTTTCTTTCGCCAGCGTTTCCAGCAGTGCTGCAGGTTTCCAGTAACTTTCACCGGTTTGTTCGTGGAGTTCACTAATGCTGCGGTAAACTTCTTGCAGGCCAATGGTGTCAGCGTAATGCATTGGGCCGCCGCGATAGGCTGGGAAGCCGTAGCCAAATACATACACCACATCAATGTCGCTCGAACGTTGCGCGATGCCTTCTTCAAGAATTTTGGCACCTTCGTTAATCCAGGCATAGGTGAGACGCTTGAGAATTTCTTCATCGCTTATGTATCTGCGCTCAACACCCTGAGCCTTCGCATGTTCTTCAACTAAGGTAAGCACCTTCGGGTCATTGATTCTAGCCCGTGTTTCAGGATCATAAAGGTAATAGCCCGCGCCGCTTTTTTGTCCGAGGCGATCCATTTCAACCAAGGCATCTGCAACGCAATAGGTTTTAGGTGCGCCTTTTTGTTCCTCGGTTTGTCCTTCGCGCGCTTTGTAGCCGATGTCTAAGCCTGCCAAATCACCCACCGCCAAGGGGCCCATGGCCATGCCCCAATTCTGCATCACGCGGTCAATCTGTTCAGGCGTTCCACCTTCTAATAAACACAATTGCGCTTCACGACCGTAGGGGCGCAGCATGCGATTGCCGATAAAGCCGTAACAGACATTGGCCAGTACGGGAACCTTCTTAATTTTCTTAGCCAGTGCCATAGAGGTGGCAATCACATCATCGGCGGTTTTTGCGCCTCGCACTATTTCCAATAATTTCATGACATTGGCGGGGCTAAAAAAGTGCAAGCCAATCACGTCTTGTGGGCGCTGGGTGGCTTCGGCAATTAAATTAACGTCTTGATAAGAGGTGTTCGTGGCTAAAATAGCACCGGGTTTACAGACTTTGTCCAGCTGCTCGAACACGCTTCTTTTAACATCGAGATTTTCGAATACGGCTTCAATCACCATGTCTACATCGGCCAAATCATCGTAGTTGGTGCTGCCTTTAATCAGAGCTAAGCAATCGCTTTTTTGTGCTTCAGTGAGCTTGCCTTTTTTCACGCTGATCGAGTAGTTTTTTTCCACCAAGTTTAGGCCGCGCTGTAATCCCTCTTCACTGACTTCCAGTAAGGTCACCGGTATGCCTACATTGACAAAGTTCATGGCAATGCCGCCACCCATGGTGCCGCCACCGATAATGCCCACAGACTTAATTGGGCGAGTGGCCGTTTCCTTGCCAATACCTTTAACCTTGGCGGCTTCGCGCTCGGCAAAAAACATGTGGCGCATGGCGCTTGACTGGCTTGACTCTTTACATTCCATAAAGGCGCCGCGCTCAATCAAAAGCCCCTCTTCAATAGGATGCAGAACGGCGGCCTCAACACAGTCGACAATTTTTTGTGGTGCAATTTGACCGCGAGCGCGCTTGCTGAGTTTTTTTCTGTACTGTTCAAACAAATCCGCTGGGACGCTTGCGGGGTCGATAGCTATGTCACGGACACGTTTTAGAGGAGCCTTGTCCGCCAGCAGTTGCTCTGCATAAGCTATGGCACCACTCAGCAGCTCGCCTTCAACAATTTGATCAATTAGATTGAGTTTAAGAGCCTTGTCCGCTGAAATAGGGGCGCCACTTGTAATGAGATCGAGGGCCGCTTCGGCGCCCGTTAAGCGAGGAGCCCGTTGCGTGCCCCCTGCGCCGGGTAGCAAGCCTAATTTCACCTCAGGCAAGCCTACTTTTGCAGAGGCCAGGGCACAGCGGTAGTGACACGCCAGAGCCGTCTCTAAACCGCCACCTAGGGCCGTGCCATGAATGGCGGCGATAACAGGCTTTTGAGAGTTTTCGATGGTTTCAATAACATCCGGCAGGCTGGGTGCCTGTGGTGTTTTGTTAAACTCAGTAATGTCGGCGCCGGCAATAAAGGTTCGCCCTTCACAGACTAAAATTAGAGCTTGAGTGTCATCGCTTTGTGCGGCTTGAACGGCGTTTACGATGCCTTCGCGCAGCACGTGAGAAAGGGCATTTACGGGGGGGTTGTTGAGCGAGATTATGCCCAAGTTATTTTCAATTCTATAAGTAACAACGGTCATATGAATACTTCCTAAATGTCAGTGTTTAAATGCGTTTGATGACAACGGCGATGCCTTGGCCAATACCAATACACATGGTGGCCAAAGCGTAACGTCCGCCGCTGCGCTCCAGTTGGCGCAGAGCAGTGAGTATGATGCGAGCTCCAGACGCGCCGAGAGGGTGACCTATGGCAATGGCGCCACCATTGATATTTACTCGAGGGTCGTCGTAGGCGATGCCAAGTTGTTTTAAGCAACCTAGGGCTTGCGCCGCGAATGCTTCGTTAAATTCCATTACGTCGATATCTGCCAGCGTTAAACCGGCGCGAGCCAGCGCTTTCTGTGTGGCGGGCACTGGGCCTAAACCCATTACTCTGGGTTCAACACCAGCGATAGCGCCCGCTAAAATTTGCCCTCGTGGGCGAATGCCACTTTGTTCTCCAACCGCGGCGTTGCCAATAATTAGCGCGGCGGCGCCGTCATTGATACCTGAGGCATTGCCGGCGGTAACCACACCGCCTGGCGACAGTGGACGGAGCTTCTGCAGGGCAAGCTCATTGCTCGAGGGGCGAGGGTGCTCATCGGCTTTGACGATGAGCGCGGTTTTCTTCCGGCCTTGTGCTACGTCTACCGGAATAATTTCGTCAGTAAAGAAGCCGTCGGCCCGCGCAATTTCATATTTAGCCTGAGACGCGGCGGCAAAGCGGTCGCACTCCTCACGGCTGATGTTTAAGTCGGCAGCAATATTATCGGCGGTTTGCGGCATGGTGTCAGCACCAAATTGCTCCGCTATTTTAGGGTTAGTGAATCGCGCACCTAATGTACTGTCGGCAATTTCCTGGGAGCGATCAAAAGCGGAAGTCGCTTTTGAAACAACCAGTGGTGCGCGGCTCATAGATTCCACGCCACCGGCAACAATCAAGTCGCCTTCGCCCACTTTCACGCAGCGCGTGGCGTCAAGAGCGGCTGCCATACCTGAGCCGCAGAGTCGGTTTACGGTTTGACCGCCTGAGCTGATAGGCAAACCTGCCAGTAAGCCTGCAAAGCGGGCTACGTTGCGGCAGTCTTCTCCCGCCTGATTGGTGGCCCCGGCAATCACGTCCTCATAGAGGGCGGGGTCAAAGTCGTTACGTTGCACCAAGGTTTTTATGACATGCCCCAACAGATCGTCTGGGCGCACACTAGAGAGTGCCCCGCCATGGCGTCCGAATGCGCTTCGGCCTCCGTCATAGATATAGGCGTCTGACATGCTGTTCTCCTGAGTTGGTGAATCGACGAAATAAGGTTCCGCTCTGCGGAATAGCGCGCATATTCTGAACCCTTTCCCTTAGATTGGCAAGGTTTGTGACTTGGCGGTCTGTGTTTAATGAAGCGGGGATGCTCTGGCTTGAACCCAAAACCACTAGGGTATCGCAAGCCGAGTGGGCTTAAGCTGCTGAATAATCTACCAGTGTCTATGGCAATAATTGTATTGAGAGGAGGCTATTCTGAATTGCGTGAAGAAGCTGGCCTAGCCCAAGCTATTGTCGCTTGTAAGCTGATGACTGCATCATTGATTACCCCGTAATGATGGCTAAGTCCCTGAACCTTGGCGCTCATTGACGGGGCAGTAAAAAGCTTGTTGGCACTCATTGCAAGTGACGATAGCGATACGAACCGGGCTTGCTAGCCCTTGTTCAGACCAAACATGGCGGCTTCAGCCTCCATCACTGGTTTGACCACCGCGTGTGAAGTTACACGCTGGATAAACGCCGAAAATAGTGGCCAACGACTAGCGTCGACGGTGTAACTGGCATAGCTGGCGTTGATGAACGAACTTACCAAACTAATATCGGCCACGCCGAGAGCGCCAAACAAAAACCCTTCGCTGGGAACTTGTGATTCAAGGTAGTCGAGTAAAGGAGGCAGTTGCTCATTGATAATTTTTCCCACCAATACTTCGTCACTCTCTTGCTTCATTACCATTGGGCGCATGAAGCGTTGAAAGAAAATTCCTGAGGCGAGTTCAGAGACTCGATGGCCCCCTAAATTTTCAAACCACCGAGCTTTAGCTTTGTTGACATGATCCGAGGGAAAAACCGGGTGTTCAGGGTAAGCGTCTTCCAAATATTCACAAATTACGGCCGAATCATTGATGATAAGCTCGCCGTCTTGCAGGGCGGGAATCTTTCCCAGGGGGCTTATTTTCTTAAATTCTGGGTCCTTGGTAAAAGGCATTTGTTGAACCTGTTCGAACGACAGGCCTTTCAGTGCCAGTACCAATTGTACTTTGCGGACGTAAGGAGAACCGGCGGTTCCGTATAGAGTAATCATTGAGCAAACCTTATATTCATCGGTATTATTTGTGTGAAGGCATTGTTGGTAAACAATCAGTTCACTAGGGTGGTGCCGCCATCAATAGGAATAATCTGCCCTGTCATGAACGCGCCTGCAGGGCTGGCCAACATAATCGCCACACCAGCAATATCTCCAGGCTCGCCCCAGCGGCGCATTGGAATAGTTTCACATTCCGCGTCAAAGGCTTCCTTATCGCTACTCATAAATTCTGTCATCTTGGAGTAGAAGCGACCTGGTGCAATCGCATTGACACGAATGAACTTAGACGCGAGTTCTGTAGCCAAAACGCGAGTGAGCTGATGAATGGCTGATTTCGACACCGCGTAGCTGAAATTGTCCAAACCGTTGCCCACAATACCCGCAATTGAACCGATATTGATCACGCTAGAATAACTCTCAGCAGAAGCATTTTTCGTTAGCAAAGGCGTTAAAGCTTGAGTTAGGAAAAAGGGGCTTTTAACGTTTAGGTCCATTACACGGTCCCAACCTTTTTCTGGAAATGCGCCAAAGTCAGCGCCCCAGGCGTTGCCTGCATTGTTTACTAAGACGTCAATGTGACTTTCACGACTGTTCAATTCTTGTACTAAGTGACCAATGCCTTCCGCTGAAGACAAATCGCAAGGTAGCGCGATACACTCGCCAAATTCGCTGAGTTCTGTGGCCGTCTCCATGCAAGCTTCGGCTTTGCGGGCCGTGATGTAGACACGACGAGCGCCCGCTTCCAGGAAGCCACGGGCCATAAAAGCGCCTAGGCCGCGAGAGCCGCCAGTCACAACGCACACTTTGTCTTGCATAGAAAATAAGTTTTCGAACATAAGGTACTCCTTGAGTTAATGGCAGCAGACTAACAAAGACCACCCCGAAAAGGATGTTTATTCCTGTGATGGTGAATCATAAGCGGTCATGATGCCCTATACTGTTGGCCTCTTTCTATATAAGGTTTTGATGACTAATGGATTATCTTTGGGTGGCCATCGCATTTTTGTCCGGTTTTTTGGTAAAGCAAATTAACCTGCCGCCGCTAATCGGCTATCTAGCGGCGGGCTTTGGCTTGCATGCAATGGGTGTTACACCCGAAGAATCGCTCTACACTCTGGCGGACCTCGGCGTCGTATTGTTACTCTTCACCATTGGTTTGAAGTTGAATGTAGGTAGCTTATTTAAACCGGAAATTTGGGTCTCAGCCACAGGGCACATGGGGCTGATAATTTTGCTGACCACTGTGAACTGCTTGTTTCTGGGCTATCTGGGGCTACAGTATTTTGTCGGATTAGATTGGCCTGCGGCGGCCTTAATTGGGCTGGCGGTAAGCTTTAGCAGTACTGTGTGTGCCATAAAAATTCTTGAGGAGAAGGGCGAGCTCAAAGCGCGTCACGGTCAGGCAGCCATTGGCATATTGGTGATTCAAGACATTGCGGCGGTGGTGTTTGTAACGCTGGCGACTGACAAATCTCCCTCACTGTGGGCCTTGGGTTTATTTGCACTGCCTCTTATCCGTCCTCTGTTAAATGGTTTACTGGAACGAAGTGGTCACGGTGAGGTTCTCCCTCTCGCGGGTTTCTTTCTGGCCCTGCTTGGGGGTGAGCTATTTGAATCTCTAGGTTTGAAGGCGGAGTTAGGTGCTTTGGTGTTTGGTGTGTTGATTAGCGGTCATAGCAAAGCGAGTGAACTGTCTAAGTCGCTACTGAATTTCAAAGACTTATTTCTCATCGGTTTCTTTCTCACTATTGGTTTTACGGCTTTGCCAACCGTTGATATGTTGGGCGTGGCGCTGATTATGGCTATCGCACTACCGGTTAAATCGCTGTTTTTCTTCCTCTTCCAAACGAGTTTGAAGTTGCGCAGTCGAACGGCGTTTTTGTCGTCTCTGGCGCTGACTAACTATAGTGAGTTTGGTTTGATCGTATGTGCCGCGAGTGTGGGCCATGGGCTGCTGCCTAAAGAATGGTTGGTTATTATGGCTTTGGCGGTATCACTATCATTTATTTTTTCCAGTGTGGTGAATACTAAGTCGCATCACTTTTATACACGCTGGGGCAGTCGTCTAAAGCGTGTCGAGCGCTTACAGCGTTTACCGGAAGATCAGTTTTCTCAACCCTCGGGTACGGTATTGGTGGTGGGTATGGGCCGCGTAGGTTCAGGCGCTTACGACAGCTTGTGTAATGACCTAGGCAAAGATGTGTGCGGAGCCGATGTAGACCGTAACTTGGTTAGCGCTCAAAATGAGGCTGGACGGAAGGTGATTGTCGCGGATACTGAAGATCCTGACTTTTGGGCGCATATTGATTTGCAGCAACTCGATCTGGTGGTGTTGGCGCTACCAAAATACCAAGATATTATTGAAACAACCTACCAGTTGAAGCAGGTCAATTATCAAGGAAAAATCACCGCTATTGCCCATTACGAAGACGAAGAAAAAGCTCTGCAATCAGCGGGCATAGACGTAGTGTTTAATTTCTATGCCAATGCTGGGGCCGGTTTAGCGGAGCGCAGCGTACATTTATTTAAACCTGACTTGAGTTGAACATGGCAATACCTGGTAAAGAAATACATCGCTGTAAAGACAAGTTGGGCCCAATATATGTGTATGAAGATGACTTGAGGCGCTATTTGGCCTTCGATGCAAAATTGAAGCAAAGTTGCGTGCACATGACACGCCCCCATGAGCTGCTTTACGAATACACAAAAGCTATGGCCCTGGCTCTGGCGTTTACGCCGGTAGTAGAAAAATGTTTCATTGGCGGATTGGGCGGCGGCAGCCTTGCACACTTTCTCCTGAAATATTATCCAGAGGTGAATATCACGGCGCTCGAGTATCGCGCTCAAGTGGTTAAGTTGGCGAGAGAATATTTTTACTTACCTTACACAAAGCAATTAGACATACACGAAACCGATCTAAAGAGTTATCTAGGAGGTAAGGGTGGCGACAGTTTCGATGTGATGATGTTAGATCTTTACACCGCCGACGGCATGCATGAACAGCAGAAAAACGTCAAATTATACAAGCGATGTTTTAAGCGCTTGAGCCCGCAGGGTGTTTTGGTGATAAATTTGCCAAGTCAGAACATTGCCAGCAGCCGGGAAATTTTAAAAGAATTAGAGCACATTAGTGGCCAGAGCTGTTTTCGAGTCACCTTTGCCGGCGGCAATTTAATGGCTTACGCTTTCAAAGGCGAAAAGCGGGTATTGAATACCGGTACCTTGAATAAGAGGGTGGGGGAGTTGTCTTCTAGAACGGGTATCAATTTTGGAAAAATAGCTGAGCAATTAAAATAGGGCCGACAAATTCTCGGTCCTATTTTAATTTATTGCTGGGTATTTCGCTTTAGCCAGAAAACTTAGAGCGCAGTTCCTCGTTCGCCTGACGATATTCCCGCTCGAGCTGATTAACGATATCGGCAATAGAAGTGACTGCCTCTATTGAACCCAAGCCTTGCCCCGCCCCCCAAATATCGCGCCATGCCTTAGATTTAGAACCGCCTTCGCTGCCAAATTTCATGGTGCTTTTATCGCCGTCCGGCAGATCGTCTGGGTCTAGGCCAGCCTTACTGATACTCGGTTTTAGATAGTTGCCGTGAACGCCGGTAAAGAGAGAGCTGTAAATAATATCTACGGCGTTGTTTTCTACCAGCATTTCTTTGTAGTCGGCTTCAGCATTGGCCTCTTGGCTGGCGATGAAGCGTGTACCCATGTAGGCGAGGTCGGCACCTAGAGCTTGCGCAGACAAAATAGAGTGACCATTAGCGATGGCTCCAGATAATAGAATGGTGCCTTTAAACCACTGCTTTATTTCACTGGTAAGCGCAAAGGGGCTCAGTGTGCCCGCGTGGCCACCGGCGCCCGAGCAGACCAGAATCAAGCCATCCACTCCGGCCTCGGCGGCTTTTTTGGCGTGACGCACGTTGATTACATCGTGGAAAACCAAACCGCCATAAGCGTGTATGCGCTCCACAACTTTAGGGTCTAATGCTCTTAGGCTGGTGATGATAATGGGTACTTTAAACTCAATGCAGGTGTCTATGTCCTGCTCAATACGGTCATTGGAGTGGTGTACAATTAGGTTGACCGCATAGGGCGCCACTACTTCGGCAGGGTGCTCTGTACGATATTCGTCTAGTTCACGATTGATTCGCGTCAACCATTCGCCCAACAGGGCCTGAGGGCGAGCATTCAGAGAAGGGAAAGAACCAACGATGCCGGCTTGGCACTGGGCAATCACCATTTCTGGACCAGAGACGATAAACAGCGGTGAGCCCACAACGGGCAGTCTTAGGGTCTTGAGAATGTCGGGTAGTGCCATGGGTATTCCTCGAGTTTGCCGTTTGCAAAAAAGCAAAACTTTAGCACTTTTAGCTTTCGTGTTCCACCCTGCGGAATTAGATGATATATTGTTGGCCCTCTAAGAATTGCGTATAAACACGACTGTAATTAATAATGCCCGCTCGAAGGGTGATTAGCATTGACATTTTTAACGGTGGGTACACATTATGAATATTGATTTTTCCGCTGAGGAACTGGCTTTTCAAGACGAAGTTCGCCAGTTTTTAAGCACAAAACTTCCCGCTGATATTAGCGAAGGTACCTTAAAAGGCCTGCATTTGGGTAAGGAAGCGCATGTGCGCTGGCAGCAAATATTACACGCGCAAGGTTGGGCGGGTGTTAACTGGCCGGTTGAGCATGGAGGTACCGGCTGGACCCCAACACAGAAGTACATATGGTCTACCGAGTGTGCGAATGCAGGTGCTCCCGACGTTGTGCCCTTTGGTTTGAAAATGGTTGCTCCGGTTATTTACAGCTATGGCAACGAAGAGCAAAAGAAGCGCTTTTTACCGGATATTCTCGCCAGTAATGTGTGGTGGTGTCAGGGTTATTCAGAACCCAATGCAGGCTCTGATTTGGCATCATTGAGAACCACCGCGGTGAGAGACGGCGACGACTATTTAGTTAACGGTACAAAAACCTGGACTACTTTAGGTCAGTACGCGGATTGGATTTTTTGTCTGGTTAGAACTGGCGACAGTAATACCAAGAATCAAGAAGCCATCACTTTTTTACTGATTGATATGAACGACCCCGCGATCACTGTTTCGCCCATTTATATGTTGGACGGCTTGCGTGAAGTGAATGAAATTCACTTCGACAATGTACGAGTACCTGCGGCCAACCGCATTGGTGAAGAGGGCAAGGGCTGGACCTACGCAAAAGTCTTGTTAACACATGAGCGTACAGGCATTGCACGTGTAGCGGCTTCTAAACAGAAGTTGGCGGCACTGAAGGTGCTGGCTCAATCCACCAGCAATGGCGGTGAAGCTTTGTTAGACAACCCCGCGTTTGCACAAAAACTGGCTGAAGTAGAGATTGAACTGTTGGCTTTGGAATATACCGATTTACGCGCGCTATCGGCCGTGAGCACCGGTAAAGCACCAGGACCTGAGTCGTCAATTTTGAAAATCACGGGTACTGAAGTGGGCCAGGCCATTGACGAAATGTATGTAGAAGTGGCTGGTTATTACTCCATGCCATTTGTCAAAGAACAGTTCATGGTTGGTTTTGAAGGTGACCCTGTTGGGCCAGAGGAAGCGGCTAACAGCGCCCCACATTATTTCAACAATCGTAAAGCGTCTATTTACGGCGGCAGTAACGAAATTCAAAAAAACATTATCTCTAAAGCCGTGCTCGGCCTTTAGAAACAGCATTGAAGAGGAATTAGAGCATGGATTTTTCATACAACGACGAGCAGCAAATGCTGCGCGACAGTGTTTCTAAGTTTGTTCATCAAGATTACGATTTTGATTCACGTCGTAAAATTGTGGACAGTGAAACCGGTTACAGCAAAGAACATTGGGCCTTATTTGCCGAGTTGGGTTGGTTGATGGTGCCCTTCTCTGAAGACGACGGTGGTTTAGGTGGTTCCGCAGTTGACCTTATGTTGGTTATGGAAGAGTTTGGCAAGGGCATGGTTGTAGAACCCTTTCTCAACACCGCAGTGATTGGCGGTGGCTTAATTGCCGACGCGGGCAGCGACGTTCAGAAGCAAGACCTGTTACCTTCAGTGATGGAAGGGCAACTGCAGTTGGCCTTTGCGTTTACTGAAGCGCAGAGTCGCTACAATCTAGCTGATGTTGATACTCGCGCTGAGCTTCAGGGCGAACACTACGTCATTAATGGCAAGAAAGCTGTGGTTTTAAACGGTGAGTCGGCTGATAAGTTGATTGTTTCTGTACGTACCGCAGGTGCTCAGCGCGATCGCGACGGCATTAGCTTGTTACTTCTTGACGCTGACACGGCGGGAATTTCCCGTCAGGCTTACGCGACTATTGATGGTCAGCGTGCGGCTGAAGTAAGTTTTGACAATGTAAAAGTGTCTGCAGAGCAGCTTTTGGGCGCAGCAGGTCAAGCACTGCCAAGCATAGAAAAAATAATTGACCGCGCCACACTCGCCGTGTGTGCCGAAGCGGTGGGTTCTATGGAAGTGGTTTATAAAAAAACCGTAGAGTACACACAGACCCGTAAGCAATTTGGCGTTTCTCTCGCCAGCTTTCAGGCGCTGCAGCACCGTATGGTTGACATGTTTATTGAATATGAACAGGCGCGTTCAATTTTGATGATGGCGGCAATGCAGCTAGATGCCGGTGAGGGGCTTGCACCTAAAGCGATATCAGCCGCAAAAAGCCGTGTTGGTAAGGCCGCTCGAAAAGTGGGTCAGGAAGCGGTGCAATTGCACGGCGGAATTGGCGTTACCGATGAGTTGGATATTGGTCACTACTTTAAGCGTTTGACCAGCGTACAATATTTGTATGGCAGCACTGACTTCCATACTCAGCGCTTCGCGTCGCTGTAAAGCATCGAGCAGCCGCGCTAAGGCCCATTTAACGGGTTCTTAGCGTGGACTAATCACGAATTAACATCGCCTCAATATCGCGCACCATGTTTTTCAATTGGGGTGCCACTTCATTTTCTAGAAATTCTGGCGTTAGCCGATAGGCGGGTCCGCCTGCATTGAATGCAAATATATTACTTTTCCCAAGGTGCAGTGGCACGGCAACACCGTTCACGTCTTCGTCCCAGTCGCCAAAGGAATAACAGTAGCCTTTACTGCGGTAATTCTTAACAGCCTCTTCAATTCCCGCTTTAATCTTGGGCAAATCATCGCTCGCTTTGCGTTCAATGTAGCTGAAAAAATAGTTACGCTCTTCGTCAGGCAGTGCGGCCAGATAGGCGCGGCCGGCCGAATTTTGGGCCATGGGCACCCTGTCGCCAGCCTCGTGGCGAAAGGTAGTGACTTCGATGGGAGCGCAGTATTCGACGTAAATCATGTCGAGACGGTCTCGGTCTGACAAGCCCACGGCGGTGCCAGTGGCATTGGCAAGCGCTTGCATGAGCGGTTTGGCTATTTGGCGAACCGCCAAATTGGAGACAAAGGCATAACCCAGTGCTAATACACCACTGCCCAGTTGGTATTTTTCCAGGCGCTCGTCATAACTTAGGTAACCGAGTTTTGTCAGCGTGTAGGTTAGGCGAGAAATGCTTGATTTAGGTAAGCCTGTTCGCTGTGAGAGCTCTAGATTACCCAAATACCCATCGCCGGGCTGGAAGGCTCTCAGAAGGTCTAGACCTCTGGCGAGCGCTTCAATAAATTTGCGATCAGGTTCGTCGTCAGTGTTTCGTGGAAGCCCGCCCAATACCTTCATTTAATACCCGTGCCCATTCCTTATCGAATGAGCATTGTACAATTCTGGGCGCTGAGAAAACAGCCTTAACTTAGGGGTAATACATCCGGTAGCGACTGTGTTCGTAGGCGCGTAACTGGTATTGAGGCTGTAGATAGCTCACCAGATCAATGAGCTCTTTGACAGTCATTACTTCGTTGTAATTGCGCATGCGAGACTGACCATTGTCAGCAACTTCGGCCAAGGGGTAGCCTTTGGCAATACGGTGAGAGGGGTTGATGATTGAACTCACCAGCTGGCCATAGGTTTGCACACTTGAAACCTCGCCGCCAAGCGTGACTGAGGGGGTGCCCGCGACGCGCTCTGTGTCTTGCGGCACGCTGGGTAAGCTATGACAGTTGTTGCATTGAAGTTGAGTGTAAACCAGTTTGCCAGCTCCAGGGTTGCCTTTTGGAAGGCTAAAACCGCGTGCGGCTTGAGAGTCTGAGTCGCAGCCCAAAAGAAGCCCGAAGCTGATAGCGAGTAGAAGTCGATATAAACAGATCATGGAAGCCACCTAATTTTATTGAGTTAAAAAAAGAAGCAGGGTGTGCAAACAGCTTACGACTACTGTGGGGAAATAACTTGTTCCGGATCAATGAACGACGCTTCGCTCAAATTATTTTCGAATAATTGAAATTTGATTTGCATCATTGTTCCTGTCCGAGATGAGCATAAGATACAGGGAAGCTTAGCTATTTGGAGTTGAAATGATGGGTATTAAAGATTATCTTGAAGAAGAGCTCGATGAAAAAATTGAAGATCGCATAGACGTTTTGCGAACGCAACGAGATGAGTTGAATGTGCAAATGCACTTGGCAAGCATGGAACTCAGAGATGAGTGGGACAAGCTTGAGCATAAGTGGGCTCATTACAGCGACAGAGTTCGCGAGCTGAAAACAGCGCTGGAGCCCACAATGGAGGATGTTCATTGTTCCTTAGCTATGTTGGGCGATGAGTTGAGTGAGGGTTACAGGAAGATTAAAAAAGCTCTACGATAGCAGAGTGTTCTATTGAGAACGACACCCAGTCACATGGAGCTGAAATAGAGGTATTAATAATGGAAGATATACCTGCACTGGCTACTTTTCTGGGTTGGTGCGCCCTGATAAACATTGGTTTATTGGCGTACTCAACGCTCATGCTCACTTTATTCCGGGAGCCGGTTAAGAGGATGCATAGAGCATTATTTGGACTTGAGCCGGAAAACCTAGACGCCAGCTATTTCACTTTTCTTGGCAATTATAAATTGGCGATACTAATTTTTAATATTGTGCCGTATTTTGCATTGAAACTGATGGAGTAGTATGGCGCGATGAAGTCTTATTGGAGGCTGGTTCAAACCTAAACTTCTTCCGCTCGCCCCCCGTTCCAATAAATTTCCAAACCAATCCCTGATAGGCCGCATAGCAGTATTTCTCCTTTCTTAAGTGACTCTTAAGTCTGGTGAAGTAGTCTTGTGGTCGATCTGTGAAACTAAGCTTCGACCCGCAGGTAAACACCGGCGCTAGAGATTGAAGCGGGTAGAGCGACTCATTCCCCTCAATTCATGCTGGGGCAGGCGGTCGAAATAGGCCTGAGCCAGCGAGGCTTAGTAGTGGATTGGCTTGCCGACGGAGACTCAGGTTTGAAGGCCATGGCTCGCCAAAATTACGACTTGGTATTGCTTGATTTGGGGCTTCCTGAACTCCATGGAATGGAAGTGCTAAAGCTGGCTAGGCAGCGCCAGAAAACAACCCCGATGTCTCTTTGGGGACTCTGCTGCCCTTGCAGATAATGGTGCCTGAATTGGTAGCGAAGCCTGAAGAGGGAAAGGCTTATCCGTTTAAATGCCCTAAGCGTGGGAGCTGCGTGTCGGCGCCTATATATGAACATTCTGAATTGAAATGTGGGCCTATGTATTGACAGCTGTATTTTCTATTCCATAATGCGACCCTTCTACTAGAGCTTATTGTCTCTAACTAATATGCTCGCTGCTACTCACACCGATATGGCGTGCGAGGTCACCGAAGGAGTTGGGTCCGTTGAGTACCAAAATAGATAATGAAACTATCAGTCAGAGTTTGATCGAAGCCCGAGAATCGGGAAAGCCTGTTGAACTCAATTGTGTCGTCTCCGAGTCCGACGCCTACGCTATTCAAATGCTGACAAATCGGAACCTTGATGCCAGTCCTTTGTTTTGGAAAACAGGCTTGCTGAGCAACAACTCAACATTTTGTGCGCCGATAGCGGCCTGTAATCACCAGGCCAGTCCGGCGAATTTCAGCTCACATTCGTTTAATGCGCTTCACGTTGAAGCTGAATTGGCTTACCGGTTTAATACCGCGTTTGAGCTTGGAAAGACTTACCAGGAAGACGAAGTTTTTGCCGCCCTTGACCGTGTTGCGGTCGCGATTGAGGTGCTCGATAGTCGTTTGGCCAACTGGCAGGTTGCCGACGAATTTCTTCACCTTGCCGACAATCAAATGAATGGTGCCTTGGTGATAGGCGCGGAAATTGAAAATTGGCGAAGCATAGAAAGTAGCTCTCAGGCCGTTAATGTGTTCATTAATGATGAACTTGTGCTTGCGGATTGTGGCAGCCACCCACAGCTTGATCCCACGTCTCTGCTGACAGGCTTTGTCAATCAAGCTTGCCAACGGGGCTATACGATAGCGGCTGGTACCTGGGTCACTACTGGAACTTGGAGTGGTTATCCCCGCGCCCAAGCCGGAGATCTGGTGCGTGTTGAATTTCCGGGGCTTGGAGAAGCTAGTGTAGCGCTTTAAGTTTCACTTTGGCCGGTTCAGTCGGCTTTACTTTAGCTTCAATAAAAAAATAAAGTGCTGAGCCAGGTTCTGGTGTCTTCAATTCACGTGCTCTGCTAACATTTTCATAAATGCCAGTGAAAAACTGTAAGCATCACCGGGCCAACGAGCGGAAACATAGTGTCTATCGCGAAGGGCATAACCACGTTGTAGATGGGCCATATCATCTCGCAGTAGTGGTGCAGGCCCCTCCATAAAATCCTCCTTACAAGCCAAAGTAGCACTCACTTCATCTTGTACGGCAAGCCCAGGGTAAGTGAGATAATAGTCTTTAAGCCAAAGTCGAGTTAGGTTGTAGGCAAGCAATTCTTGTTGTTTGAGCAAAGCGGTCGTTTTATAGCCACGAAGTACCGAGGCGCCAGTATCGGCATTGAGGCTTCGAGCGGCGAGCACAACTCCATGGCATATTGCTCCCACCGGCTTTTGGTCCACAAAGAACTGGCTGACAATACGTTGTAGCTCTGCCGACTCTAGATATTCCACGACTCCTTTATCATGGCCTCCGGCAAGTAATATCCCATCGTAGTCGGAGCTTTGAATCGCAGAGTAGGGGATAGGGCTTTGAAAGGCTGAGTCTTCCAATAGCTCGGCATAGGCGGCCACTGCATCGAATCGTGCCCGTAATAGTGGTTTTAGAATGCCAAGCCGGTCTCCAGTTAACATCAGTCGGTCAGCTTCAGCGGTTTCACCGCGCGGGGTCGCAAACACCGGTAGATGACCTGCTTTCACTATGAGTTTCCAAGGGATAGCGACCTCAGTCGGGTCAAATCCATAAGAGGGTAGGGGGATAATAATTCGTTTCAACTTAGGTCTCTTTCTTGACTTGTGATGACTGCTACTCGCTGTAATGCCGCAAAGGGGGCTTATCAGTGGACGGTATCACAGTCCTGTTTAGCTTATCCAGTACAGTCATTTACTTAGTCATTCAGAGCCTGCTGGTGTTATGCAAGAACCTTCGCAGACTCGCGTGTGATTTATGGCAGTGGCTTATCTGTGCTGGACAAATGGCCAAACTAGAGCCACATTTACTAATCGGTACCGCCATTGTTAATGGTATCTAGCACACGAACATGACAATATAGCCCCTTCGACTTTGAGGTGGCCAAGCGGGGTCGAAAGTCTATAATCTTTCACAAAAATATAGGGTACAGCATGAGTAAAGGTATAGTTAAGTGGTTTAATGCAGATAAGGGTTTCGGTTTTATTACTCCAGAGGATGGAGGTAAAGACCTCTTTGTCCATCACTCCGAAATACAAGCGGGTGGCGGATATGCCACGCTGAATGATGGTCAGGCGGTAGAGTTTGAAGTTGGCCAAGGTCAAAAAGGCCCTTGCGCAAACAATGTCCGCCCTGAGTAAGACTTAGACGAAGTTACATCGATGTACGATGATATAACCGGACCTTTGGTTCGGTTATTCAGTCCTTATATACGCAATAGCAATGAAGGCTAATTTAGGGGTGGAGTGTTGCAAACAGTAGTTAAGAAGTGGTTCAAAGATAAAGAATCTGGATTTCTGGATAACGGGGGGGGCGCTGACATCATGGTCCGCAAAGCTGATCTCGTTAATTGTCAGTTTTTAAAAGTGGGTGTTACGGTTGAATTCGAGTGCCACTCAGATAAACGAGGCCTAATCGCCAAGAAGGTTAAGCTTACGAATCAAAAGCGCTCCCAGCAGGCCAATCACGCGCAAAAACCATACCGCCCAGGCGTCATGACTTAAATAGCCTACCTTGGTTTCGCTTGCAGAATTGATGACGCCCTCAATAAAGTAAGGCGTGCTAAGCAGGGACTAAGATCTCCAATTTCGCCTCGCTCCCATTGCAAATGCTCTCACGCGCGCTTCGATCAGCCATCATTCATGCGAGCTACTAAATTGAGTGCTCTTCCGTCGTGTCGGCCGCAGATGTCCTTTAGGAATATTGCTCGGCGCAAGGTTTACACCTGAGCTTGATCCCGTGGCTGCTTTCAAAATCATATTGCACAGTTAGTCAATAGTGTGCCATTATCGTGTCCCGCCTGCGCAGGTTCACCGCGTTTTTGCGCCTTCCAAATTGAGAAATCGAAACAAATGAAAAGCAAATGGAAATACATTGTGTCTGGGTTTCTTTTTCTCATCATAGTGGCGCCCACGGTCTATTACCTAGCCTCCTTGGACTGGCGATATAAGCACACTAGTGAAACCAATAACTTGCCCTTGTACAAGCTGGGGGCTGTCGACGGTATTTATCGAATTAAAGCCAACAATTTTGAATTTAGAGCAAGAATGGCCGGTATGGATAATAGAGGTCCAGCCCTAATCCTCTTGCATGGTTTCCCCGCTTCGTCGGCATCATGGGTACCGTTGATACCGTCTTTAGCGAAGGCGGGCTACCGAGTTATTGCCTACGATCAGCGGGGTTACAGCCCTGGAGCACGTCCTTTTGGGAAAGATGCTTACAAGATCAACAAATTGTCTAGAGACATATTCGATATCGCAGATGCATTGGGTATAGAGAAATTCCACCTTGCAGGCCACGATTGGGGAGCCGGGGTAGGGTGGTATACCGCCATGAACGAGCCAGATCGCTTATTGTCATGGGCGGCTTTTTCAATCCCTCATTTTGGAAGTTTTCTGAACAGCGCCAATGATGACCCTGAGCAAAGCAAGCGCAGCGGATATTTTAAGTTTCTGAAAACGCCTATTTACTCTGAATTTGTGATGACCATCAACAGGCAAAAGGCAGTGAAAAGTATGTACTCGCACCTGCCTGAATTGGTTCGCAATGAATATTTATCTATTCTCTCGGAACCTATGGCATTAACCAGTGCTTTGAATTGGTATCGTGCGATAGACATTGAAAGGGTGTCAGAAAACGCCAGTCTCCAGAAGCCCGTGACGGTTCCAACGCTCTTTATATGGGGCATAAAAGATGGCGTGGTCGCGGAGAGTTCCGTTGCGCGTGCTCGCAAACTGATGCCTGCATCGTATAAAGAATTAGCCTTTGACGCTGGCCACGGAATAACTCAAGAAATCCCCGAGCTACTCGTCCCGGTGCTAATTGAGTTCTTGCGGGACAATGCCTCATAAGCGGTCTTACTTGTTTCAAGAGTCGTTCAGGACGGAGGGGTATGTAAAATTTATTATTGACTAAAGTTACAATAACGCATCTAATGTTGGCTTGTAAATTGTGAGATCACTGGAAAATTTCTAAAATATGATATTTGAGAACTTAGGCAAGCTGGTCTGTCAGTATTTAATTATGCCCATTTCATCTGCATTGTTGATCTGCAGCGGCACTGTAATCGCGAGCAACCCTGCAAGCGGCGCCCAGGGAGAGGTGAAGCTCGTAGAGAGTGCAGAAGCCGCTGATAATGCTGCAGGTCGCGAGCTATTCCAGACTAATTGTGCCCTTTGTCACGAGCACGGTCACGGTGAAGCGCCACTCATTCCCGCGCTGAAAAAGCTCACTTCCGCTCATATCTACAATGTGTTGAATTTTGGTGTGATGGCCTCACAAGCTGGCCATTTGTTGCCCAGCGAACGCTTGTCTATAGCTTCCTATCTAGGCTCAGAAAAAGCGGACCTTGTCTCCGTTAGTCGTGAGTGTAAGGCAAGGGCGGCATCTACCGTATCGATGAGCCCTTTGCATGTGGGTAATTGGGGCGCCGGTATTCACAATGAACGTGCCATCAAAGAAAGCTTAATCACAGGCAAAAACGTTGAACGTTTATCTCTTGAATGGGTTTTTGCTTTTCCTAATTCTGGTCGTGCCCGGTCTCAGCCGACGGTTGCTGGGGACACGCTTTTTGTGGGTGGTCAAGATGGTAAGTTATACGCCATCGATCTCACAAGTGGTTGTTTACTATGGGACTATCAAGTAGAAGCCGAGATTCGAAGCGCGATTTCTGTTGATGTGGATGAGGAGGGCAAAGCCTCACGATTATATTTTGGAGACTTTAAGGCGAATGTCTACGGGTATGACATAAAAACAAAAAAACTATTGTGGAAAAAGAAAGCGGACTCTCATTTGAACGCAACTTTAACTGGGTCATTAACCTTACACAAGAACACACTCTTTGTCCCAATCTCGTCTCTGGAAATTATCTCAGCCATTAATCCTAAATACGAATGCTGCACCTTTAGGGGCTCTATATTGAGCTTAAACAAAATGACGGGCGAGACCATTTGGCAAACGTATACAGGCTCAAAGCCTGTGCCACAGGGTAAGAACTCAGCCGGAGTAATTCGATATGGTCCCTCAGGTGCACCAATTTGGTCGACGCCAACGGTTGATGTTAAACGAGGTCGTATCTACTTTGGTACTGGGGAAAACTATACGCACCCAACAAGTGATACGAGTGATGCAATCATAGCTTTATCTATGACCAGCGGTGCTGTTGCGTGGGTTAATCAGGTAACGCCTAATGACGCATGGAATGGAGCTTGTGGGTTGACTAAGGTTAATTGCCCAGAAAATTTTGGCCCCGATTTCGATTTTGGTGCGCCTCCAATTCTAACAGTGGGGCCAAGCGGCAAGGACATTATTTTAGCAGGGCAAAAATCTGGGCGAGTTTATGCTTTTGATCCAGATGATGGCGGGAAGCTTTTGTGGCAAAACCAAGTTGGCCGTGGAGGAATCATGGGCGGTGTACACTGGGGTATGGCATCAGACCGAGAACGTGTGTATGTCGGAATATCAGATACCTCCGTTTATCAGCGAGATGCACATAAACCTGCAAAGTCCGGTATGCATGCCTTAGATATCTATACTGGTAAAACCTTATGGTCTGAATTGACTGAAGCGAATTGCGACGGTGAAAAATGGAAATGTTCCGCCGGTATTTCGGCGGCGGTTACGGTAGTGCCGGGTGTCGTTTTTGGGGGTGGCCTCGACGGAATGCTGCGCGCGTTTGATGTTAGCAGTGGAGCGGTTTTGTGGGAAGTTGATACGCGAATAGACTACGGACTTGTTAATGGCATTGAAGCAAAGGGTGGCTCAATAGACTCCGATGGACCGATTATTGTGGGAGATCGCCTTTTGATCAATTCTGGCTACGACAAATGGGGATTGGCCGCCGGCAATGTCTTGTTATCTTTTAAAGTGAAGCCGTCTACATTGAATATTAAATAGCTAATGATAATGAGCAGATAGTTTGATCGCTCTGCGACCATTTTAGCGGATAAACCTACATCAATTATTGAGCTTGGCTTTACTGTGGTGGTCTACGAGCCTTCAGTGAGCACTCACTAATCCGGCGGGACTGGCGAACTTAACCTTGGTCGCACTCTCGAATCAGCGGACTAATGTATCTGGCAGCCAATTTTCCGCGCCTCTGCGGCTTGCTGTTCAACACGGCCCACGGCGTAAATTGCTAGAGCGATAAGTAGTCTGCAAGCATCGCGGCTTTATCCTACTTTTGTTTCATTTCTTTTCTGCTCGCGAATGTAAAAAAACTTTATTGACTATTTGTCCAATTGTATTGACTTTTGGTCGCCGTATGGATACCTTGTTGACGCTTAGTATAATAATGTCGGGAGCTAGAGAGATGAATTTAAAAAACAGTTATAAGCACCTACTGCCTATGGCAGCGGTTTTACCTTTTAGCCTTTCTGTAATGGCTCAAGGAGTCAATAACGCGTCAGAAGATTCAGGGTTCAGTTTTGAAGGCTTAGAAGAGATTGTGGTTACCGCGCAAAAGCGCGAGTCCAACTTGCAGGAAACACCCATTGCCATTAGCGCGTTCAGCGGCTCAATGCTGGAAGATCAGGACATTGAAAACGCTGGCGATCTCCAATTTGCGGTGCCTAATGCTATGGTTTCTGCCAATAGCGGCTACAGTGTTCGTGGTGTTGGTAATAACGCCGTTTCAGCAACTGCGGATCCTGGCATGGGAGTGCACGTCAATGGTGTCTATCTCACCGGTAGTGTGATCAACATTGACTACTACGATCTAGAGACGATAGAAGTACTGCGAGGTCCTCAAGGCACGTTATTTGGCCGCAATACTACGGCAGGTGTTCTCAACTCCATTACCAACAAACCTACGGACGAGTTTGAAGGCCGTATCACAACCGATATTGGCAATTACAACAGCTTGAGAACGCACGGTTACATTAATATTCCTGTGAGCGATAGTGTCGGCCAACGCTTTGCGTTCAGCACATTAGATCGCGATGGTTACACTGAAAATGTATCTGAAGGGGCAGGTTTCAGTACCCTAGATGGACGCGAGCAGTGGTCGCTGCGAAGCACTACCAGTTTTGATTTTAGCGATAAGGCCCATGGTGTTCTGTTTGCTCAGCACTCTAAAGAGAACAGTGATCGCGCTCTCGCTGTAGGTGTATTGTGCACCGCCGACCCGGTTCTAGGCTGCAACAACGATACGCTTTCTAGCCAATTCCCAAATACCGATTTTACCGACGGCTCTCTGGCCAACGGTGGTTTGGCCGGTCTGTTAGGCGCGCTGGGTTTTGGTACCCGTTCAGATTTCTATAACACAAACTTAGACGGTTCTATTCGTACCAATCCCAGTGACCCAAGAAAGGTACGAGTGGATTTTCAGCCCTCGTTGAAAAGTGACGATACACTGGTTTCTTTTGAATTTAATTATGACCTAACTGAAGAGCTAATCTTTACCTCAGTAACGGCCTACCACGAGCGTAGTTACGATGCTCGCAACGACTTTGATAATTCCGATGGCGGTGATGCTTTTTTTTCCCCGCAGTCGTTGGTAATGCCAAATGGTCGAGAAGACGCGAGCACCCGCTGGAGCTCTGTGCGTACCGATCAGGGAGAAAGCGAACAATTTAGCCAAGAATTTCGCATTGCCTCCTACATGGATGGCAACTTCAATTTCACAGCGGGTGCTTTTTTCATGAGCTATGAGTTGGAGTCTCTGGTGAATTTCTATTTGCCCGAGTTGACCGCTGTGACAAATTTCAAAGCGTTGCCCGACGAATTGGCACCTTTCAGTTTCCAATCGCCAGAGGTTCTTACAGACTCTTGGGCGGTGTTCAGTGAAGGCTATTATGACTTCAATGAAGACACCAAACTGACGCTGGGGCTGAGGTACTCTAAGGAAGAAAAAGAGGTATTAACCCGTACAATCTCCCCGTTAGATATTTACCCCTTTGCGCCCGGTTCCTACTTGACCAGCGACTTCGACCTGGAAAGCACCTGGCGAACAGGAGAAGGGTCTTGGGGCGAAGTGACGGGTAAGATTGGTTTAAGTCATACTCCTGATTTGGCCGCGACGGATGAAACCCTGTTTTTTGGTAGCTTGTCTCGTGGCTACAAGGGCGGTGGTATTAACCCAGGTGCCAGCGATTCGTCATTCCCAACATTTGAGCCAGAATTCATTAACGCTCTAGAGATAGGCACCAAGAATACTTTTGCAAATCGCACTATTCAGGCTAACGCTACAGTATTTGTCTATCAATATGACGGCCTGCAGGTGGGTGGTATTCTAGGTGATGGCACTACGTTTAACACCAACGTAGATGCCGATGTAAAAGGTGCAGAGTTTGAATTCTTGGCAATGCCTATTGAAGGGCTGCGCATGAATTTGAACGTGTCCTTTTTGGATACCGAAATCAGCGAAGATTTCCTAACCTCTCCTGATATTTCATCACCATCGGGTTCTGGTCCTGTTAACTTGAAAGGCAAAAAGTTGATGTTTTCGCCTGAAAGGTCACTGCAGTTTGGAGTGCAATACACGCATGACTTAAGTAAGGACTGGGAAATTACGTATCGAGCTCAAGCCTATTGGCAGGACGAATACTTCAGTCGACTCTACAACATTGCCACCGATAAGCAAGGAGCTTGGAAGCAAACTGATATGAGCGTAACGGTTAGAGATTTTGGCGATACTTGGGAAATTGAAGGCTATGTGAAAAACGTAACGGATGACGCGTCCATTACCGGTTTGGGAGTGGATAACTCCTTGGTTGGTCGTTATCGTACACCTAAATATCTCGAGCCACGCACTTATGGTGCTCGAGTTAGTTATCACTTCTGATAATGTCTTGCGCTTAGATCGGGCGTGATCCCCTAAGCCTATTGCAAGCGCGGCCAGCACAGTTCTGGCTGGCCGCGCTTGTATCCACATTGGTCCAGTTGGTAAGAAAATCCTTTTAGATTTATCCGGATGACGCTTATTGTGAGAACAAGATTTTACTGCACAATTCCGCACGACTTCTTACTTTTAATTTTGAAAAAATATGTTGGACATGTGTTCTTAAGGTCGGCATAGAGATATTCAGTTCGTCGCTAATGACTTTGTCTGAATTCCCTTCCAGCAGTGCAATAGTGACGCCAATTTCCCTTTTTGTTAATTCAGTTTCGTTCGACAAAGTTCGGATGATAGTTTCTTTGTCAACTGAAGGAGACCGGTGTTTTGCGAAGAATATATTGCGCATGGCGTTGCGAAAGTGGGGCGCTATCATGTCAAGAATGTCGAGTTCGCGCTGTTCAAAATTAGCCCGCCCTTTGGTTCTCCATACTCGAAAGTCGCCGATGTTTTTGTTACCGTTGTCGTATACATAGATGTTGATGCCGTGATAGAGGCCATCAAGAGTGAGGAAGTCGTTAAAAAATTCGGTATTTACGAGCTCGCTCTGAGCCATTACTTCGTTGACAGAAACAGCTCGTTGATATTTTTGTAATTGATGGGTAATTGGGTCGTGAAACTGATAATAATTTTCGTAAAGCGCCAAGTTACTCTCGGCCATATTCAAAAAAACAGGCTTCTTGAAAGTTTGTTCTCCATCGTCCCAGATGTAGGAGGCAAAGTGGTCTGCCGCCAACAAATCTAACAAGGCCGTACCCGCCTGCTTTCTAATCAGGCAGTCGTCAAGACTGTCATTCAGATGCTGAATAACGGATAAGACCTGTTGCCATTCCTTTTGTGTCAGATTCATTGGCTTATGCAGTTAAAAGTTATCGAATGAGAGTTAGAAATCACTCATCAAAAGTTATAGTTTGCGGTAATGCCGTACATTGCAGGATCACCATAAACCGCTACTACACTCGATGCAATAGTGTATAAATGAGTGATGTATTCCTCATCGCCCAAGTTTTTCCCCCACAGGGCCAGTTCCAGATTTTCATCGGCGCTGGTCCATGACACTCGAGCGTCCAGTAGATTAAACTCAGGCTGAATGGCCCAGGGTTCAAGCTCCCCTCGTTGATCGTCGGTGTAGCGATAGCTCAGGCTGGCTGAAATCGTCGCGCCACTGTCTAAGGGCAGGGTATAGTCTGCGTTTAGGTTGTACTTATTCTCTGGTGTGCGAATGAGATTTTGCCCAGACTGGTCAGGGAAGGCCGTTCCAGGAATGTTGGTTTCTCTAAACTCACTGTCTTGATAACCATAGAAACCGCTGAGTGTTAGGTGCTCACTCAGTGCCCATGTGGCCTCTAACTCAATGCCTGCAATCTCTGCATCACCGGCATTAAATGTTTGAAATGTACCGAACGCAGCGCCAGCGCTTAGGGGGCCAAATGTTTGAATTTGCAAGTCGGTATACTCGGTAAAAAACAAGGCCACGTTCAAACGGAAGTTGTCGGCGAGGTCTGATTTTATGCCAATTTCGTAGTTGAGTGCCTCTTCTTGGCCCAAGGGCGCGGTGAATTCAATACCCTGGGGTGCTGCGGCAAATCCGCCGCTTTTGAATCCTTTTGAAATGGTGGCATAAAAATTGGTATGTTGTGATTTTCGATAGGCCAAGGACAGCTTTGGCGTAAAGGAACTCCAGTTTTCGCTGACCGTATTCGCAAAGGTTTGGTTGATGACCACAAAGTCGCCGGCTATAGCCTGATTGTCAATTTCTTTTTTATCGTAGCTGTAACGGCCGCCTGCAGTGAGTGTTAAGAAGTCTGACAGTGACCAATCGAATTGACCAAATACGGCGTAGCTGTTGGTTTCGTTAACCTGTTTATACCAGTCAGTAGTGCCGCCGTCGGCATCGGGCGTACAGTCACTATCGCTGCTGTCGTTGTCGAAACACTCAGTGCGATCTGTCTCTTCATTCAGCAGCCACAGACCGGCAATATAATTGAAATCATCGCCGAGTTCAGACACCCATCGAAATTCCTGAGACAATTGCTCGGTGGTATCAAAGATATCGTCGTTCACTAGGCCAAACACAGAACCGGGCAGCGGCGATGCTGGTGTTCCTGTTGAATCCATGTTCCAGTCAGCTTCACTTTCGCGATAGGCGGTAATAGAAATGAGCTCTCCTACGTCGAAATTCCAACTCAGCTTGGCACTGACACCCCAAGCGTCCTTTTTTGTGAAACCATCAACAGGGCCCGCCGCGCAATCGGGTCCTTTGCCAGCGCACAGTTCTGAGTAGCTACCCGGCACATTGGCTGCCCAAAAGGCTGGGTCGCCCGGATGGCCAGTGTTAATGGGCACGCGGGCCATGTCCTGGACATCCAGTTTATTGTAGTCTGCGCTGAACAGAGCCTCAAATTCGTTGCCGCTATAGAGCAGCTGTCCGCGAAAGGCCTGGGTGTCGTCATCTTTTTGTTTTTTATTCAGTTGCACATTGTCCACCCAACCATCGCGCTTACGAGTGCTGAAGGAAAATTTCGCGGCCAGGGAATCGCTCAAGGGACCATTGATTAATCCTGCCAAATCTACCCGAGAAAAATTGCCGATACTGCCTCGAATCTTGCCCGACATTTCATCGGTATCGGGTTTAGTTGAAACAATATTGATGGCGCCGCCAATGGTGTTTTTACCGTAGAGGGTGCCTTGTGGTCCGCGCAATACTTCTATTCGTTCAATGTCGAACATTTCAGGGTTGATGTTTGAGGCGCGCCCCAGGTAAACGTCGTCAACAAATACAGCGATAGAATTGTCGGTGCCTGCACCATCATCATTCGACGAGGCGCCTCGAAGGGCGAGAATGTTTTGTCCTGGCGAAAAGGGTGAAAAGGTCAGCCCGGGCACTCGGGTCGCAATATCCGTTAGGTCGTGAATATCAGCTTTCTCTATGGTGCTGCTGTTCATGGCCGATATGGCAATAGGAACTTCCTGTAGATTTTCTTCTCGGCGTTGCGCGACCACGGTAATTTCCTCAAGGTCTGCAGACATTGCGGGCATAACAAGGCTCGGAATGATCGGCAGGGCACCGAAGGCAAGCGTAGCGGTAATAGCTCTAGATAAGTAGGTTCTTGCTGGCATGAGATATTCTCCTTGATGTTATTTATTATGGTGTTGGTGAATTAATGCCTCGATGGCTCTACCGATTTGCAGTAAGCGTCGATCAGTGTTTACTGCGCCGTTGATTTCCACACCTACGGGCATTTGCGATTTTTCAATAGGCAGAGGAATGCTCAAAGCTGGTAAGCCGGCGTTGCTGGCGGGGTCGGTATTGCGAATGTACGTGGCGAAAGTAGGCTGTCTTTCGCCGTTGAGTTCCACCGTCTCGAGGCTATCAGAAATGGGCCTGGCGCTTAGTGGGGTGGTGGGAAAGATAATGGCGTCTAAACGATATTGTTGGAAGTGTTTTGCAAGCGCTGCTTGTAGTTTTGGGCGGTCAAATTCAAGTGCTTGACGGTAGTCCTCTGCAGATATTTGTTTTGCCATAACCATGCCCATGACGTCGCGAACATCTGGGCTGGCGATCTGCTCTACAAGTTCTTCTATGCTCACATCGGGGACGAAGCGTTGCAGATATTCAGGTATCTGCTCACCGGTTTCAAAGAGTACGATGGGAAAACCTACGCGCTGATTGAGCTCTGCTATTTGCTCGATATCGCTGTTCACTAGATGCACTCCCGCGGCCTCCAAATGCCCTAAGAGCGTTTCCATTTTGGCCGCCACAAGTGGTTCTAGGTTTTCATAGAAATACTGCCTAGGCACCCCGATTCGCAAGCCTTTTAGTTCGACAGGAGCATCGGTGGCCGTGGTCTTGGACAATACGCGGTCTAAGAGTGCGGCATCACTTACTGAGCGGGCCATTGGCCCCACTGTGTCTCGTGTTTTACTGATGCTGGTAATGCCATCGGCAGGGTAGCGCCCAGTGCTTGGACGAAAGCCGACTATGCCATTGAGCGCCGCCGGTATTCTGCTGGACCCACCGGTATCCGTACCTAAACCCGCTACCGCCATTCCTGTTGCCACCGCCACCGCGGTACCACCACTGCTGCCACCGGCAATGTAATCCGCTCTATAGGCATTTCCAACGGGGCCAAACGCTGGGTTGTTACTGGTAATTCCGTACGCCAGTTCATGTAGGTTGGTCTTTGCGACGATAACGGCGCCAGCGTTTTGTAAACGCTCAATGACGCCAGCACTCTTGCTTGGAACGAAATGTTTAAGTGCCGGAGTGCCAGCTGAATTGGCGAGGCCAGCGACATGGATATTGTCTTTGACCACAATGGTAATGCCTGCCAGAAGACCGCGATTGTCGGTGTCGGGGATTGCGCTGCTCTGCTCTCCAGCTAAGTTATTGACTGAGATAATGGCATTCAATGAACGGTGCTCTTTCATTGCAGCTCGGCCTTGCTGAATTAGCGTTTCGCTGCTCAGCTGCCCAGACTTAATTTGCTGCTGCAATTCAATAATTGTCTGACTTGTACTTGTGTTTGCAAAGCTCATGAAACCTATCACCCAAATTATCCACAGAGATTTTGTCGTCATTGATCAATACCCAATTTAATTGTTGATAAAACTATAAAGGGCCGAACAAGAGGGAGAAATCATCAATTATGATGATTTATTGGCTGGGGAAGTGACCCTGCAAGGGGGGCGCGAGGATATCGTCAGGCGTATAGGCCTAGTTAGAATCTGAGCTTAAAGAGAGGTACTTTCTGTGTTTCAAGTGGCGGGCTGAGCGTTCAAGCGCTCATGGGCGGGTTCAGTTTGAATCGTTCAAATTCAGCAAACCCTTAAAGCGCTCACGATATCGCCGAGACAAGCTCAGTTTTTCGCCATTGCGCAAGGTCAATTCATAATCCCCAGTGTCCAAAGGGATTAACACGTCCACCTGATTTAGGTTGACGATACTGGAGCGGTGAATACGGGCAAATTTTTGCATCGGCAAAGACTTCTCGAGCTTCGCCATGGTGATACGCATGGGGTAAACGCTTTGCTTAATATGGAGATTGGCGTAATTGCCTGCCGCTTCAACCCATTCAATGTCTTGGACTTGAATCAGGAATTCTTTGCCCAGCTTCTTTACCAGTAGGCGCTCTGGGTACACTTCATCACCTTGGCTTTTTGGCTCAATGCCGTTCTCGGCTTCGGCAACAATACTGGCTTCGCCCTGTAGGCGCCTAAGAATGAAACGGTAGCTGTGGATCACGACGACTATGGCGAAATAGGTTTGTATGTCTTTTCTGTATTCGTACAGCAGTTCATAGGACACGTCTCCAAACTGATACTGCATATCCATCAGCCAATACCAAGCTTTACGCAAGGTGACCATGCCGCTAACGTGGATTATCGAGAAAGGCAGGGTGAGGAGAAGGTGCGCCGCTATACGCCCTTTAATACCAAAGGAACTAATAAACTTGTCGATGCATAAGATAATTACAGGAACCTGTAGAAGTACCATGACTACGCTGGTGATTTCCCAACAGAGGGGCTGCCAAAACTCGAGGGTTTGACCACTGCGGCCGTATTCCATGATCTCGGTCGTGGAGAGAATGAGCACGTTGGCGCTCATCCACAGCATTAATAAGCTTCCTGCCCATATGCGCTGATGGGCTAGAAAGTGCTGAATGAGAGGTGTTAAGGTCTCTTCGCTACTGTTGGAAGGGCTGTTTGTCAAAGGGCTGTTATTATTCGTCACAGTATACTTCCGTTCATCACAATTCTTTGTAAATTAGTCACTTAGCGCTGGTTAGATAAATAGTTCATGGTCAGAATTCTTGGTAAATCGAGGCTTAAAGGGAAACATTATCATGAATTCAACAGCGCAGACAGCAGCACAACCATGGCACAAAGTACGACGTATAGAACTGGATTGGCTGCGTGTTATCGCCTTTGGCTTACTGATTTTTTACCATGTGGGCATGCTATACGCCTATGATTGGGGCTGGCATTACAAAAGCTCTTATTCCAGCGAATTTCTCCGCAATATCATGCTTTGGTCAAATCAGTGGCGTATGTCACTGTTGTTTTTGATCAGTGGTGTAGCGGTGTCTTATCTACTACACAATATGGGGTATTGGCGCTTCTACTTTACGCGTCATTCCAAGTTGTTCCTACCCTTGGTGTTTGGCATGACCGTAGTGGTTGTGCCACAGGTGTATGTTGAAATGAGTGCTAAAGGGCTGTTGGATGGTATTGCCTACGGTGAATTCTGGCTAGCTTATTTGGACCAAAATAGCCTGCTGTTTGAAAATGCCAAAACCTCAGGAAATCTGCATATCACTTGGAATCATCTTTGGTTTCTGATGTATATTTTCAGCTATTCTCTGATTTTATGGCTTCTCTTTCCTTTGTTGAACGCCAAGTTCATCCGGCCACTGTGGCGCCATATGGGGGAGAGTACACCGATCTGGTGTTTATTAGTGGGCCCAATTATCGCGTTTTATATTATCGGCGTATTCCTGTGGGAGTCTTACCCAACGACACATGCGCTGGTGGACGATTGGTATAACCACGCTAAGTCGTTTACCTGTTTCATTCTTGGCTTTGCCCTAGTACGAGCACCGCGTTTGTGGACCAGTTTTGCGGACTTGCGTTGGCCCACCTTGCTGGCTGCCATTGTAAGTTACGCTTACATTCTGTTTTCTTTCAATGGTGGTAGCTTGGGTGAAGGTGCATTCTGGAATCATCTCGAAACCTTTTTGTGGGGCGCCAATAGATGGCTTTGGCTGGTTGCCATTATCGCCTGGGCGCAGCACAGCTTGACCACAGGTAACCCTTTACTCAAGTATTTGAACGGTGGAGTCTATTGCTTTTACATCTTACATCAAACCATTATCGTAGCATTTGCCTATTATCTTGTGCCGCTCGAAATTGGGCCGGTGCTGGAGCCCTTATCGGTGATTACGTTTACATTCGGTTTCTGTTGGCTAGGCTATGAGCTGATTAAACGTATCCCCCTTGTGTCTGCGCTATTCGGGGTGGTTTACAAAAAACCTGTGACTATGAAAGCGAGTTTACTCGCCTCTTAACCCTATGTGAGTCATTTTGCCTATTGTTTTCTTTCGGTCATTTTCCTAAGGTGAGTGGTGCTCAAATAAGGCGAAGCAGAGCTAAGCGACCAAACTGATAGAGCCAGGGGCTCATGGAGAATGTAGTGCGACTCAAACAGCGGACATTAACAACAATAATACTGTGTGCAGGCCTGTTGATGAACATCAGTTTTGCTAAGGCAAACCCAATGGACAATTGGGAGTCTTGGGTACTGAAAGACCACAAACAATACAACTGCCCGTGGGTTCTAGGTAAAAGTGAAGCGAAAGCCTGTATTTGGCCAGGCAAGCTTAGACTTAATGTAGGGAATAATGGCGCTACCTTCACTTACACTCTAGATGCCTATGAGCAGAATGCTTTTGTCGCCTTGCCAGGCAACTCGGCTTATTGGCCAAAGAACGTTCTTGTGGATGGTAAACCTGCGTCTCTTGTCGAGCGGAATGAGCTTCCTTATATCGCGGTTTCTTCTGGCCAGCACAAAGTGTCAGGTCAGTTTTCTTGGCAGAAGCGGCCGGGGCAGCTCGCTATCCCTCAAACTGTTGCCATTGTTTCGCTACAGATAGACGGTAAAAACAGTATTGTTGACCGGCGCAACGGGCAGCTCATATTTTCAAGTCAATCAGACCTTACAATAAAAAAGACCAATGATAGCCTGAGTATTGAAGCCTTTCGCTTGTTGAGTGACGGCGTGCCGCTGACGATGGTTACGCATATTACTCTGTCGGTGAGTGGCAAGGCTCGAGAAGTCAATTTTGGCCGAGTGCTGTTGGCGGGTACGGAGCTGTTAAGTATTCGTTCACCCATTCCCGCACGCTTAGAAGCGGACGGTTTGATGAGAGCACAAGTCACTCCTGGTCAGCATACGATACAAGTTGTCTCTAGGTTTGTAGGGTCCCCCAGCAGTATCACAACTCAAAAACTCAGCAAAGAATGGCCTGGAGCTGAATACATCAGTTTTAAATCGGCCAGCGCAATACGGCAGGCAAAGCTGTCAGGCCCCGTCAGTATAGACACCAGCCAAATATCGATTCCAGGAGGGTGGCGGGACTACCCCACTTACCGAATGGGAGACGGAGAAGCGCTCAATATAGAAACTGAATTTCGTGGCGATCATTCCCCGGGCGCCAACGAATTTAATGTGAAGCGAGATTTGTGGTTAGACTTTAATGGCGAAGGTATAACGGCGCTTGATCGTATCAGTGGAGAAATGAAAAAAGACTGGCGCTTGAACGCGGCAGAGGGCACAAACATCGGCCGGGCCACAGTTGACGGTGCCCCTGTTCTCATTACCCAAGACAATAATTTTGAAGGTATTGAAGTGAGAAGCCCCGCTATAGAATTGGAAGCGGTCACCCGAACCGAAAGCACATCGAATTTCTCGGCTTCGGGCTGGAACGCCAGAGCCGATCAATATTCTGCCACCTTACACTTGCCGCCGGGTTGGCGTGTTCTACACGCTTCCGGTGTAGATAGGGTGTGGGGCACTTGGTTGAGTCAGTGGGACTTATGGGACGTATTCCTAGTGTTAATCATTATCTCGGCTACTCGTAAACTCATTAGTAATTCAGTGGCGATGCTTGCAGGTGGAGCATTTTTAATTGCCTTACATGAGCCGGGTACGCCACTGCTCATCATTCCTATTTTGTTGATTGTAATTGCCTTGTTGCCGCTCGTATCCGGAAAAATACACTCTGTGCTGCGCAGTATTGGCGGAATGCTGGGGGTGACGTTAGCATTATTGGTGATCGCCTTTGCTGTGAGTACCTTCCGTTTGGCGATTTACCCTTCGCTGGAACGCACTGTTATAGGCACTTACAAAAATCGTTATGAAACCGCTGCGTTCAAAGGCGTATCGGCACCGACACTGCAAACACAGTACGATACGGCCGTGTCGGAAAGTGAGCCGCGCAAGTTATCTAGATCAGACGGAAAAGCTGTGGGGGGCAATAGGCTATCAGCCAACAAGGTGGCAGAAACCCTTTATCAAATCAGCGAGAACGATCGTGTGCAAACAGGCCCCGGCTTGCCCACTTGGACTTGGAATTCTGTTGGCTTTAGATCGACTGGCCCAGTGCCTGCGAGTCAGACATTGGCCATTTATTACAGTTCGCCTTTAGTCACGTCTATGTGGCGAGTTGTGTCGGTTTTCCTAGTTGCCTTGTACGCCGGTATTGTTCTTCTGCGATTAGCTCGTTTGAGTTTTTTAAAGCTCCCTGAGTCCAAACTAGGGAGCGGGGCGGCAAGCGTATTAAGCCTAAGTGTGTTCGCATTGCTGGGAACGCTTAGCAGCCCTGACAGTGTGGCTGAAGATTTCCCGCCCCAGCACCTACTTGAAACACTGGAAAAAAGACTGACTAAGGCACCAAGCTGCTTGCCTATGTGCGTGAGCCTGAACGAGGGGCACATTGCTGTGACGGACCGCCGCGTGGCGATTAATTTTAAGGTCTATGCGGATGTTGATCTTGCACTTCCGCTGCCCAATGGACATGGCACTTGGGCCTTGGAACAAGTGAGTGAACAAGGGCAAGTGCTGCCTCTGCGCAAAGGACCAGACGGCGTCTACGTTCGCTTGTCGAAAGGACAGCACCGCATCGAAGTGAAAGGAACCATCATTGCCGATCAGGCTACCATCAGTCTGCCAGTGGCGATGCACAATATTTCCGTTCACGCGCCCGATTGGGTGGTGGAAGGTTTGATCGATGGTCGTGTACGTAACAACACCTTGACCCTGCGGGCCATGGATAAAAACGCGACGCAAAAAGTGGACACGCTGAAAGCTGATCTCGCGCCTGCTTTTGTACGGGTAAAGCGCCATTTTATCTTCGGAAAAAAGTGGCGTGTAAAAACCAGTGTGCAGCGTATTTCTCCACGTGAAGGTGCTATTTCTTTGCCGATCAAACTCGTTCCCAATGAGAAGCTATTGAAAGATATGGGCGCAGTTAGTAATGGGGAGATAGTTGTTCAGCTAGGTCATCGACAGAATGGTACTCAGTGGGTGTCTTCGGTGGAATCTAGCGCTCAGTTGCAACTCCAGGCCACCAGCAATAACTCCTACATAGAAGAATGGGTATTCACGCCTTCTTCCCTATGGCGGTTGAATTACGAAGGTATTCCATCGATTAAAGCGGATGAGCGAGCTAACGCCTTTGAACCCGTCTTTAAACCTTGGCCAGGTGAAGTATTGTTAGTGGAACTTAGAAAACCAGAGGGCGTTCCCGGTGCCACACACACCGTCGAGAACGCTTTGCTGGAAGTAAATACAGGCAGCAAGATCCAACGCTCTACGCTGAGCCTAGAAGTTCGATCGAGCCTTGGCAGTAATTACACCGTAACTCTGCCTGAGGAAGCCGAGGTACTACGGTTTAGTGTAGATGGAAGGGCGATGAATACGCCCTCGGGGCGAGAGCTTACAGTTCCCCTTCAACCCGGCTCGCAATCCATTGTAATTGAATTCCAGACCCTAAAAGCTATGGGAATGCTGAGCCATAGCCCTGAAGTGCTACTGCCGGACGGAGCCACCAATGTTCGGGTTCAGTACACTTTGCCGCGAGACCGCTGGCCGCTCTATTTAAGCGGCCCGCCCATTGGTCCGGCAATGCTATACTGGGGCGTGCTGTGTGTCATTGTGTTGGGCGCTCTAGCGCTTCCTCGTTTGGCAAAAGCATTGGACCTTAATATGCCAATTGCAATGGCTGGCTGGTTATTACTGGGCCTTGGCTTGTCCACTGTCAACGCTTATGGAGTACTGGTCATCGCCGTGATGTTTTTTGTGCTCGCCGCCAGGAGTCAGTGGGTAAACCCAGAAAACATGACGCGACTTCGCTTCAACCTGATGCAATGCATTATTGTCGGCTGGGTTGGGCTTGCTGTGCTTTGCATGGTGGCAGCCATTCCAATGGGTTTGTTGTCGAACCCTGAAATGAAGGTTGTGGGCAATGGCAGTGGCAGCCATTTTTACAATTACTATCAGGATATCGTTGGGACCCCTGGGGGTTTTCCAAGCGTGACGGTTGTGAGTGTGCCCATAATGGCTTACCGCGCGGTGATGCTGTTGTGGTCGCTGTGGTTGTCGACTCAGCTCATTCGTTGGGCAGGATGGGCTTGGGGCTGTTTTACCGAAAAAGCGTCCTGGATTCCAAAAGGCGCGAAAAAATAATAATTGATTGATAGGATTCTTACCCTATGACTGACAATACAAACATGAGTACTTCGGAGTGCGAAAATTGCCACGCTGTCTTGCAGGGTGATTTTTGTCATAAGTGCGGACAGGCGCGAAAGACTAATTTGTTGGCGTTTAATGAGTTTGTGTTGACGCTTCTTGGCGGTCTTTTAAGTTATGACTCTAAGGTTAACCGAACACTTATTCCCCTGATCGCAAAACCAGGGGCTGTGTGCAATGAATATCTGCACGGGCATCGGGCGCGCTTTATTGCGCCCATGAAGCTGTATTTATTTTGCAGTGTGATCTTTTTCCTTTTGATGCCTCTACTCGGCGATATAAACATTGACGCATCGGAATCTGAATCGATTCATGATGAATTTAAACAAGCACTACAAGAAGATGAAGACCTGAAGGGCCTTGCTGACGGCGTTAATTCTGGTATTTCAATTAATCTTAACGATAGCTCCTCCGAGTCAGATGTACATATAGACTTTCTTAGCGAGGAGCAAAACGCATTTTTTAAAGAACGCCTTCAATCAATGAAAAAACTGGAAGGTGACGATTATGCAAAAATTATTAAGGATAACCTGCCAGGTATCATGTTCTTTATGTTGCCATTGCTTGCTTTGATATTGAAAATTACCAATATCTTTAAGGGTAGGTTGTATTCGGAACATTTTGTTGTGGCACTTTACGCACAAAGCTATGTGTTTATTGTGATGTGTTTATTGAGCATTTTCGAAGCAGCGGGTGAATACTTTACCTTCATATCATCGTCTTTGTTATTGTCAGAGCTGTGGTCCGCAGTAGTTAGTGTGGGTTTTGTATGGATGATGGTTCATCTTTTTCTCATGCAGAAACGAATTTATAAGCAGAGTTGGAAGGGTGGTATTGCTCAGTATTTTTTTAATATGCTGCTTTATACCATTATGTTTACCGTGGTTTTTGTTATGGCTCTACTCTGGGATATTGTTACTTTGTAGATTTAGTGCGTCGCGATCGTCGCCCAAGCACGATATGGCTGGCCAGCAACAGCGGTAGTGAAACGCCCAGCGCAGCGTGGCTATTCGCCACCCAAGCTCGCCAATCTTCATTCGCTAAGTAATAAAGAAAATAGGCGCTGATAATTTGCAGGCCGATGGCCGCTGCCATAGTTAAGCCCAGTTTTCGCAGGCGCTGCAATTTCCAAGTCATGGGAATATGCGTGGCAATAATTGAGCCAAAGGCCATCATCATAAAAAATGCCGCGGCTCCGTGTATTTGCAAAACAGGGTATTGCCAGGGATGCTTTTCTGCTCCAAAGTCCCCCGGAACCGTAATGTAACGACTAAGAATGAAGAAGATAACACCCGTAATCCAACTGGCCGCTAGAACAGTAAATAGACCATCGCGGTAGAGTTTTGGGAAAATGACGGTAATTTTTCTCATGGTGTGTTGCTATTGTTCTCTTACGGTGTGCACGCTGCCTATCACTCTTGCGTGGGCACCAAAATGTTGAAGTACGTCACTTGCAGAAGACGTATTTAAAAACGCAATTTTTGTTAAAGCATCAGCTAATAAGCAGTTTTGGGCGAATACTGAATAACTTTTGGCGGACTGTTGTGCCTCTGCGCTGTCTTTGGGGTAGATAACACTTCTACCTTCATCCAGGTTATAGCAAGCACTGGTAGCTACGGCGGATGCCAACATCGGTAATTCGATAACTGCAGCTGGATTTGCGGGGGATTGCACGTTAATGAGATTATCGCGCCAGTCTGTCATACGTAAATCGCCACCGGCATTTACGGTGGCTTTAATTTCTGAATCGATAGATTCAATGGCCCGATCTACGGCAAACCCCTTGGCAATACCCCCTAAGTCAATCAGCAAGGGTTTATGGAAACGTATGCGACGGTCGGTGATTTCGATGTCCTGCCAGTTTGCGGAAAGGTCTACAAGCTGTTCTTTTTGAGGGAGTTGCCCTTTGGCGACTAAGCGACCAGCAACACTAATGTCAAAGTCTCCCTCGCTGATTTTACTCAAATACAGAGCTTGAGTTAGTACAAAATACATTTCTTCCGATAGTGTGTGCGCCTGTAGGAAGGCGCTGTTATTCAGCTGACTTATCTCGCTCTCGGGGCGATGGAAACTCATTGCAAGGTCTATCTTTTCGATGGCCGAGAACGCTTTGCTGCTCTCCGCAATAAGAGCTTTTTCAGACACATTGCCTTCAAGACTGATCTCAACAAATGTGCCCAATAGGGGCTTGCAGCGTGTAATTGAATTGCCGCTCATATTACAAATGCCGCAAAACTTGTTCCCATGTTTGGGTCAAGCGGTTGATGCCTTCAGTGATATGGCGGCTCGAGAGTGTTGCCCCGGAGATATTCTTGATTTGATGGTCGAGTTTTAGGCGTTGACGGTGGTCTTTGCCAGAGAATTGCGCACGCCATTTGGGATTCATGACCTCGTCCCCATACGATTCTCGGTAGCTTAAAATTTCCAAGCCTCTCACTGAACCGTTGGCTTCCAGTGCATAGGCCATGTCAATATTTTCGTGTTTGCCGATCACTTGATCAACGATAAACCAACCGCCGTTCGCGGTTTTCCAGACTTGCGGGCGAGGATTTCTCACTCGTACTTTTGAGCTGGCGCGGATGGACTTCATTTGCGCTTTGCTCAACTCCACAAGCCTTGGGCTCATGCTCATTTCGCCCCACAAAATATTTTTGGCTTGTTCGACGGTAAGGTAGGTTTTTGCATAGACATTCCCCACGGGCAATAAAACACCTGCGGTCAACAAACCAAAACCTTGAGTGAATGTGCGTCTGTCCATCGTTACCGTCTCTCTTTTCTAGGATTGCTTACTTTTCTAGGCTTGCTTACTTTCTAGAGTTACTTAAAATTCATAGCCATAAAATAGGCCAATATGCCTTTTTTCGTGCTCGTCCCAGTTGCGACCTTTGGTGCTGTAAGAGAACTCAGAACCGCCGCCGTCAACTTGCCATAAAATGCCAGCCGTAACCCACCAGCGCTGCTCTGCGTAGTGAACTGTGGGGCCAAAGTAGTTGCCGTTTTGGTGTTGCGAACCAATTTTAAAATCACCGAGGTCAAAATTGGAGCGATCCAGAGCGGTATTAAAACCTTGTGCGTCATACTCCGGTGAATTACCGGCCTCTTCAAATTCTTGAGGATTTAGGTAGTCTGACTGATGTCTAAACTCAAGACCCACAAACCACTTAGGCGCGACGCGGTAGGAGATACCGGCGGCAACATCTAGAGCAATTTCTTCTTCAAGAACGCCAGGCGATTTACGACGCTCAAATTCCGTCTTTATGTTTAGAACTGTGATTAAGGTGTCGTCGAGAAAATCTTTTTGCATAAAGATTTTGCCAACAAAAGAGTCCTGATCAATATCCGCTCCGTCAAGGCGATACTTATCGCGTCTCTCATAAGCTAAACCAAAAGACAGGCCCATGAAGTCTTTATAGGGGCTCAGTACGTTGTATTTCAAGGCAATTTCATAACCAGCAAACTGGGTGTCATTGAAGGTACCGCCTTCGCCGCCTTGGTTGTCGAACATGGGTTGCAGGTTTTCGTCGTCAAGGCTGTAGTTGTGATCAAAAATCAGAAGACTGGCACCAATGGTCAGCTTGTCGCTTATGCCGTATTCAACTTCAGGGCGAATATCGTGAAAAGTGTAACGACCGGAGTTTTTGTCTTCGCGAATAACATCGCTAAGTTTGAACTCGAAGCTGCCTTCAGGGCGGGTATCGGTGCCTTTGGCGTAAACCCATAGGTTTTCCCCAGCGAAACTGGACTGGGCCGCCAACGCGAGAATGGCTCCGGTCAATAATCTTGTACTCATGTGCTCTCCTGTGTACCCCGTGGTTGTTTTGGGGTGTGGTTCAAATGCCAAGGCTGCGGATTATATCTAAAAGAGAATCATTATCAATACCTTTCTTATTTGCACTGGGCATTCTATACTGTGCCGATCTTACTGTTTTGAGCTTTCCCTGATGTTGGCCACCCACCACAAGCAAACTTATCAATGTCTAATTGGCCTGTGCCTTATATTCGGTGGCTGGGAGAGCTTTGCGATCGAAGACTTAGAGGAGGTGATTATCACGGCGGCACAGAGCGCCCTCAGTGTCGAAGACTTGCCTTATAGCGCCAGTGAAATTAGTCGGGAGTCAATACAAAGGCTGCAACCGCGGAATATGCTTGAAGTGCTGGATACAGTGCCGGGAGTGGTTCTACAGAAAACCGCTAATGGCCAGGGTTCCCCATTTATTCGCGGTTTTTCGGGTTATCGAACCCTGGCGATGATTGATGGTATTCGCTACAACAACTCTGTGTATCGAGACGGCCCCAATGAGTATTTTTCCTTGATCGACAGCGCTAGCTTGGCGGGTATAGAGCTGTTGCGGGGGCCGGCCTCCACTTTGTATGGCAGCGACGCCGTTGGCGGTACCCTAAATATTCGCACGCAATCACCATTGGATTCTCGCCGAGAAGAGGGGACCCAGTATTTAGCTGGGTCACAGTCTTTTCGCTATGCAAGCGCTGAACACAGCCAAATTGTACGCAGTGAAATCCATTTGGGTGAAGCTCAGCACTGGGGATTGAATCTTTCTTACAGTGATAAGAATTTTGGCGATGTAGACGCTGCTGATTTGGGGGTATTACCCACAACGGGTTACGAGGAAAGCGTTAGTGAGCTGCGATTTGATCGTCGAATAAACGAATACTGGGTATTTAGTTTAATGCATCAGTCTTTAATGCAAGACGATGTCTGGCGTACCCATTCAAGTATTTATTCACGCTCATACGCCGGCACATCGCTTGGCAGTGATTTACATCGCAGCAAAGATCAACAGCGCAGTCTTAACTACTTGAGATTAAACGGCCAAGGTTTAACTGGCCTGGCTGATGATTTTCAATTGACACTGTCGCGGCAAACTTGGGGCGAGAAGGGCAGGCGAGTTAAAAGCAGCGGTGACTTAATTGAAGAATATTTTGATTCTCGAATGACGGGTATCGATTTGCGCGTGAGTACCGAGCTTGACCAAGTGTATTGGACTTACGGCGCTGACCTTTATCGAGACATTGTTGATACTGGGCGACGAGAATACGGAGCGAATGGAGAGCTAGAAGAGATCCGCATTCAAGGGCCTGTAGGGGACGACAGCAGTTATGACTTACTGGGCACATATGTGCAGGCAGAGTGGTTTGCTACGGATTCTCTAACACTTACGGTGGGCTCGCGCTTCACCCGTACAAACGCTAGTGTGGGCGCCTATGAGGATCCTAGTACGGGCGAGGCGGCAAGCTATAGTGAACAGTGGAATAGTCACGTTAGTTCCCTGCGGGCAAGCTTTGCGCCTACTGATTATTCACGATGGCGGCTTTGGGGCGGTTTGAGTCAGAGTTTCCGAGCGCCAAATATCGCTGACATCAGCCGATATGGGAAAAGTCGCAGCAGCGAATTTGAAATAGCCACAACGGAACTGGACGCCGAGTCGTTCACAAGTCTAGAGTTTGGCAGTCGTTTTCTTGGCGAAGATTTTGACCTTGAGGCGAGCTTTTACTACACCGATATCAATGACTTTATAGCCAGCACAGCAACCGGCTTAGAGCGAGACGGGCTGAGCGAAGTGAGTAAGCAAAATAGTGCGGGCGGCCGCGTTTATGGTATGGAACTCAGTACTAGTTTGGCCCTGCGTCAATGGCAGTTACACGCAAACCTCAGTTGGCTCAAGGGCGAGCTGGAGTTCCAAACCCAGTCGCTTGATACCCTTACTGAACCCTTCGGTCGCATGATGCCACTGACGGCGAACCTCAGTCTTGAGCGCAATTTGAGCCGTAATTGGTGGTTTCAAATGGCGTTTAAACATGCTGCAAAAGCCGACAAATTAAGCCGTGCTGACAAGGAGGACACGCAGCGAATTCCACCGCGCGGCACTCCGGCCTATACGGTGCTTGATATACGGGTAAACGGCTCCATAGGCCGTCATATTGACTTGAATATGGCCGTAGAAAATGTCACAGACGAAACGTACCGGAGCCATGGTTCGGGTATTAATGAGCCAGGACGTAGTTTAGTTATCGGTATGGATGTTAAATTTTAAGCACTGGCTTGCTTACCGTACTTCTGCCGCCGCTGTTTTTTGAGCTTGTGGCGACGGCGTGCAAACCAAGTTATTAGGAATAGATAAACGCCGGTAACCCACAGTGTAGTCAGAATAATTGCGGCAGGCAAAAACACCCAAAGTTTTACCGTATCACTAAAAAAACTACCGTCGTGAAGTGATTCGATTAAATCGGTGCGACGGTAGGCTACCTGTAATATTTCGCCGCTGGCGTGGTCAAGTTGCACTTCCCAGCGGTTGTTTGCTTTTACTTTAATAATCCCTTTACTGGGGCGAACATCAAGTCGGTCAATGTCGTTCCAACTTGCAACGCCCGCTTCAGGTACCGTTTTAACGTGCTCCAATACTTGAGGCAGTGTCAGAGTTGGCGCTCCGTCGCTGCCGCGAGAAGTAGGGGGTTGAATCCAGTCGCTTTCTTTTTTAACTTGTAGCAAAAGCCCACTAATAAGTACTATAAGAATGGGAAGTGCGCAGGCTAGGGCCCCCCAATAATGAATTTTCCGGTTTGTGCTTCGCCAGTTTATGCGCATTACGCGGCCTCAATATATTTAGTGAGCGGATTGTACCAGTGATGTGGGTATGTTTCTTTTGGCATTCAATAAAATTTGCTATTAGTGACGCCATGGTTGCGGAAGTGCGAGACTCCCTCCTTTGATCGATGGTTATTTTTGGAAATATTCGAATGTTTTACGCCAATGAGTCCGCATTGCCTAGCTCTTAGTCCTAGCGGCTAGATTTTCAACTGAGCATCGGCAATACTTCCTCTCGCACTAGGTGAAACCTTTATGCTTGCCCCTTGGATTTTTGCCCTAGGTCGGCACTTAGTGTATCGATGATTTTCCTTCTTATGGCCGTTGACGAAAAATTGGAATTTGATATGAATAATAATTACCTATTTCTACCCCTAATGATTCAGGTGGCACTCACGTTGGGGCTCTACATATACTTAGGCATTGTCAAATCTCGGGCGACAAAGCAGGGAACGGTGGACGAAACCCGCAGAGCCTTGCACGATGATGCATGGCCAGACAGCGTTATGCAGGTTAATAATTGTATTCGTAATCAATTTGAAGTGCCGGTGCTGTTTTATGTGCTTACCTTTGTTTTGTGGAGCATCAACAGCGTCAATATTTATATCCACGCCGCTGCATGGCTTTTTGTCTTCAGCCGAATTGTTCACGCCCTGATTCATACTCGCTCAAATCATGTGCCGCTCAGGCGCAAGATTTTTACGATCGGTTGTTTTATTCTAATAGGCATGACAGCGTTTACGACTATTAAGATACTGTCAGCTTAGCTTTGTGCTTTGTGCTTTGTGTTTTGTGCTTTAACTTTACGCCTGGACCATGGGCATTAGCTCTCAAGGGCTTATTCGCTTAGTGCTTGCGAGCTAGGCTAATCATGGTATAACCCACAGCCTCAGTGGTGGTGAATCGACTCTCCACCCAAAAGCCCACTTAATCGAGGCGTTAATGCTAACATTCATTTCTGGTTTCTCTCTTTCCCTCTCGCTTATTCTAGCCATTGGCGCTCAAAATGCGTTTGTGCTGAAACAAGGTTTGAAGCAACAACACGTATTTCTGGTGTGTTTTATCTGTGCCGTATCCGATGCTGTGTTGATTACGGCTGGCGTTTCAGGTTTTGGTTTGATGGTTAAAGAGTTTCCCGCAATTGAGGTGTTTGCACGCTATGGTGGGGCAGCCTTCCTTCTGGTTTACAGCGCAAAGAGTTTTTGGTCGGCGTTTACCCACCGCCACGAGCTTCAACCGGCGGCGGACCTAGTAGACTCTGCGGGTAAAGTCGCACTGACCTGCTTGGCATTTACTTGGTTAAATCCTCACGTCTACCTCGATACCTTTGTTCTTTTAGGTTCAGTTTCTCTGCAATATGAAGCTCACAAATTTGAGTTTGGTTTAGGGGCAGTGTGCGCTTCATTCGTATTTTTCTTTAGCTTAGGTTATGGCGCCAGATTACTGACGCCCCTGTTTCAAAAGCCTCGAGCATGGCAAATCCTGGAATTTCTGGTGGGCATTGTCATGCTATTTCTTGCTCTGACTTTACTTGGAGTAAGCTTGCTTTAATAGATTTAGAGAGTGAATTCGGAGACTGTGAGCGAGACTTTTCTCGGGCCTCGGGGCTGTCGTCGGCGTAAAGAGCGGCGACCATTTTGGCGAAAACCAAGGCCCATTTATTCATGGCGCGCGGACGTGTAATGAGAGACAACAATAAAGGCTATCTACATCCACTCATTATTACAAATGAATGTCATTATCGTTTATGATGTTTGGAAATCGACGACATTTGCTCAATTTCACTTCAGAGTTTCTTGAAGTCATAGGCCTTTGGGACTAACATTACCGCTCCCAAATTTCCCAGCCCTTAATACAATATTCAAACTGCCGATTTTTATCTGCGGTTTGCTTAGGAGTTTCCATCCCTTGTCTATTGAAAAAATAAAACCCGCACTACCTATGGGCGAGTTTGTTACCCTGATGGCATTGCTGATGTCGCTGGTGGCGCTCACCATTGATGCAATGTTGCCGGGACTGGCCGACGTGGGCCGTGATTTAAAGCTCGAAAATATCAACAATACCCAGCTCATTATCACAAGTATTTTTGTTGGCCTGGCTATCGGCCAATTATTTTATGGGCCGCTCTCAGATAGTATTGGTCGTAAACCCGCCGTTAGTATGGGCGTGGCAGTGTTTATTGTGGGCTGTTTACTATCGATGTTTGCAACAACGTTTGAGGTGATGCTAATTGGACGTTTGTTGCAGGGTTTAGGTTTGGGTGGCCCTAGAACTGTATGTATAGCCTTAGTGCGAGATCAATATGAAGGTCCTGCAATGGCGCGCATTATGTCCTTTATAATGACTATCTTTATTTTGGTTCCTATGTTGGCGCCGCTGTTAGGGCAGGGCATTTTATTGGTGGCTACTTGGCGTGCCATATTTGCAATGATTTTAGCCTTGGGTCTATTGAGCTTGATTTGGTTTCAGTTGCGGCAACCAGAAACACTTGCGGTAGAAGACCGTCGGCCTATGTCGCTGACGGCGATTTTGGCCGCCACGGGTGAAATTTTTCGCAATAGGGTGGCCTTTGGCTACACTCTGATGTCGGGAATTGTGTTTGCGCCATTTCTGGCTTACATCAGTTCGGTACAACAGGTTTTGCAAGTTCAGTATGAACTGGGAGCGTATTTTCCTCTTGCCTTCGGTGTCCTGGCTTTGATCATTGGCTGTTCGTCTTTTGTCAACGGTCGCATGGTGTCTCGGGTGGGCATGTTGTGGATGGTTAAACGCGCAACCATTGTCAGTGTTGTTGTATCGATCTTGTTCAGTGTGTGGTCTTATCGTTATGCCGGACACCCTCCGCTTATTTCCTTGTTTGCGTTTCTAGCCATATTGATGTTTTGTACGGGCATTTTGTTTGGCAATTTGAACTCAATGGCGATGGAGCCTCTAGGGCATATTGCAGGAATTGGCGCCGCTATCGTTGGTTCCATCTCGACATTAATTTCCGTACCTGCAGCAATTTTGATTGGGCAGGCCTATGAAGGCAATGTGATGCCTCTGATATTGGGCTTTGCATTTGGGGGAATGGCGGCATTGCTGGTTTTGTATTGGACGTCTCGAAAATAATCTTAGGGTTCACTCATCGGTGAACCCTAAGGGGCTTGTTTTAGTGATTCTTTTTCATAAATTTAAGAATCAGTGTTGAGATTGTTTTACCGTCTTCTTCGAGTGCAAAGTGGCCAGTGTCTAGAATGTGAAAGTCTAGGTTCTTCAGGTCGCGCTTGTAGGGGTGTGCACCTTCCTCAGGGAAAATGTAGTCTCCTTTGCCCCAAACCAATAATGTGGGTGGCTGTTCATCTCGGAAATATTCCTGCCACTCTGGATAGAGCGCGGGGTTTGTTCCATAAGAGTAAAACAGTTCCAGTTGAATCTCTTTGTTACCCGGACGGTCAAGCTTGGCCTGATCTACAATCCAGTTGTCTGGACTGATACTGGCTTTATTGCGAGTGCCGTTGGTGTACTGCCATTCGGTTGCACCTATGGTTAGCAGGGCGTCGGCGAGCGCTTGGCCATTGGCTGTGGTTTTGTCTTTCCAATAAGCTTTAATGGGATTCCAAAAATCACGTAAGCCTTCATCGTAAGCATTGCCGTTCTGGATGATCAAGCCCTGCACCCGCTCAGGATGTGCTGCGGCAATTCGAAAACCAATGGGAGCGCCGTAATCCATTACATATAGGGTGTATTCATCTGCGCCTACTTTGGCCAAAAATTTGTCGGTGATTTTCGCCAAATTATCGAAGCTGTATTCAAACTCAGTTACAGTAGGCATAGAGCTGTTGCCAAAACCTGGGTAGTCTGGCGCGATTACATGATACTTCTCTGCCAGCTCCGGGATGAGGTTTCGATACATGTGTGAAGATGTAGGGAAGCCGTGCAGGAGTACGATAGTAGGAGCGTTTTTATCGCCTGCTTCACGATAAAAAATACTCTGATCTTCAACTTCAATAGTGTGGTGCATTGTCTGTGTAGGTGCCGCCGTGGCGGGGCTCATCATTGACAGAGATAGAACTCCGGCGCTCAGCGTTAACATCAGTGTGCGCAAGGGATTCGTTTTTTTGACTTGATTTAGTGTTTTCATTTTAACTTTCCTATTGTTGATTTCGAGTGTTGTTTAGTTTTTACATAAACTACGTTTTATAGGGTTTACTTAATTGTTCGCTCACTTTCGTCGATGGGTTTCTCATTAATACTGGCGTCCCTTGTGTGCATGAGTCCCGTTTCGTCAAAATCCCAGTGCTCGTTGCCGAAGGCGTGAAACCACTGGCCGCTGTCGTCGCGATACTCGTAGCGAAAATGAACGGCAATGCGGTTGCCAGAAAAGGTAAATAGTTCCTTTTCTAGTTTGTAGTCGAGCTCTCGATCCCACTTGCGTGTCAGTAGTTTTGCAATGTCTTCACGGCCTTTGACAAACTCACTACGGTTGCGCCATTGCGAATTTTCCGTATAGGCCATGGCTACCTTTTCTGGGTTTTTCCCATTCCAAAGATCTTCGGCTCGCTGAACTTTCTCAGTGGCCGTCTCAAGAGTGAATGGAGGTTTTAGTGCAGTGCTCATAGTGACTACCTTCGTTTAGTGACTTAATGTATACCGATCTGTTTATCTTGGGATTAATGTAAACCGATCGGTTTACTTTGTCAATGAATTTTCCGGGATTATTTCGATTGATTTCGAATCCAATTTTCCAAATGGCCTGATATTTAAGGTAAACAGTCGGTTCGTCAGGCGGTTTTATTGAGCCGTAGTGGATTTTATGGTATACATATCGGTCTATCTTAAGGGGCGAGCGGAGTCTATAAATGCCAGCAATATCAAAACGAGAGCAGATCGTGAGTGAGGCATTAAAGCTCTTCTATCAATTTGGCTTTACCGCAACCGGTGTGGACAAAATCATTACCGAAGCGAAGGTGTCTAAAAAAACGCTCTACAATCACTTCAAATCGAAGGATGAGCTGGTACTGGCCACCCTTCGCAAACGCGATGAATTGTTCAGAAACAACTTAATGCGGGAAACTGAGCGCCTGGGAGACTCGCCCCGAGCACAGCTATTGGCGTTGTTTGATGTAGTAGGGGATTGGTTTAATGAAAAAACCTTTTCGGGGTGTATGTTTATTAATGCGGCGGCCGAGTTTTCAGACGCCGACAACCCTAGTCATATTATCAGCGCAGAACACAAGCGTCTGGTGTGTGAGTATATTCGCGGCATCGCTAGTGAGGCGGGCGCAAGCAATCCAGACGAGCTGGCTAAGCAGATCAATTTATTAATAGAGGGTGCGATTGTAGACGCACATGTTTGTGGTAATAAAAGTGCCGCAGAGCGCGCGAAACGAATGGCCAAGGTGTTTATAGATCTCGCACTAGACTGAGCGAATACTCAGCCTAGGAATTGAGCATCTACTTTTTGCAGTTGCTGGCGAAACAGATCTACAGCCACTTTAATTTTTGGAATGGCATATTGTGCGTGTTGATAGAGCAGGTAAATGCCAATGCTTGGGTCTACCGTAGTGCTCAAGGTTTCTTGCAGTGGCACTAACACCAATTCACCGCGCTCGAGCTCTTTTTGCATGCACCAGCCTGGCATCAAGCCCATGCCTTTGCCCGATACCAAGGCCTGCCGAATGATATGCCCTCCATTACTGATAATGGCTGTATCAATATCGACAGGTGACCATTCTTTGTCGCGTTCATATAGCCAGCGCATAACTTTGTGTGGCGCACGATAAAAGACGGCTTTGTGATGGCGTAAATCGCTTACGGTTTTTGGTGTGCCATGTTGCTCGAGGTAAGCGGGTGCCGCACAGAGCATGGGAGTGTTGTTGTCCACATAGTGGGCAATAACCCGATCTTCAGGAATTCCTCCACCGCGAAAAACTATGTCAAAGCCGTCGCGCTGAAAATCCATCACTTGGTTCGATAGGTCTAGATCTACAATAATCTCTGGGTAGGCTTCCTGCAGGCGCTCTAGGGCGGGGAGCAAGCGTACGTCTGCATACATAGGGAGCGCGCTAATGCGCAATATTCCAGAAGGGGTGCTCTGATAGTCGCTCACCAGGCTCTCAGCCCGATTAACGTTTTGCAGAATGGCTTGGCACTGCTCTAGATATATGTGACCAATTTCTGTGACAGCCACGTGCCGGGTACTGCGTTTTAAGAGTGCAGCGCCCAGCTCAGACTCTAAAGCTTGTAAGCTGCGTGACAGGCTCGATACGGGCACTTTGAGCTTTCGAGCCGCGGCACTGAAACTGCCAGATTCGGCAATTTGGCAAAAAAAGCGCATTGCATTGAGTTTGTCCATTGTTGTCGATTCCGCAAAAGTTATTCGTAATTTTGCCTACTTATCATAAATACTGCAAAGGATTAGACTGCCCACACGTCAATTACTCACAGCAAAGGAACACTCTGATGGAATACAAAGCGATAAAGCTCGTAAAACGCCCAGACATTACTATTACCCCAGATTTGTTTGAAACCGTAACCTTGCAAACCTCCGAGCTAAAAGATGGTGAAATTCTAGTAAAACAAACCCATATGTCCTTAGACCCCGCGATGAAAGGGTGGATGTCTCCCGCAACAGATAGCTACATACCGCCAGTAGCGCTGGGTGAAATTATGCGGTCTAGCGGTATTGCCGAAGTCCTTGACTCGAAGAACGAAAAGTTTGCCGTGGGTGCTCAGGTGATGGGCATGATTGGCTGGACTGAGTACGCAGTGAGCACCGGTGAAGGGCTGCAAATATTGCCCCCAGGGCTTCCCGCCGATGCCGTACTTTGCGTTTTGGCTCTGCCGGGCATTACGGCTTACCAAGGTTTGATAGAGATGGGTAAGCCAAAAGCCGGTGAAACTCTTGTGGTGTCTGGTGCGGCCGGTTCGGTGGGTTCAATGGTTGGGCAAATTGCTAAAGCCGAAGGCATGAGGGTGGTTGGCACTGCAGGCACAGATGAGAAATGTCGTTGGTTAGAAGAAGAGCTGGGTTTTGATAAGGCTATCAATTACAAAAGCGACAATCTAGGTGACGCACTTAAAGACGCTACGCCCGACGGAGTAGATATTTATTTTGAAAACACGGGCGGGCCCGTTCAGCACGCGGCTTTTGAAAATATGAATGCTCACGGCCGAATTATTGTCTGCGGCATGATTGCTGATTACAACACCAATACTCCCGCTCCAGGCCCCAACTGGATTGACATCATTCGCAAGCGCTTAACTATTCAAGGGTTTGCAATGCCAGATCATTGGGACAATGTCCCGGCTATGTCGCAGAAGATGGCGGAATATTGGATGAATGGGCAGATAAAATATCGCGCTCATACTCTCCACGGCCTCGAGAGTGCTGTTGAAGGTATCAATTTACTCTTTAGCGGCGGCAATACCGGCAAGTTATTGGTTGAACTCTAATGTCAGGTCCAAGGGTTTCCGCAAACGTGTTGCGTATCGATATGGTGTCAGACGTGGTCTGCCCTTGGTGTTCCATCGGTTATCAACGCCTGCAGGCGGCGCTGCGTAACTTTCCGGAACTGAAGGTGGAGCTTAATTTTCAGCCCTTCGAGCTTAATCCGCATATGCCCAGAGAAGGGCAAAATGTGAATGAGCACATTGCTGAAAAATACGGTGCCGACGACGCGACGATAGAACAAAATCGACAGCGTCTGCGGGCGCAAGGGGAGGCAGAAGGCGTCACCTTTAAAATGGACAGCGAGGCGCGTATTTACAATACCTTTCTTGCTCACAAGTTACTGCATAAAGCCGAAAAACTTGGCACACAAGAAGCTTTGAAGTTGGCTTTAATGGACGCCTATTTTGCCCATCGGCGCGACGTTTCTTCTCCGGAAGTATTGGCAGATATTGCCAGTGCCCACGGGTTTAGCCCAGAGCTCACAGCTGAGACTCTGGCTGATGAAGACATTAGCCGGCAGGTAAGGGCCGCCCAAGACCAATATAAAGGCATGGGTATTAGTGCGGTTCCCACCTTTGTTTTTAACCAGCAGTATACCGTGAGCGGTGCCCATGAAGCCGCCACTCTAGTCAACGTGATAAAAGACATTGCGAGTCAATCGGCCTAAAGCAGCGCAGCCGTTTACACGACAAGATTAAAACTGGCGTTCATTCTGAGCGCCGGTTTTTTATCTTGCACATCAACTTAAGCCTTAGTTCGTATTCACTAAAATTAAGAGTCTGTTGATTATATTGCGAGGGTCGAGCCTAGGGCATAGCCCTACTGCTTTTTATTGTGGTAAATACCCTTTTTGAGCAATTTTTAACTAAATACTCGATCTAATTGACTAATTACTTGGATTTTTATGCTTTCCTTGAGACTATGCTCAACTCAATTTTGTAGCAATTGGTGCACTTTAGGGCGACTCCTGAACGAAGTTCAGTTTGAGCGCCGATAAGAGTGGCCACAACCAGGGAAAATTTGTGCCTCATGACCATTACAATTAAAGCACTCGCGGCTGATGAGCGAGGTTCGTGTCCGGAAGAATTGAGCTTTGGTGCCGTGTTCTCCGACCACATGTTTACACAAGAATATACCAAAGGCACTGGCTGGCAGAATGCCGAAATCGCGCCATTCCATAATATTGTCCTCAATCCAGCGGCTCCGGTTTTACATTATGGTCAGGAAATATTTGAAGGCCTAAAAGCCTATCGTCGAGCCGATGGCGGTGTGAACCTCTTTCGTCCAGAAGAGAATTTTAAGCGCTTCAATCGTTCTGCGGAACGCATGTCGATGCCTGCGGTAGACGAAGACTTTCATCTCGACGTACTAAAGCAGTGGGTTAGTATCGACCAAAACTGGGTTCCCAGTGTGTCCGAATCGTCTTTTTACATCCGTCCGGCAATGATTGCCACCGGTGCAAAACTGGGCTTAAGTGCTGCTGACAGCTATTTGCATTTCATTATTGGCGGCCCAGTAGGCCCGTACTTTTCTGAAGGCTTTAACCCAGTTTCGGTTTACGTTTCTGACACTTGTCGCCGCGCCGTTGTGGGTGGTATAGGTGAAGCGAAAACGGGCGGAAATTACGCCGCCAGCCTACATTTAAGCGAAGAAGTGGCCAAGCAGGGATACACTCAGGTACTTTGGTTAGATGCCATTGAAGGCCGTTATGTGGAAGAAGTTGGCGCCATGAACATCTTCTTTGTTTACGAAGGTAAAACGCTTGTCACACCTGAATTGAGTGGCAGTATCTTAGCGGGTATCACCCGTGATTCGGTTTTGAAATTAGCGCCAACCTTGGGTTTCGATGTTCGGGAAGAGCGCTTGGATATCAATGAGGTTCTCGCCGACATCGAATCTGGAAAAATTACAGAGGTGTTTGGTTGCGGCACGGCGGCGGTGATTTCACCGGTAGGCAAGTTGTGCCTGAAGGGTAAGGAATACATCGTTAACAATTTCGAATCTGGGCCTGTATCTACGAGCTTGTATGATGAGCTGACGGGTATTCAATACGGAACTAGAGAAGACAAGTTTGGTTGGGTTGTGTCCTTATAGTTAGCTCGTATCTAGCTCTAGGCCCGCAAGGGCCACAGAGCTTAGGCTTACGCTTCGCTGACATATTTACTCAATATCAAAGACGCATTCACTCCTCCAAACCCAAAGCCATTACACAGAGCATGTTGCACCGTCGCGGCTCGAGAGTGATTAGGCACCAAGTCTAAGTCGGCCATTGTTTCGTCCTGCTCGGTCAAGTTCAAGGTGGGGGGTAAGTGGTCGTTCATCACCGCCATCGCGGTAAAAATGCTTTCAATACCACCCGCAGCCCCCAATAAATGCCCCGTAGCAGACTTGGTGGATGAAATAGCGACTCTGCCTACCTCCTTGCCCCACAGACTCCGCAGAGTAGCCACTTCGGCGTTATCACCGACAGGTGTAGAGGTTGCGTGAGCATTGATGTAATTAATATCACTGACCGTCATCTCGGCCATGGCTAGAGCGGCTTTTACTGAGCGCGCGGCGCCAGAACCGTCGGGCGGCCCAGAAGTTATGTGATAGGCATCCGCACTTGTGCCATAGCCTGTAATTTCAACCAGAGGCTCGGCGCCACGAGCGAGTGCATGTTCTAGGGATTCAATCACTAGCATGCCAGCGCCTTCGCCCATTACAAACCCGTCTCTGTGCTGATCGAAAGGGCGTGAGGCTTCTGTCGGTGCATCGTTGCGAGTAGAAAGCGCCTTGAGTGCATTGAAACCAGCGATTGCCAGCGGATCAATACAGGCCTCGGCGCCGCCCACAATCGCCACGCTGGCCTCGCCAGAACGAATCATTCGCATGCCGTCACCAATCGCTTGAATGCCCGCGGCGCAAGCGGTAACTGGCGAGCCTAATGGTCCTTTGAAGCCATACTTAATCGAAACGTTGCCCGCGGCTAGGTTGCCCAAGAAGGCAGGTACCGTAAATGGTGAAATTCTTTTATACCCCTTGGTATCTAGGGTTTTTTGCGCTTCCATGATTGTTGGCAGGCCACCAATTCCCGATGCGATAATAGTTGCTGTGGCGGCTTGGTCCTGCTCGTCTTCTGGCCACCAATTAGCCTGTGTGAGTGCCTCGTGGGAGGCCGCCATTGCGTAGCGTGTAAATAAACCCAGCTTTTTTTGCTCCTTGAGGGGCATAATTTCATCCAAGCTAAAACCGGCGTCTGAGTCGTCATCGATACTGGGAACTAAACCCGCGATTTTAACTGGAAGCTCGGAAACGTCGAAACGGTCGTTCAAGCCAATGCCTGACTGGCCGTCAAGCAGTCGGGGCCACACCTGGTCCACCCCACAGCCCAGAGGGCTAACGATACCCATGCCAGTAACCACAATGCGTGTTTTTTTCATATCAACTATTACCTAAAAAATAGAGTGAATTTGATGCTACAAGCTTCTAAAATATGATCAAGATAATATTTTAGAAGCTTGTAGCGAGTAATTGAAAATGCCCTATCCAAGACAGCACAAGGCGAAAATAAAGCAGCGAATTTTGCAATCGGCCACCGACCTATTTGCTCGTTATGGATTTGACCGTGTGTCCATTACGGAAGTCATGAAGTGTGCCAAAATGACCCACGGAGCCTTTTACACGCACTTTTCATCAAAAGAGGCGCTGTATCGTGAAAGTTTTGGTGCTGCCCTAAAACGCAGCCGCGCCGCCCGCCTGATGAAGGGACCTTTCTCTATAAAAAATCTCATGGACCTTGTGGGTGGTTACTTGAAACTCGACAATAGCTATGACGACGAGACGCTCGCTGCGCCTAACGCGGAGGCTTTTTTGTCAAACGATATTGGCAACTCCAATCAGGAAGTTAAGAAGCTCTACGAGCAATCCTATTTGAGCCTGTTGAAAATTTTCGAAACCCGCTTAAAGGCACTCACTAGACTCAAAAGTTCTCCACTGCAAATCTGTGAAACAACGATTCCGGAAAAATCTCGAGCCATATTGGCCTGCATGGTCGGTGCCCTGGCCATTGCCAAAACAATTAACCTCGAGCGTGAGCGCGAAGCGATTTTAGTCGCGGCCCAAAATCAAATATTTGTAATTTTGGGCTTGCAGGGCGAAGCGCTTCCTTCCTAGCTAAAACCCCCAGGTGAAACCCAGAGCAATTCGGTCTGCTTGATCGAATTGCCCAAAACGCTCGTGGGCCTCGCCGTAAAACACGGCGGCGTTCACATAAATATCAAAGTTTTCTTCATAGTTGTAACGCAGCTCTGGTTGTATAAGGCCATCTCCGTGGTCGGTGGAATGCAAATGTAACCATTCGAGACTGAGGGTCTCATTGGCAAATTTTGATTCCCAAAGAAAGCTCACTGTATTCTCTCGTTTTTTAACAATACGCTGCTGTCTGTCCCCTAGCAGAGTGGTTTGAAACCATTGTAGAGAGATAAATTGATCACTTAGGCCTTGCCAATCCAAGCCAATTACCGAACTCCATTGATTGGCTTGCCTCAGGCCGGGCAGAGCGCTTTTTGTTCGCTGATAGATATCAGTTTCGAAAGCTATTTCACCGCGCAGTGTCCAGTCGCCAAGTGCGGTACTCGCGGTGCCGCCTAGTAGGTGGCTGCGGTGGTATCGCTGGTCAATGGTGATGGTATCGTTGGCGAATTCGGTGTGGGTGATTGGAGCATCAACATAGTGATAAAGATAATTCGCTGATAAATCCCAGCCGCTCACAAAAGTGGTGTAACGAGTGCCGAAATCGCTGTCTTTAAAGACAGATGCCGGTGCTTCATCGGGCTTGATGAGCACCGTGCTCGCCGCAGGAATATTTTCTAAACTAGGTACAAATAGAGGGCTGGTTAAGGCAAACTCTGAGTGATTGGGCGCGATTTCATGAGTGCTGCTATCCGGTATCCATAGAACTTGCAGTACCCCATTGTCACTCAAGCTAAACTCTGCATTGATCATCCACAGCGGTATGCGAGCATCGTCAAAGTCGTCGAGGACAAATTCCCGAAAGTTTTGCGGATTGATGACGTCCAGTAATTTTAAGCCGTCAGCTTCCCCCCACACCACCTGTTGCTTCCCTAATCGCCAATAGGTATTGTCTGTGGACTTGTCCCAATAGAACTCTCTGATTTGTAACTCGCCTGAGTCACCACTAATAATGGGGCCGTTAATGCTAGAGTAAGTGCTGGGCCGCTCACTATTTTTGGAATTGAGGCCGTCTACGGTGTCGAGTCGCGCGCGAGCAATCGCTGTAATATCTCCGCCCCATAACTCGCCGTTATACTCCAAATCTAACAGCCATTCTTGTTGTTGTAATGCATGGTCATGAGTGCCGTAGGCCGTTTGTGAATTCAGTGTGCCACTGAATTCACCGGCCACGGCGCCTGTATTGAGGGCGACAATGGCACTCAACAATACGAGGGCGTGTTTCATTATCGAGCCCCTCGTTTTAGTGCCTGACGAGTAAATAATTTGTCGTCAACAGGCGCCTCATAGTCAACTTGAGAAAACTGAAATTCCGTAAAGTGACCTGTTTTATGGTTTTTAATTGTCAATTTGTGACGAGTGAGAATTCCGTCAATTTTTCGGATGTCGCTGACTTCTAAGGTTTTTAGAGGATTCATTTTAATGTCCCAATATTCCGCCTTGAGGGTGACCCACCGGCTAGGGTCAACCCAAATGTGGATTTTTCCATAGCCAAGTTCTTTCGCAATGTCTCCAGTGGCGGGAATGGCCTGTACGAGAATGACGGGAATATTATCCACTAGCGTTTCTTCGAGTGATTCAAATTGGTAGTCTCCCAACTCCATCTTGCCATCTTTTTTAATGTCTTCGTAACTGAAATCGGTGCCTAAGAAATAGTCGCCTCGGTCTGAGGCGGAAATACGCCGCGCCTTTCGCAGAGCGGGTAAATACAACCACTGGTCATCATCAACTTCTAAGTTTGGGTAGTCATAAGTTAAAAAACCGGTGCCTTTGACATTCTTAGGAGAGAGGTAAAACAGTACGGTGCGTTTTTCTTCGCCAAAATATTTCCGGTAGGTTTTCGTTTCGCGCACGCGCTCCTTGCCACGTCGATCGATCATCTTCATTTTTACATGACTGGTAACATGCTCGCCGTCATCGCGAGCATTTAATTTTTCGATGACAGAGCGTCCGCTGGGCAAATCTGTGGCATTTACATTTTCACCGCCAAGTGAAGCTAGTCCAACTCCCAGAGCTAAAACTAGGGTAGATGCTTTGCCAAATTCGGAGTTTTCAAGTGCGGCTTCGGAGAGCTTAGAGCCAACAATAAAGCGGGGTTTGAACACTTTGATAAGTGCAGGGAGCAGTGTCATGCTGGCCAAAAAGCTTGTGAAAACCGATATCGCTACAATACTGCCAAAGTTATTCAGTGGCACCACTTTGCTGGAAATTAATACGCCAAAACCCAGTGCTATGGCGAGCAGGTTGAAGAACAATGCTCGCCCTGTGGAGGGGTAAAACTGTTTTAAGGTTGCGTCTAAATCGCCGATTTCCCGGAAAAGAGAGCGTAAGCGATCAATCGTATGAATTGCGAAGTCAACCCCCAAGCCAATGGCCACAGCCGCAAACATAGAAGTGCCGATGCCTAAGTTAATTGAAAGCCCTACCATTGATGAATAGACCAAGAGAATGCTGGTTGCAATGGGAATAAGCGCATAGGTTCCTGCTACCAGGGAGCGGAATAACAGCGACGACACCAGCCAGACGAGAAACATCGCAATGGCCATGCCGGTAAAGTGGCTGTGCCCGAGATCTTTAATCCAGTGGTAGTTTAGATTTACGCGACCGCTTAGGGTTGCGTGCACTGATTCGTCATTAAATTCTTCGTCGATGTAACGCTGCATGGTTTCAACGGCTAGCTTGGCATCAACAAAAGAACCGCTACTCATGTTGAGACGTACATTCGCAATCCGATAGTCGTAGTCTACTTCTTCTTCAAAGTCGGTGGGGTCACTCGAAGCCGAATAAAGCAAAAAATATTGCGCAACTAGATCTCGCTCACTGGGCAAAATGTATTGGTCGGCGTGGCCATCGTTCAGTGCTCGGTTCATTTGCTTGAGGTAATCAACAATAGACGTAGAGCCGTGAACGACCGGGAGATTTTCGGCGAAAGCTTGCATTGCTTCGATTTTCGCCAGCACCTGTGTGTCGAATAAACCCTCGTCCGACTGTGCGTCAACAACAATGTCGAGGTAGTTGGTGCCGTTAAAGCGGCTGTTAATAGCCTTGTCGGCCTGATAAAGCGGTTCGTCGTGATGGAAAGTTTCAATGCGTACTTCGTTAACGGCGACACGACTTGCGGTACTGATGCCGACGATGGCTATCAGCAGTGATGCAGCGATGATAAATTTAGCTCTTTTGCGGGTAAACTCGCCTAAAAAAATCATCAATTTGGCAAATATATCGTGTTCTTGCGAGCGTATTTTCTTAGCGAGGTGTGGGTGCTCATTGGTTTTCAATAAGCTCATTGCGGCAGGTAAAAAAGTCATTGAGTAGAGCCAGGCTACCCCCACACCAAATGCGGTAAATAGGCCAAAATATTTGAATGGAGGCATGTAAGCTGCAAAGTATAGCCCCAGAAACCCGGCGATTGTGGTGAGCGTTGTGAGTGTAACCGGGCGCCACATGGCGACCATGCTTGTCACAATTGACTCGTTGATTGACTCTTCAGGGTGTAGCGCTCGCCGTTCAAAATATTCGCTGTAAATGTGAATGCTGTCGGCGACCGCGATACCAATCAAAATGACCGGCAGAGCGTTAGTTATAACGTAAAAGGGCACACCAAATACCGACATGGCACCTGTGGTAATGATTGCTGAGGCGGCAATGATCATGTTCGCCATGAAAGTTGAGCCAAAGCGTAAAAAAGCGAAAAACACGATGATGGTAATCACTAGTGCGGCCAATGGATTCAAGCGCTGGGCATCGGCGTCAATGTAGCTGCCGAGAAAACCGGAAATGGCGCCTTCGCCTGCCACGTGTAGAGTAATGCCTTCGGGCAGTGGTAATTCATCTAGAGCCAAGCGCAAGGCTGCGTAGGTTTGTTCTGACACAGTCTCATCTAGAAGTTCAGCAATGACGAGGGTGGCAGATTCATCCGCGGCAACCAAGCTGCCCTGATATAAAGGGAAATTTCGAATGGCGTCTCTAACTTTATTTGCTTCACTTTGTGAGCTTAATTCGCCTTCGAAAAATGGACTAATATCCATGCCGTCGCTTGTGCCCACAATATTATTTTCCGTGGCAAGGCTGGTGATGCCGTCGGGGTCGATATTCTCAACATTGACCACGGCATCGCTGATAGCTTGTACAGTGTTAAGCGCCTCTGGTGTAAACACGGACGATTCCGCAATAACGGCAATCACCATAGGGTCGCTCAGGCCAAAGAGCGTCTTAACTTTTTCCCGGTAAACCAGAGCTGGGTTGTCGTCGGCCAGAAAGGCGTCTGAGCGAGTGTCGCGCGTGAGTTGGGGCAGAGTAGAGGCCATCATCACAATGATTAACACTCCGAGGGTGACTACCCGTTTGGGGTGGCTGACGATCCAACGAAAAATTTGCACCGCGGCTTGTGCGTCTGGTGGCGTGTGTGTATTCATAGTGTTCACCTGTTTATTGATGCATATGCATGTGTTGGTGTAAAAAAAAGCTTAGTGCTTAATCTGGCTAACAATTTTCTGGCTAAGCGCAATGATTAAATCGTCATCGCCGTCGCCGAGCTCTTCTCTCAATTTTGTTTGGACTTCGTTCCAAGGGTTGAGTGCTTGTTGATAGAGTTTCTTTCCAACCTGAGTGAGCGACAGGGCTTTTTCGCGCTTGCTGGCTCCCTCGCTCACTAAAATGTAACCGTCCCGTATCAATGGCTTTAAGGCTCGAGAAATGGTTGCTTGTTCCATAGTGAGTACGGTCTTTATTTCACTGGCGGTAGTGCTGCCCTTAAAGTGCAGTGCGCGCAAAATTGAAAATTGGGTAATGCGAATACCGAGATGAGCTAGGCGATCGTTGTACAGCTGACTAACAATTCGGTCGGCGCGACGAAGGGCATGAGCGAGGCAAATTTCAGGTTTTTTAATTTCCATGCAAGTATTATAGATGTGCATGCATGTATTGCAAGAGCGTATTTATATTTTTTAGGACTAAGCTATGGGGTGTTTTGGGCTAAAAGCCTTTTTATTTGATGATTGGCTTAGTTTCGGCAGAGGGCGGTCGACAGGCATGTAGTGAAGAGGGTGCCCGTTTGGCTCAACGATTGGTAGGGCTTAGTTGTATTTTTCTCTTCCAAATTATCGATGTAAATTAAGCGCTTGAAGGTTCCGTCGTTCATGCCATTTCCGGTCGGCTAGGGTATTAAGTGTCTTGCCTTAGTTTAGTGAAATAAGCTACCTTGAGGGTTTACAGTCTCAATAAGGTTTATGTTAATGGCGACAGCCAGCCCTCCAGTACTCGCCTCCACCGTGGCCGTGTTGCGCAACAGCGAACGGGGCATTGAAACCCTGATGCTTCGCAAGAATTCCGAAATTTCCTTTGGGGGAATGTGGGTATTCCCGGGTGGCCGCATTGATGAGGAAGATTTTGTTCGGGCCGGCTCATCTGAACACCTAACGGTGGCGCGAGTCGCAGCAGTACGAGAAGCGGAGGAAGAAGCCAGTATCATTATCGATCCAGAATCAATGGTGCATTTTGCGTTTTGGTTGCCGCCCCCGCGTGCGGCTAAGCGCTACGCCACTTGGTTTTTTGTCGTGGGTGCTGGTGAAGAAGCAGTTGTGATTGATGACGGAGAGATTACAGAATATCAGTGGATGTGCCCAAAAACGGCACTGCAAAAGTGTAATGAAAGTGCGATAGAGCTTGCGCCACCCACATGGGTGTCACTGCATACCCTCAGCGCCTTCGAGTCTGTTGAGGCGGCGCTGCAGGGGCTTCAAGCGCGGCTACCTCAGCGTTATGAGACTCGGTTAATTAAAGGGCCCGATGGGCTTATAGCGCTTTGGGAGGGGGATGCTGGTTACGCAAGCAGCGACGCTGGTGTTCCAGGGGCGCGCCATCGATTGGAAATGGTTAAGGGGAATTATAAGTATTTAGTGGAAGCTTAGCTTTGGCGCTCCACTATAAAGACGGCGACTGCTGGACTCTGAACACATCTCTTTAGTTTTGAAGGTGTGCGGGTTCCAAATTTACCACTCCCTCCATTCTTCAGTTATATCCACATCATGTGGATGCCCCGCGTCTTCTAATACTAGGCGGATAAGTGAGCAGAGGTCGTCCCGCTGGTCTGTTTCTATTAGCTGTTGCTCATGCTTGGCATTGAGATCATTCAGCTGCTTCACCAGCCCTTCAACCTGAGCCGATAACCACGAGAAGCTAGAACGGCTAGGGTTGTTGCCTACTTCATTGAGAAATGCCGTTAAAATCTCATTGCATTCGTCAACGTCTTCTTTCAGGTAGGCCGGCTCGTCGTCGTCTTCGATGAAGTCATACATCCAATGGAGTAGATATTTTTTCTTTTCTTCTATTTTGGCTTTCATTGGTAGCAACTTGATTTATGACTTCTGGGGTTCGTCTGGCGTGTGAGTGAATTTCGGGTATATTAAGTCCTCATTTCGAATTGGGTATTCCCCAGAAACTCGGTCGGCAAAGTAGTGTTTAAGCGTTTTCTTTATCACTGGGAAAGCCAGCTCGCGCCAAGGGATTTCGTCCTCGCTAAATAGGGCAACTTCCAAGGACTCTGTTCCCGCGCCAAAATTTAAATCGCTTAAGGTACCTCGGTAAAACAAATAGACTTGGTTTATTTGAGGTAAGTTGAACATGGTGTAAAGGCCGTGCACATCAATGTTTGCGCGAGCCTCTTCCCAGCTTTCACGCAATGCGCCTTGCTCGGTAGTTTCGCCATTCTCCATAAAGCCAGCAGGCAAGGTCCAGAAGCCATGCCTAGGTTCAATTGCGCGCTTACACAGTAGAACTTTGCCTTCATGGATGGGGAGGCAACCCGCAATAATGTTTGGGTTTTGATAATGGATTGTCTCGCAAGACCCGCAAACATGGCGCTTTCTATCATCGCCCTCAGGAATCTCTAGCGACACCTTGTGGCCGCATTGACTGCAAAAATTCATAACACCGCTCTTCCGTATTACTTATAACAATCCCGAGAGTATATCTTGTTTTCCATCACATAACCTGTGGACGAACGAGTGTGGATGAGTTACTTTGCCGACAGTCCAATAGCGAGGTTTAGATGTTAGAGAAGTTAAGAGGGCGGGCCAAAACACTTAGCCCCTGTGAAAACCGCCTACAAGCTCAGGCGCGTTGGCCCCAAGCGGCCGTGCTACTCGCTATGACCGACGACCCCATAAATCCTGAAATTATCCTGACTCAGCGTGCCCAGCATCTCTCTACTCACAGCGGAGAAGTCTCTTTCCCTGGGGGGAAGCTCGATGAAGAAGACAGTTCTCTTCGTGAAACGGCTCTGCGTGAAAGTTGGGAGGAAATTGGTTTAGACCCAATGTCGGTTGAAGTGCTAGGTCAGCTTCCGTCCGTGCTTACTCGCTGGAAGATTGAAGTCACTACCATTGTTGGTATCGTCCCCGCTAATGCGCCGCTCACGGCGAACTTGGGAGAGATAGACAGCATATTTAAAGTCCCAGTAAAATATTTTCTAGCCGACCAGCGCGTCCGAACAGACCGTTTTCAGCGAGGTCACGTCGATTTCTGGGCGCCGGTATATCACTATGAAGGTTATGAAATCTGGGGTTTTACCGCGGGAATTTTAGTAAACTTCGTAAACCAAATATACGACGCGGGCATAGAAGCTGATAGCAGCGATGCGCCAGTAAAAATATTTTCATAACAGAGAAAAGAATCAGGAGCCCTCTATGATCTATAAGCTAGGCGACAAACGCCCAACTCTGAAAGGCCAGGGGCACTTTATTGCGGATGACGCGACCCTAATTGGCGACGTTGTTCTAGAGAGTCAGAGCAGCGTTTGGTTTAACGCCGTGATTCGCGGCGACAACGCCACCATCACTGTTGGCGAGCAGGCTAATGTACAGGATGGGGCGGTTTTGCATACTGATCCTGGATTGCCGCTTACTCTGGGTAAGGGCGTTATCGTTGGTCACAATGTTATGTTGCACGGCTGTACGGTGGGTGACAACACACTGATCGGTATTGGGGCGGTGGTGCTTAACAAGGCCAAGATTGGTAAAAACTGCATCATAGGTGCCAACGCATTAGTAACCGAAGGAACGGAAATTCCTGATAACTCCATGGCTCTAGGCTCTCCGGCTAAAGTTGTTCGGCAGTTGGAGGAAGGCGTTTCAGAAATGCTGAAGCTTAACGCTGATGTTTATGTTCAGCACGCCGAACGCTATAAGCGTGAATTGCAGCCTGTGGAGCTTAGCGAATGTCAGGAGTAAAGCCGGGAGTAACGGAAAAGCCTGTGCCTTCGCCCTGTATCTCGGTATGCGTTTTAAATATGGAAGATGTGTGTACAGGCTGTTTTCGTAATGCGGATGAAATTACCCTGTGGACCTCATACAATAATGACGAGCGGCGGGCGTGCAAGGCGAGAGCATTGGCCAGGGAAAAAGTCGTTAATCCTTTTTTGTAAAGACAGATTTCACGCGCATTTTCTCAATGCGCTTGTTTGTAATCTCTATGGTTTCGAAGCGGCAGTGGTCAATATTAAAACTAGTATTTGCGTCGGGAATACTTTCTAAAAACTCCATCGCGAGACCGTTTAAAGTTTTTGGTCCGTCGATTGGTAGGCTCCATGTCATGGCCCGATTGATGTCGCGAATAGATGCGCTGCCATCGATTAAAAACCAATCATTATCAAGCTTGCTGATGTCTTCGTGATCTTGTTCAACGCCGCCCGTCGTGAAATCGCCTACGATCTCCTCCAGCAAATCTTCTAGCGTAACAATACCCTGAACTTCACCGTATTCGTCCACAACGATAGCCATGCGGGTTTTGGCCTTCTGGAAATTCAATAGTTGCGTATGGAGCGGGGTGGCCTCAGGCACAAAATAGGGTTCGCTGGAAAAACGCTGAATCGCCTCTCGGCTTACCGTGCTGTCTTCGCCGTGAATAAAGCGAGGCGAGTTGCGGAGATGGAGAATACCCACAATTTGGTTGATATCTTCTTTGAATACCGGGAGGCGCGTGTATTCAGATGTGCGAATTTGTTGCATGAGGCTTTCAATTTCATCCTCCAAATTTAAACCGATAACTTCATTGCGCGGAATCATAATGTCTTCCACGGTCACTTTTTCTAGATCGAGTACATTAAGCAACATGCCTTGGTGGCGGTCAGGTATCAAATCGCCGGCTTCATCAACCACTGTGCGCAATTCGGCAGGGTTCAATTGTTCGTCGTTTGAGGGCTTGTTAGGGTCAATGCCAAACAGCCGTACAAGAAAGTTTGATACCGAATTTACCAGCCAAACAAAGGGCCATAGGGCAACCAGCAGTGGTCGTAACACCCAGCTGGCAGGGAAGGCAATACGCTCGGGGTGCAAGGCAGCCATGGTCTTTGGTGTGACTTCTGCAAAAATAAGAATCACTAAGGTCAGTATGATTGAGGCGATAATCACCCCAGTCTCGCCGGCTAAACGGATAGCTATTAGGGTTGTGAGGGACGTGGCCAAAATATTGACAAGGTTGTTGCCAATCAGAATGACGCCAATGAGTCGGTCCGGCTTTTCGAGTAAGCTGGTCGCGCGTAGGGCTCCCTTGTGTTTGTTCTTTACCAAGTTCTTCAGGCGATAGCGATTAAGCGACATCATGCCGGTTTCAGAACTGGAGAAGAATGCTGAGAGTATAATTAAACCCGCTAAAATGGAGAAGAGCAGGCTAAGGGGTACGTCGTTCAAGAAGGGTGGAACCTGTAGTCACAATCGAAGCCGTATCTTGAAGGAGAACCGGGTGCCGTGCAAGGCTTTAGCGATAGAGTTTTGTCGTCAATTGAGAGGAGTTAGGCGACAGGGCTCACGCCGAGTATCAGTTCTAAGACAAGTTTAGTGCCGAAGAAGGCCACCATTAATGCCGCAAAGCCCACAAGTGCCCAGCGCACAGCCGTGTTTCCTCGCCAGCCCAGCTTGTGACGGCCCCATAGCAGCGTCGCATAGATGAACCAAGCGATGATGGAGAATGCCGTTTTATGCACAAGATGCTGTGCGAAGATATCGTCGAGAAATAGGATGCCTGAAACAATAGAGAGTGTGAGTAGAGCCACTCCAGCCCACAACAACTCAAACAATAGCTGCTCCATGGTTTGCAGGGGTGGCAGCATGCGTATTACCCCAGTGAGACGCTTGTGGTGCAGTTGTCGGTTTTGGTAGGCGAGCACTAGGGCTTGTAGGGCGGCTATGGTGAGTAAGCTGTAAGCCAGAACTGAAAGGAGTATGTGTAGTGCGATATCCGCCCCTAGGTTCGTGAGGGTGGGGGCTGTAGGGGGAATGAGCAGAGCGCAAAGCATGGCGGCGCTCGACAGTGGAAATAATAAAACAAATAAATTGTGCAGTGGCTTTTTCAAGCTGCTGACTAGCACGAGAGTATTTACTGTTACGAATATGAATGACAGGGCGATATAGAAGCCAAACTGGAAGCCTTGTGGGGTGAAAATCTGCCCGTAAACCCCAAGAGCGTGAAAGGCCACCGCGCAGGCTGCCATCGCCAGTAACCAAGGCGTGGCGCCCTGCATTTGACGGAAGAGTTGGCCGATTAAAAACAGGCTGGCAGTGACATACAGGGCAATGGCGGCGGCATTGGCCGCAAGGGTATTCATAATTTCTCGCAATGAACCTTTATTAATTTACAGCGCTTAAAAACCTAGTGTTTGCAGGTCTAGGCTCATATTTATTGAGTGACCGAAGCGCTGGCGCAGTGAGTTTGTCACAAGGTGCCGTCAATGAGAAGCTGTGGCGGTGCATATAGGGTGCTCATATTCATAATATCCGCTATACTTGGCCGCTAATTTTTCAGCCCCGCTTCTTTAATTAACGCTTTAAGAGCTATTACGTATGTTCCAGAGTTTATCCGATCGCCTGTCCAACTCCCTTAAAAAGATTACTGGTAAGGCCAAATTAACGGACGACAATATTAAAGATACTTTGCGCGAAGTGCGCAAAGCCTTGTTAGAAGCCGATGTGGCGCTACCTGTAGTTAAGGCTTTTGTGGCACAGGTGCGCACACGCGCCGTGGGTCAAGAGGTTAATCAGGCGCTCAATCCCGCCCAGCAATTCGTTAAAATTGTTGAGAGTGAGCTAATTGACGTTATGGGGGCCGCCAATGAAAGCTTGAATTTGGCGGCAAAGCCTCCCGCCGTGATATTAATGGCAGGCTTGCAGGGGGCGGGTAAAACCACCTCGGTTGCTAAGTTAGCCAAATTCTTAAAAGAGCGTGAAAAGAAAAAAGTGGTTGTGGTGAGTGCGGATATCTATCGCCCTGCCGCAATTAAGCAGCTTGAAACTCTGGCAGCTGAAGTAGAGGCCGACTTTTACCCCTCCAGTGCTGATCAAAACCCTGTTGATATTGCCAATGGAGCGATTGAGCACGCTAAGCGTCAGCACGCCGATGTAGTGATTGTGGATACGGCGGGCCGCTTGCATATTGACGAAGAGCTCATGAACGAGATTAAAGCTCTTCACGCCGCTGTAGACCCGGTTGAGACGCTCTTCGTCATCGATGCCATGATTGGTCAAGATGCCGTGAATACCGCGAAGGCCTTCAACGAGGCGCTACCGCTCACAGGTGTGATTTTGACCAAAGCAGACGGTGATGCTCGTGGGGGTGCCGCTCTTTCTGTTCGTCAGGTTACCGGCAAGCCTATTAAGTTTATGGGTATGGGCGAAAAAGTTGACGCCCTCGAGCCCTTTTATCCTGAGCGTATCGCCTCTCGTATCTTAGGTATGGGTGACGTAATGTCACTGATTGAAGATGCTGAGCGGAATATAGACAAAGACAAAGCTCAGAAATTAATGACGAAGGTTGTTAAAGGTAAGCGCTTTGATCTAGAAGACCTGCGGGACCAACTTCAGCAAATGCAAAATATGGGTGGCATGGGCTCAATGCTCGAAAAGCTGCCTGGCATGGGAAATATGGCGCAAGCGGCGGAGCAGGCCAACATGGGTGGTCAGTTTAAAGTAATGGAAGTGATCATTGATTCCATGACACCAGCTGAGCGCGCCAATCCCGATTTACTTAACGGCTCCCGCAAGCGTCGAATTACTATGGGCTCAGGCACTCAAGTTCAAGATCTCAATCGTCTACTGAAGCAGCACAAGCAGATGGCCAAGATGATGAAGAAAATGAAAGGCGGTGGCATGGCGAAGATGATGCGTGGCATGAGCGGCATGATGCCAGGGGGCGGCGGAATGCCACCCGGCGGCGGTTTGCCACCAGGAATGCGCTAGTTTATCGACTCACTTGCAGCCCGACACATTTTGCCCTAAAATACCGCGCCTTCCGCAGGCCTATGTCTGCGTAATGGACAAATTCCCGCCGAGGTGCACTTTCATTGGTTTATGAAGGCAGCACCGAGGCATTGCATTGTGACTTGCCGTGAGGCAACACGTATATTATTGAATTACAGGATACGACTTCCATGGTAACCATTCGATTATCTCGCGGCGGCTCTAAAAAGCGTCCATTTTACCACCTCACAGTTACTGACAGCCGCAGCGCACGCAACGGCCGTTACATTGAGCGTGTTGGTTTCTTCAACCCAGTGGCTCGCGGTCAAGAAGAGCGTCTGCGTGTTGATAATGAGCGCGTAGCGTTTTGGGTTGGAAATGGCGCACAGTTGAGCGAACGTGTTGCTAAGTTGCTGAAAGATCAAGCAGCTCCAGCCGCGGCAACTGAAGAAGTTGCTGCCTAAGTGATTAGCCCAGCAACTGTTAAATGAGCACTAAAAAGTCGAATTTGATCGATGTTGGGCGCATCACTACGGTGCACGGTATACAGGGTTGGGTGAAAGTCCGCTCGCATACCGCACCGATTGAAAATTTATTGCAGTATCAACCTTGGTGGCTTAAAACTCGCCACGGGGTAAAGGCCGTCGAGATTGACGCCGGCCAAGTGCATGGTCAGGGTCTCATTGTTCATATAAAGGGCGTTGATGATCGAGATCTTGCACGTGATTACTGTCAGGTAGATGTCGCTGTAGAGCGGAATCAGTTACCCGAGTTGGACGCTGATGAGTTTTACTGGCACCAGTTGGAAGGCCTTAAGGTTGTCTCGAACTATGAGGGGCAGGTGAGCACGCTGGGTGTTGTGGTTCGGATGATGGAAACTGGTGCTAACGATGTACTAGTGATCAAAGGCGACGACGGCAGCATCGACCAAAAAGAACGCTTGGTTCCGTATTTGCCAGATCAGGTGATTAAGTCCATCGACTTAGACGCGCAGTTGATTACGGTGGAGTGGGACCCGGAATTTTAGGTGTAGCATGAAAATAGCTGTTATCACCTTATTTCCAGAAATGTTTGCCGCCATAACGGACTATGGTGTCAGTGGTAGGGCTGTAAAACAGGGGCTCGTAGAGCTCAAGTATTTCAACCCTCGCGACTGGACTCTGGACAAGCATCAAACTGTTGATGATCGCCCCTATGGTGGCGGTCCCGGCATGGTGATGAAGGTCCAGCCTTTGCAAGACGCATTGGCTGCCGCCAAAACATGGGCGGAAGGGGCACAGGTAATATACCTGTCTCCACAGGGGCCGCCTTTTGAACAATCGGTGGCAGCTGAGTTGGCAGAGGCTGGTAACTTGGTGTTATTGGCCGGGCGCTACGAAGGTGTTGATGAGCGTCTGCTGGAACGGGAAGTAGATAGAGAAATCTCTATTGGCGACTATGTTCTAAGTGGTGGCGAGTTGGCAGCAATGGTAGTGGTGGATGCAGTAGCACGGTTGATTCCTGGTGCCCTCGGGCATGCGCAGTCAGCTGAGCAAGATTCTTTTTCGGAAGGCTTGTTAGACTGCCCACACTATACTCGTCCTGAGGAACTTGCAGGGCAGGTTGTACCGGCGGTGTTAATGTCGGGCAACCATAAAAACATTCGGCTTTGGCGCCATAAACAGGCGCTGGGGCGAACCTGGCTTAGACGGCCAGACTTGCTAGACAAAATTGAACTGAGTGAGGAGCAGCAAGCGCTGCTGACGGACTTTCGTCGAGACCTTGAAAACGCGAAAAGCGATTAAAGCTAGCTGTGAAGCTACATATATTTCCGGAGTAGACTATGAGCAACCGAAATAAGATCATCCAGGAGCTGGACAACGAACAGCTGAAAACCGACCTGCCAGAATTTTCACCGGGCGACACTGTTGTTGTTCAGGTAAAAGTTAAAGAAGGTACACGTGAGCGTTTGCAGGCCTTTGAAGGTGTTGTAATTGCCGTTCGTCAGCGCGGAATCAGCTCTGCGTTCACCGTGCGTAAAATCTCTCACGGTGTAGGTGTTGAACGTACGTTCCAGACTCACAGCCGTCAGGTTGACAGCATTGCTGTTAAGCGTCGCGGTGACGTACGCCAGGCCAAGTTGTACTACTTGCGTGACTTGACTGGTCGTGCAGCACGCATTAAAGAGAAGTTGGGCTAAGCAACTTTTCGATAAGCAGTACTTCACTGAAAATCTTTTCTCTTTGAAGTGTTGTTTGAAAACCCTGGCAGGGAAACTGGCCAGGGTTTTTTTATGGCTGAAATTTCCTATCCTGGCCGGTTCGTATTACACAGTAGTGGTGGTGGTCTCTTAACGGTGATATAAAGCCTCATCATGAAAAGTAAGTCGCCATCAACGGCCATGCAAATTCCCCTCAGCGAAGCTGCTCTCATAGATCGTTTTCTCGATGCGATTTGGATGGAACGCGGCCTCAGTCAGAATACCCTGTCTTCCTACCGTCGGGATCTTGTGAGCTTGGCGCGCTATCTGCAAAGTGAGAGTATTACTTTGCTTGAAGCGAGCGAAGTACATCTTCGTGCCTGCTTGAGCTGGCGATTCGAGCAGAAATATAATCGTCGTTCTACCGCTCGTTTTTTGAGTTGCGCGCGAGGGTTTTATCGTTATCTGCTGCGTGAAAATATTTTGCAATACGACCCCAGCGTCACCATTGAAAATCCTAAGCTAGTTGCGGCACCTCCCAAAACCCTAAGCGAAGCCGATGTCGAAGCTCTGCTCGCCGCGCCCGATATTGAAGATCCTATTGGTCTGCGTGATAGGGCGATGATTGAGGTGTTATATGCTTCTGGCCTGCGTGTCAGTGAGCTGGTTTCGCTCACTATGACGCAAGTTAATCTTCGTCAGGGCGTTGTCAGGGTTATGGGTAAGGGTAGCAAGGAGCGTCTGGTGCCGATGGGGGAGGAGGCTCTGGAGTGGTTGACGCGCTATATGCGAGATTCCAGGCCTATATTGCTAAAAGGGCGCCCTGCAGAAGTGCTCTTTCCTAGTTTGAGAGCTCAAATGATGACAAGACAAACTTTCTGGCATCGCCTAAAATACTGGACCCAAGTCGCTGGTATCCAAAAGGCCTTGTCGCCTCATACGCTGCGCCACGCATTTGCCACCCATCTATTAAACCACGGAGCTGATCTAAGGGTGGTTCAGCTTTTATTGGGTCACAGTGATTTGTCGACTACCCAGATTTATACGCACGTGGCCAAGCAGCGATTACAAGATTTACACAGTGCCCATCATCCGAGAGCATAAGCTATTGGGAACTACTGACCTTGGAAGTTGACCAAGTGGCGTATGGGCATATTTTGCAAGCACGATTGTTGAGGTATAAAAGTGAAGTTTTCTGCAGTTAAACAGTTTTCCCTATTTAAGCGTATCGCCGTAGCTCTGACGCTGACTTCTGGATTATCGGCCCTAGTGCCGAGTGTTGCACTCGCCGCCAGTGACGCGGTCGTTGATCCCGAAATTAGCGCGCGTGTATTGCAAAGTTTGCGAGATGGACGCGGAGATTTACCCTATGGTGAGGTTCTGCCTTCGCCAGTGGCTGGCCTCTATCAGGTGTCTGTGCCTAATGGCCCAACCCTGTTTGTATCAGGCGATGGTAAATATTTTGTGGCGGGCGATATGTACGCGATAAAGCCGGGTATGTTTGTCAATCTGCAAGAGCAGCAGCGCGCGGTTGATCGTGTTGAGTTAATGGCTAACGTTCCCGCCGGTGAGCAAATTCGCTTTTCACCTGTAGGGCAGCGCAAAGCATATATTAATGTTTTTACAGACGTAGATTGCGGCTTCTGTCGCAAGTTGCACCGCGAAGTACCGGCACTGAATGCTAGAGGGATTGAGGTGCGGTATCTGGCTTATCCGCGGGCCGGTGTTCGCTCAGCGTCCTATGACAAGTTGGCAACGGCGTGGTGTGCCGCTGATCCCAGCCATACTTTAACCCAATTAAAAAATCGCGAAGCTATAGATATCAAAGTGTGCGACAACAATCCCGTGGCGAAACAATATGCTCTAGGGAGTCGCCTTGGGGTCACTGGGACGCCGGCCTTGATTTTGGCTGACGGCACCCTCATTCCTGGATATCGCACCGCCGATGAATTGGCAAAAATTCTCGGTCTTTGATAAGGCCCATCCCCCAATACATAAAATCCTCTAGTCGATTGACAGGGCTACCATGGGTCAGTAAGGTGGCCCTCTTTCTGCCCGCATGGCGGGCCTTGTGGTGTTTTTGTTGAGCTTTTGAGTGGGGAGAAACTCTGTGAAACCGGTAAAAATTGGTATCTGTGGTCTAGGTACAGTAGGTAGTGGCACATTTAACGTAATTTTCCGTAATCAGCGTGAAATTAATGCCAGAGCCGGTTGTGACATTACTATCGCCCAAGTGGGTGCGCGCCGAGACAATCCCGCCTGCGACACGGGCGATGTTTCTGTTGAGCGAGATATCTTCGCTGTGGCACGCAACCCTGAAATTGACGTATTAGTCGAGTTGATTGGCGGCACCACCATTGCAAAAGATCTTGTGTTTGAAGCCATTGCGAATGGCAAGCATATTGTCACGGCCAACAAGGCGCTGATTGCCGAGTTTGGCAACGAAATTTTCGCTGCGGCTGAGGCCAAGGGCGTAAGTGTTTCCTTTGAGGCGGCCGTTGCAGGCGGCATTCCCATTATTAAGGCTATTCGTGAAGGGCTGGCGGCGAACCGTATTGAATGGTTGGCGGGAATTATTAACGGTACGGGTAATTTCATTCTCACTGAAATGCGTGATAAGGGCCGAGCCTTTGCCGATGTTCTTGTTGAGGCGCAAGAGTTGGGTTACGCGGAAGCAGATCCTACTTTCGACGTTGAGGGCATAGACGCTGCTCACAAGCTTGTTATCCTCGCTTCTCTGGCCTTTGGCATGCCCTTACAGTTCGATAAAGTGTTTACTGAAGGTATCAGTAATATAGCGCCGGAAGACGTAGCTTACGCTGAAGAGCTGGGCTATCGCATTAAGCATTTAGGTATTGCTCGGGCCAGTCAGGCTGAAGGAGTGAGCGGTATTGAGCTTCGGGTGCACCCCACCTTAATTCCTGAAAAACGACTCATTGCAAACGTTGATGGCGTAATGAACGCTGTGTTGGTTAAAGGCGATGCAGTGGGGCCTACTATGTATTACGGTCCAGGAGCAGGTGCTGAGCCTACCGCCTCTTCAGTTATTGCCGATATTGTAGATGTGGCTCGTTCAATCCATGCAGATCCGTCACATCGTGTAGCGCACTTGGCTTTCCAGCCGGAAGCGCTGAGCGACATCAATATCCTGCCGATTGCTGAAGTAGAAACGGCCTATTACCTACGTCTTGCTGCGCAAGATAAGCCCGGGGTATTGTCACAAGTTGCGTCTATCCTGAGTGATGACGGCATCAGTATTGAAGCGCTTATTCAGAAAGAAGCCAATGAGGGCGAAGAGGTTGTGCCGCTAATTTTGTTGACCAATCGTGTGGTTGAAAAGGCATTAATGGCGGCAGTGGCTAGGCTTGAAGATTTGCAAGCTATTGAAGGTTCAGTGATTCATATTCGTATGGAATCACTGGGTTAAATTTCTTGGCTTAGCTTTTTAATTCAGGAATTCTTTGATCTAAGTACCCGCTTTAATCTTAATCACAATTTTATATTTAGAGGTTTATCGTGAAATACATCAGCACCCGCGGCCAGTCACCGGCATTGTCTTTTGAAGATGTGGTTTTAACCGGTTTGGCGCCAGACGGGGGGCTTTATGTCCCTGAAAGTTTACCTAAATTCAGTGCTGATGAAATTGCCTCTTGGGCCGGCTTGAGTTACCAAGATCTTGCGCTGAAAATTATCACGCCATTTGTGGGTGGTGATATTCCTGATGGAGACCTCAAGAAAATTATTGACGACTCTTACGCTACCTTTCACCACGGTGCAATTGCACCATTGGTTCAAACTGCTCAAAACGAATGGATCTTGGAATTATTTCAAGGGCCCACTTTGGCTTTTAAAGATTTCGCTTTACAGTTTTTGGGTAATCTACTTGATTACATTTTGAAAAAGCGTGATCAAAAAGTTGTGGTGATGGGGGCGACTTCAGGTGATACGGGGTCAGCGGCAATTGAAGGTTGTTGTCACTGCGATAACATCGATATCTTTATTCTGCACCCGCATAAGCGTGTGTCAGACGTGCAGCGCCGGCAGATGACGACGGTGTTGACCAATAATGTACATAATATCGCGCTTGAAGGTAATTTTGACGATTGTCAAAATATGGTGAAAGCCAGTTTTGGCGATCAGGGTTTTCTACCTGAAGATCGCCAACTTGTGGCGGTAAATTCGATCAATTGGGCGCGCATTATGGCCCAAATCGTTTACTACTTTTACGCGGGTTTGGCTTTGGGCGCTCCACACCGGCCGATAGCTTTCTCTGTGCCCACTGGAAACTTCGGTGATATTTTCGCTGGTTACCTTGCCAGTAAAATGGGCTTGCCTGTTGAGCAGCTTATTGTCGCGACGAACGCTAACGATATTTTACACCGCTGTATCAGTGAGAATGACCACTCGAAGAAAGACCTTATCCACTCGCTCTCGCCGAGTATGGATATTATGGTTTCTAGTAATTTTGAGCGTCTGTTGTTTGATCTTTATGATCGTGACGGTGCTGCAATTGGCCAGCTCATTGAAGATTTCAAGTCGGGTTCTATGCCATTAAATGATGCGGCTCTGGATAAGATGCGTGGGCTGTTTAGTTCCTATCGTCTTGACGATGATGCGATGATTGAGGTTATTCGCACGGTATTCGATGAGACGGGTTATTTGTTGGACCCTCATACGGCGATTGGCGTTGAAGCGGCTCGTAAGGTGCGTAAGCGTCAAGATATTCCTATGGTATGCTTGGCGACTGCTAGCCCTGCTAAGTTTCCTGAAGCAGCGCAAAAGGCTGGCCAGTCTGAAGACCCTGCTTTGCCGGCTTCTATGGCGGATCTGTTTGAGCGGGAGGAGCGTTATACTGTGCAGGGGAATGATCTGGGTTCTATTCAGAAGTTTGTGGCGGATAATGTTCGCGGCTAAGGTGCTTGGTTCTTAGTTGGTGCCAAGCCGCAGGCCCGAGAGGTCGGCAGGGCTCGAGGCCGGGCGCAAGTTTTTAAAGTCGCCTAGCCACTGCGGAACTCAAGCACTTTTTTGCTGCGCAAAAAAGCCGATAAGAGCACGCTAAGGCGCGCTCTTCCCCTACGGGTGGCTACGCCATCGGAAATTGCTTCCGCAATTTTTGGGATTCGAACAGTCCTCGCTAAAATCGGCCAGACAACTTTAAAAACTTAAGATGCGCCCTGAATGGCCTCGAGCCCCGTCACCCTCTCGGACCTTCACTCCGGTGCTTTGAATCCCTTACTCCTGTTCGGACCTTCGCTCCTGCATTTTAGTTCTTAATAAATCTAAACAGGGTGCTGAGTAGTTATTGTGGGGCTATCCATCTTACTCTCCGGCCTCTAATATCGCTCAAATTTCAATCTCTCATAGCGCCGCTCGTATAATTCCGCGATAATGCGCCTGAATTCACTACCCCATTGCAATCGATATGACACAGACCGCCGCCAACCTATTTGAATACCCTAAATACTGGGCTGAATGCTACGGCACAGCACCTTATTTACCCATGTCACGGGAAGAAATGGACCAACTTGGCTGGGATAGCTGCGACATTATCATTGTGACGGGAGATGCTTATGTTGATCACCCTAGCTTCGGGATGGCGGTAGTAGGGCGATATCTGGAATCACAGGGCTTTCGCGTAGGCATTATTGCCCAGCCGAATTGGCGAAACACGGCAGATTTCATGAAGCTGGGTAAGCCAAACCTGTTTTTTGGGGTGACCGGCGGCAATATGGATTCCATGATTAACCGTTATACGGCTGATTTGCGTATGCGTCATGATGACGCCTATACGGCAGGGGGCCAGGGTGGTGAACGCCCTGATCGTTGTGTCATTGTTTATAGTCAACGCTGTAAGGAAGCCTATACGGAGACGCCGGTTGTACTCGGCGGCATTGAATCCAGTTTGCGCCGTATTGCTCAGTACGACTACTGGAGCGACGAGGTGCGACGCTCTGTATTGGTTGACGCTACAGCAGATATTTTGCTGTACGGGAACGCTGAGCGCGCTATTGCTGATGTGGCGCATAAGCTTGCCGCAGGGCGTGATATTAGTGATATCACCGATTTGCGGGGAACGGCGGTTATTCGCAAGGCGACGCCAGATGGCTGGACGGAAATTGACTCTACGCGGATTGACTGGCCGGGCAAAATTGATGAGCTCTTAAGCCCTTATGCTTTTGATGAGTCGAAGCCGGGCGGTGAGGGCACTTTTGATCCCGGTACGGCGTGTGGCAAGCCGCCGGAGGCTGTTGATCGAAATGAAGAGATGGCGGTGCGTATTATTCCTATGCCGCTGCAAAGTAAACAAAAGCTCGATACCGATAAAACCTGCGTTCGTCTGCCTTCGTTTGAAAAGGTGCGCAACGACTCGGCGCTCTATGCTCATGCGTCTCGAGTTCTGCATCAGGAGGCGAACCCTCACAACGCTCGTGCTTTGGTTCAGCGTCACGGCAATAGGGAGCTGTGGGTAAACCCGCCGCCTATACCGCTTGAAACGGATGAGCTTGACGGCGTGTTTGACTTGCCTTACCAGCGTCGCCCGCACCCAAGTTATGGCGAAGCGAAAATACCGGCCTTTGATATGATTAAGACGTCGGTGAATATTATGCGCGGTTGCTTTGGTGGCTGCACTTTTTGTTCTATTACTGAACACGAGGGGCGCATTATTCAAAGCCGCTCGGAAGAATCAATTCTTAAAGAAGTGGAAGCCATTCGGGACCAGGTGCCGGGCTTTACCGGTACAATTTCTGACTTGGGTGGACCCACGGCAAATATGTATCGGCTGACGTGTAAAAGCGATGAAATTCTGTCTAACTGTCGCAGGCTCTCCTGTGTATTTCCGACAATTTGTAAGAACTTAGAAACAGATCACAAGCACACTACGCAACTCTATCGTAAAACCCGAGCTATTCCCGGGGTTAAGCGTGTGGCAATTGCGTCGGGCTTGCGTTATGACTTGGCTATTCGCGATCCAGAATATGTTAAGGAGTTAGTGACGCACCATGTGGGTGGTTACCTTAAAATTGCCCCGGAGCACACGGAAGAGAGTACGCTGAATCAAATGATGAAGCCTGATATGGAGAGCTATCAAACGTTTAAAAAAATGTTTGATAAATACTCCAAGCAGGCAGGTAAAGAACAATATTTAATCCCTTACTTTATAGCCGCGCACCCGGGTTGTGAAGACAGCGATATGTTGAATCTGTCTTTATGGCTGAAGAAAAACAAGTTCCGCGTTGACCAAGTGCAAACGTTTTACCCTTCACCTATGTCTCTGGCTACGGCTATGTATCATTCCGGCCGCAACCCATTGAAGAAGTTGACCTATAAAAGCAAGCGTCTTTATATCCCGAAAAAGGTCCAGCAACGTCGGTTACAAAAAGCATTTTTACGTTACCATGACCCAGATAACTGGGGTTTTCTTCGCGAGTCGCTTATTAATATGAAGCGCGAAGACCTGATAGGTGATGGCCCGAACCATCTGGTGCCAGCAGACCGGCCGGGGGGGCGGTTTAGTCGTGGCCAAGGTCGCACGCCACCGCAAAATCGCCGCAACGTCACTGCGAAACAAGGCGGGCCCCAAAAAACCGCGCCAAAAAATAAGCGTCGTTAATCTGTTACAAATGCCCATGTCAGTGGGCATTTTTTTGAAACTAAATTTACTGAACCCAAGGGCACCATGGCTTTAAAACCTACTATTTATAAGGTAAACCTGTCGATATCAGATATGGACCGTAATTATTATAATGATGTGCAACTTACTATTGCTCAGCATCCTTCGGAAAATAATGAGCGTATGATGGCGCGTCTTTTGGCCTACAGCCTAAATGCTCATGATGATTTGGCGTTTACACGAGGGCTGTCTTCAATTGATGAACCCGAGTTATGGTTGAAAACTTTAGATGATCAAATTTTGCAGTGGATCGAAGTGGGGCAGCCAGAACCCGACCGTTTAAAGAAGGCCAATACAATTGCACGGGAAGTGTGTGTTTATAGCTTCGGTAAAAGTGCTAATACTTGGTGGCAGTTGAACGAGGAGGTGTTAGGGGGCTTTAAAGGTTTGAAGGTGAGTCAATTCCCCTATGAGTGTATGTTGGAATTGAATGAGCTGATACAGCGTACTATGGACCTTAGCGTCAGCATTACTGAGAATACTCTTTATATATCAAGTGCGGAGCGCACGGTTGAAGTTCCAGTAACAAACCTGAAAATATAGGCTGACCTTGTCTCGCGTATTTCCCTCAATAAATTAAAGGATTTTTTGTGAAAGTATTTGAAGCTAGTACAGCCCCTAATTGTCGTCGTGTTCGTATGTTCTTGGCGGAGAAGGGTATTGAAATGGAATACCAACAAGTCGATATCACTAGCGGTGAAAATTTGTCTCCGGCTATGCGGGATAAAAATGTCACCACTAAGGTTCCTTTTTTAGAGCTGGACGATGGTAGCTACATTGGTGAATCTGTCGCGATCTGTCGATATTTTGAAGAGCTCTACCCGGAAACATCGCCTTTAATGGGAGTGACTCCGCTGGAGAAAGCCGAGATAGAAATGTGGCATCGCCGTGTTGAAATGCATTTTATGCTGCAGGTTGGGATGTGTTTTCAGCATACCTCAGGTTTCTTTAAAGATCGTATGACCCCTGTTCCAGCCTATGGCGTGGTTGCAGGTGAGCAGGCATTGGAATTTATGGCGGTACTTGATCAACGCTTGGCCAACAGTACCTATATTGCTGGCGAAAATTTTTCCATTGCGGACATCTTGGCCTTATGCACGGTTGATTTTGCACGAGTGGTGAAATTGCGCATGAATGATTCACAAGTTAACTTGAAGCGTTGGTATGACTCTGTTTCGAACCGCGACAGTGCGAAGGCTTAAATGACTTGGGGTAAGTCGCCACTGCAGGGCCAGTGGTCGGAAGTTTTGAGCCCTGAGTTCAAAACTCCCTATATGCGCGAGCTAGACTTGTTTCTTGAAGGTGAAGCGCGGCATAAAAAAATGATCTACCCTCCCAAGCCTCTTTGGTTTAGTGCGTTTAATCAAACGCCTTTTGAACAGGTAAAAGTGGTTATTTTGGGGCAAGATCCCTATCACGGAGCGGGGCAGGCCCACGGTCTGAGTTTCTCGGTCCCTGAGGGCGTAAAAATACCTCCCTCGCTGAAGAATATTTACAAAGAGCTACAAAGAGACTTAAGGATTGAAATGCCTCTTTCTGGTTGTTTAGAGGCATGGGCGAAGCAGGGGGTGTTACTTCTCAATGCCACGCTTACCGTTGAGCAGGCCAGTGCCGGTTCCCACCAAAAACGGGGTTGGGAGTGTTTTACTGATAGGGCTATAGCGCGGTTAAATGAGCAGCGTAGTGGTTTGGTATTTATGCTGTGGGGGAGTTATGCGCAGAATAAAGGTCAGATTATCGACGACGCAAAGCACTGCGTTTTAACCGCGCCACACCCATCGCCTTTATCGGCCCACAGAGGGTTTATCGGCTGTGGTCATTTTTCGGCGGCGAATGCCTATTTGGAAAAGCGGAAGCAGGCACCAATTGATTGGCACCCACCTCAATATCAAGCTCAGTTATTGTAAGAAGGCCATTGCGGCTTCCATGTCGTCAGACAAATCTTCACCTTCTGCGTCCAACATATCAGGATCGAGCCCTAAACGGGCAAACGCGGTGACGCTATGGGAGTCAACCTGAGCCATAGGGTGATCAGTGCCCATATAACTCTGTAGCATCGCAATGGTAACAATGTCGGCGTAATCGGCCTTGTCTACCTTGCGACCAAAATCACTGTGTTGTGAAGGTATTTGTAATAACTCGGCTGGGAAATCCCAGCGTTTTAAAATCAGGTTGCCGATAGGCGCATGCAGCTTATCTATTACCATATCGAGCGTCATGCTGTCTTTCAGAAGGGAGGGGTGTTCCTCTGCATAAGTGAGGATAGGCAAAACGCCAATACGATGGACTAGGCCCGCTAGCGTGGCCTGATCAGGCCTAAGATTTGTAAATTGCTTACACAACACATGGCAGATGCCGGCAATTTCACTGGACCGAGTCCAGACCTCACGCAGGCGCTTGTCTACCATGTCGGTAGTGGCTTGAAACATTTGTTCCATAGCTAGACCTGTCGCTATATTGCAGGTGTATTCCATGCCTAGGCGCATTAAGGCCATTTTCAAATCTTCAATTTCGCGGCTGGCCCGCAGCAGTGGGCTATTGGCCACCTTGATGATTCGAGCTGTCATTGCGGCGTCGCCACCAATCACTGTTACCAGCTCACTAATACTGGCTTCAGGGTTTTCGGCTACTTCACGAACCTTTAGCGCCACTTCCGGTAAGGTAGGCAATACCAGTTGATCACTGTTAATAGCTTTAACAATGTCTTGGCGAATTTGGTCGACAACTTGACTCATACTGTTTTGCTCATGTTGGTCTTAGCTATATGTCGTTCTTTATAGCATAGGGTAGATTGAGTATAGCGAGTTTTTTTGATTTCTCTTCGTTTAGGAAGACCTCTCCTGCTTCGACACTGCTGGAGGTGATCACGGCCAAGGCCTCGCCTCTATTTCCCTCGGCGCTGGCAGCGATGACGATATTACCAACGCTCTGTTTTTTGTCTAGTGCAAATAGGGCTTGCCCTGGCCGTGGTAGTGTTTCTTCTTTGGCAAGGTCAAAGCCGATGCGATACATGGGGCGTTTCAGCTTGCCGCGGTATTCCATTCGGGCAACCACTTCCTGGCCGGTGTAACAACCTTTGTGAAAGCTGACGCCACCCAGTGCCTGTAAATTCAGCATCTGTGGAATAAAGGTATCTACCGTTTCCGCTTGCAGCTCGGGAATACCCGCTTGAATATTCATCAGCTGCCAATCGTTTTGGCTGGCCTGTTGGCATTGGACCGCGGCCTTGCGCCAAAAATTAATCGCGGCCTCTGGCTTCAGCCAACACTCAAAGCGTTGTTCGGCCACTTTAATGACATAGCCCTGTTCAGAATGGGAAACCTCATCAATAGATGAGGGCGGGCTTTCAAGATGAGTTTCAATGAGCGTCGCCGCATTGGCACCCGCTAAGCCAATTCCGCAGTAAGACGTATTTGTATCGTCAATCTCGGCTTTAGAGAACACTATATATTTCGCTAGAGCGGCGCTGGCATTGACCATGATGGCGCTTGGCATCGACAAAGCCACCACGTCTGTGCCCAGCATGAAGGCTCTAAAACAACTGATAGCCCTGCCTTGATGGGTGCAGTGGGCGCCTAAACTAGAAGCATTGTTCTGCAGCGCCTGTACATCGCAACTTAGCTGGCCCTGTAGAAACTTGAGCGTGTCAGGGCCTTTTACTATAAGCAGCCCCCAGGACATGAGGTCGGCAAGTTGCGTATCTCCACTGTAAGCCAGCTTAGAGGCTTCAGAGTGCAAAAATGTCGTCCAGTCATTCATAAAGTAAAGCTCAATCTATAGTGTTGATTTGGGTGAACATAATAGAGTTTCTGTAGGGATTTGACCAGCCAAACGAGAGCACTATATGAGCTGCATCTAGCTGAAACTTTGCGGTATAATCGCGGTCTACCGCGGGCCACTGTCTGCGGCTTGTTACGTTGATAGAGGTTGGAATGGAACGAAATCGTTTGTTTTGGGGAAGTCGTCGCGGCATGTTAGAGCTCGACCTAATACTCTTGCCCTTTCTTGAGAATATATACCCTGGGCTCCCTCAAGAGGATAAAGAGCGTTATTGGGATTTTTTGGAATGTGAAGACCAAGATATGTTTGGTTGGTTGTTGAAACGCAAAGACCCGAAAGACCCTGAGTTGAAAAAAATTGTTCAAGTCATTCGTGATAACACGGGTATGAAAATTAATACTGAACAATAGTGAGCGCTCGTGCAGCGTTCAACATTCCGTCCTTTAACTGCCCGGTGGGCTTATCAAAAGGGCTGCTGTACTTGAGTGTGTTTATTTATTGTTCGGCAATTTTTTTTGTCTTCTTGGCCCCACTGGATAGTTTTCTGCAAATACTCGCTGTGGGAGTGATTACTGGCTTGGCATGGACGGAGTTGCGTCGCCAGCTAAGTGAAACCTTAACATTGAGTCACAGTGCTCAAGGTTGGCAGGCGGTTTATGGTCAAACACTCTGCACAGCCGCTGAAGAGAGTATTTACCTCGACGGTAAGAGCTGCTTGCTCTGGCCTTGTCTAATCATTTTATACGCACCTTACCAGCGTGCGGTGCTCATACCAAAAGACAGCGTAAGCGACGAAGACTTTCGCCGTATTATGGTGCGATTGCGCACTAATCCTTGCTGACAATTACATCCTGGCCCGCGAAATTAGTGGGTACCAAAATTGAATCGCGCGCGACATTTTCAAGGTTTGGGTAATCAGGTGAATAGTGCAGGCCGCGGCTTTCTCTGCGCTGAGATGCCGAGCGAATTATCAGTTCGGCTACCAGCGCCAGGTTTCGAAGTTCGATCAAGTCGTTACTAACGTTATAGTTCGAATAATATTCCGCAATTTCTTTTTGTAGCAATTTAATTCGATGTTCCGCGCGCTCTAGGCGCTTGCGCGTTCTGACAATACCCACGTAGTCCCACATAAAACGACGCAATTCATCCCAATTGTGAGAAATAACCACATCCTCATCTGAATTAGTGACTCGAGATTCGTCCCAGCCTTTCGAGGTTTCCGGCGTTTTGATGTCTGGTAGAGCGGCTTCAATACTGTGTGCAGCGGCCTGCGCGTACACTACACATTCAAGTAGTGAATTACTGGCCATACGGTTGGCGCCGTGCAAGCCGGTAAATGAACTTTCGCCAATGGCATAGAGATTGGTCAAATCGGTTTGACCGTTGAAATCAACCACGACTCCACCGCAGGTATAATGTGCGGCCGGCACAACAGGAATTGACTCTCGAGTGATATCAATACCAAATTCCAAGCAGCGAGCCTTTACCGTGGGAAAGTGTTCCGCGATGAATTCAGGGCTTTTATGACTGATGTCCAAATAGACGCAGTCGCAGCCTAAGCGTTTCATTTCGTGATCAATGGCTCTTGCTACCACGTCGCGGGGCGCTAGTTCTTCCCGCTCATCAAAGCGCTTCATGAAACGTTCGCCGTTGGGCAGTTTTAAATGTGCGCCTTCGCCTCGCAGAGCCTCAGTGATTAAGAAGGATTTGGCTTTGGGGTGATAGAGGCAGGTGGGGTGAAATTGATTGAATTCCATATTCGCTACACGGCAACCCGCGCGCCAGGCCATGGCAATTCCGTCGCCGCTGGCACCATCAGGGTTGGAGGTGTAGAGATACACTTTACTGGCACCGCCGGTGGCAAGCACAACCGATTTTGCCTGAAATACGTCCACCTGATCGCTTTTTCGATCGAGTACGTAGGCACCGTTGCAGCGAAGCTTACGTGAACCGCTGTCGGCTTGAGTAATCAGGTTGAGTGCAACATGGTCTTCAAAAATATCAATATTAGGGTTGCTCTTGATATTCTGTATGAGGGTGCTGTGCACTGCTCGGCCGGTGGCATCGGCGCTGTGAATAATTCGTCGGTGGCTGTGCCCGCCTTCTTTTGTCAGGTGATAATCGCCGTCTGGGCTTTCTTTGGTGAAATTAACGCCTTGGTCAATCAGCCAGTTGATGGCTTCTTTACTGCGTTCTACAACGTGACGGACGGCATCGGGATGGCAGAGGCCCGCACCGGCATTGAGCGTATCCTCAACATGGGCATCAACGGAATCTTGATCGTCTAAAACTGCCGCTATACCACCTTGTGCAAACCAAGTAGAGCCTTCGTGAAGCTGCCCTTTACTCAAAACAGCGACTCTGGCTTTGTCGGCGAGCTGTAGTGCCAGAGTTAATCCTGCGGCACCGCTGCCAATGACTAGAACTTCGTAATTAAGGTGTTTGCTCATAATGGCGATAGATACTCATATTTCTGAAAGTTTGCCCAAAGTCGGTCAATACGGGCCTAAGCTAATTAGATATCGGCTATTGTTCAAATTGGCCGCGTAGTATATACAAGCAACTGTAGTGGCGTGAACCATTTAAGTCTTGATTTTGCTCAAAAAGTAGCCGGAATCAAGGGTATATTGCCCTAAAAATAGAAAATGATGAGAATGCATGAACTTAAGGCTAGCGCTTGGGTCTAGCTAAACAGATTTTTGAATTGAATAAATATAACGTGAGCTTTAGCAAAGACTAAGCCGCAGTTTGGAGTAGAGAATGACAGCGCAGCCAGCGCAGGATTCAGACCAGCAACTCGTTAAACGGGTACAAAAAGGCGATAAGCGTGCCTTTGATCTGCTGGTTCTTAAGTATCAACACAAGATTTTAGCAATTGTTAGTCGTTATATTAGAGACAGTTTTGAAGTTCAAGACGTTACGCAAGAGGCGTTTATCAAAGCCTATCGCGCGCTGCCTAATTTTCGAGGCGAAAGCGCCTTCTATACATGGATGTATAGAATTGCCATTAACACGGCGAAAAACTATCTAGTGGCCAGAGGGCGCAGGCCGCCACTCAGTGACGTTGAGGTCGAAGACGCCGAGTACTACTCGGGAAGCGACGCACTGAAAGACGTCGATACACCTGAAAACAACTTCTTTAAAGACGAACTGCAGCGGGTGGTAAATGACGCCATTCGGGAATTGCCAGAAGATTTACGCACAGCGGTCACTCTGCGGGAGTTTGAAGGCATGAGTTATGAAGAAATTGCAGAGGTTATGGCTTGTCCTGTTGGTACGGTAAGGTCCCGTATTTTCAGGGCTCGAGAGGCCATCGACAAGCAAATTAAATTGTTGATGGACCCCGCGTAAAGTTTTTTAAAGAATTTTTCGCGACAAGTGAACCTATTGAAGATTGGCCGGTCATAATGTGTGCTGGCCGGAAATGAACGTACACTTTTTAGCCAATTTGAATAAGCCCTAGGTATCTGGGCGTAATTATGAGGCAGTTTTAACCATGGTAGCGATGGTAGATAAAGTCACTGATCAAGCAATCCTAGAGCCCCTGTCGGCGCTCATGGACAATGAGGCTTCTGAGCTCGAATTACACCGAATTTTAAAGCAAAGCGAAGATGACCCTGCTGTCAAAGAGACATGGTCTCGTTATCAGATGGCCGCGAGCGCAATGCGCAATGAAGTGCCAGAGGTGAAAAGCATCGACCTGTCAGCTAGCATCAGTGCGGCTATAGAGGGTGAAGCCACTTACAAGCCCAAACAGGGTTTTCTGCACTCAGTGGGCCGTTTTGCGATTGCAGCCTCTGTTGCGGGCGCGGTTATTGTCAGCGTGCAAACGAGTAATTTCAGCACTACTTCTCCTGAAGTGGCCAGTAATTCCCCAGCTCAACCATCCATTTCATTGCCTGCAGGCTATAAAGCGCCTGAGTTAAGCGCCCGCACTGTGAGTGTAGACCCACGGGCCAATGCCCGCAGTCAGCGTGAAACACGCAATATTTTGCTGGTGCCTTATCAGAAAAGTGCACCGGTAAATGATCAAAAAATCCATCGTCAGCTCAACCAATATATTTTGGAGCATTCTGAGCATGCGGCACTGAACAGCGGACGTGGTATGATGCCCTTCGCCCGAGTTGCACCCACAGTGGCTGCACCTACTGCAGACGAATAATCTGGAATGATCATGACATTATCTTTCAGGGCAAGTTGCGCAGCACTTGCCCTTTTTGCATTTTTGGCGCCTCGAATGGCCTTGGCCACCGAAGACGAAGTTCAAATCCGAGCTCTGCTCAAGCAAATGTCGGAATCGGTTCGCAGCCTTGATTACCGCGGTCTGTTTACCTACGAGCAGGGCGGTTCTTTAAGTACCTTGAGAGTTGTTCACTCAGTTAGAGATGGCGTCGAATTCGAGCGCTTACAACACTTGAGTGGCCCTGAGCGGGAGGTCTTAAGGCAGGGGCAGCGGGTTGACTGTTTAAACCCGGGCGATCAGTTACTTCGTGGCCGTTTCGAAGTGTTTGGTGATCAATTTGAAGGCTTGGACGCTTACTACCATTTTTACATCCGTGGTGAAGAGCGAGTTGCCGGAAGAGACGTTATTAACATTCAAGTGAAGCCCCGAGACGCCTTTCGGTACGGTTACAGCTTGGCTATTGATAAATTAACAGGGCTGCCACTGAAATCCTTGCTCATTGACCCTAAAATGCGTGTTTTGGAGCGATTCCAGTTTGTAGAATTAGAGCTTGGGCCCTCAATCGGTGAGTCTGAATATCATGCCGTAACGCCTCAGCATAGGGTGGTGGATCATGAGCTCAGCCCCTGTAATTTAGTGAGGCCAGACGACTCTGTCGGTTGGCGTGCGCGCTGGCTCCCAAAGGGGTTTGTATTCTCAGGTCAACACAAAACTGATGCCGGCCAAGACATGTTTATGTATACCGATGGCCTCACTGCATTTTCTGTATTTGTGGGCGTGCCACATGATTCCCGTCAACCCGACATTAAAGCTCAGCGGGGTGCCACCATTGCTTACATGCACAATATGGTTCGTAACAAATTACCTTACCAGGTGACCGTTGTGGGCGAGGTGCCGCCAAATACGGCACAGCGAGTCGCCTACAATATGGTTCCTTATCAACCCTCACCCAGCACGCTGACGCCGTAAAATTTCATGATTACTGAAACTGGACGAGTGGTTGGGATTGAGCAAGATAGTCTATGGGTGGAAACTATTCAGCGTTCTACCTGTAATAGTTGCGCCGCAGAAAAAGGCTGTGGCCAGGGATTGATTGCGAAATGGGGCGGCCATACATCTTATATCCGCGTTTTGTTGGCGGGGCGCAGTGCCAAAAGCTACCAGCTCAACGAAGAGGTGACCATAGCTATCCCGGAAGACGTTGTTGTCAGGGGATCGCTGTTTGTCTATTTGTTGCCTCTAGTACTTTTGCTTGGCCTTAGTGGTCTTGGACACTATTTTGTTGGCACCGAGTTGGCCGCTGTATTGGGCGGAGGTTTGGGTTTTGTATTAGGGGCTTTGTTGGTTCGCTGGCACTCTTGGGCCTCACGCAATGACACCCGATTGCAACCCCAGATACAAGATGGGGAATTAGACGGTGAGGAAGTTGTCCATTTAATAGAGCCGAGCTCAAGTGACTGGGCCATTACAAAATAAGGTAGATACATGAAAGGTGTTGTGCAAATTTGGACCGTATTTTTATTTGTTTTTTTCAGTGTGCATTCCCAAGCTAGAGCGCTCCCCGATTTTACAGAGCTTGTTGAAGAAAATTCCGCCGCAGTGGTAAAAATTAATACGCTCGCTCATGCTCAGGCGAACAATCGCACACCACAAACCCCTTACGGTAATCGTCAATCACCACAACAAATGCCCGATATATTTCGCCGCTTGCTTGAACCTCGCCAGCAACAGCCGGAGCGCGATGTGCGCTCTATGGGGTCGGGATTTATTATTTCGGAAGACGGTTACATTCTTACCAACAATCATGTGGTAGGAGATGCCGATGAAATCATTGTTCGTTTGGTTGATCGCCGAGAATTTGAAGCGAAGGTTATCGGCAAGGATGAGCGCTCCGATTTGGCTCTGCTAAAAGTCGACGCTGAAGACTTGCCAGTGGTTAGATTTGCCGAAACCGATGATTTAAAAGTGGGCGCTTGGGTGCTGGCGATTGGTTCGCCTTTTGGTTTAGATTTTTCCGTAAGTGCGGGCATTGTCAGCGCTATTGGTCGCAGCATTCCTACTGAGCGCAATGAGAATTATGTGCCTTTTATTCAAACTGATGTCGCCATCAACCCCGGTAATTCGGGCGGTCCTCTGTTCAACATGGACGGTGAAGTTGTCGGAATTAATTCACAGATATACACACGCTCCGGTGGTTCAATCGGGCTTTCATTTGCTATTCCGGTAGGTGTGGCGAAGGAAGTTGTGGCCCAGCTTAAAGACAAAGGGCGCGTTGATCGAGGTTGGTTGGGTGTGGTGATTCAAGACGTTGACCGAGATTTGGCAAAATCCTTTGGTTTGAGTAAGCCAATGGGCGCTCTAGTCAATCAGGTGGCGGCCGAGGGGCCGGCTGAAAAAGCGGGAATCAAGGCGGGTGATGTCATTGTGCGCTTTGGTCGTAATCGCATTGATGAATCTGGTGATTTACCCCACGCAGTGGGGAGTGTGACGCCCGGCGACAGTGTCGAAGTTACACTGATGAGAGCAGGCAAGAAGCAGGTCTTGGATGTTGAAGTAGGCACTTTGTCTTCGACGGGAGAGGCGACCTTGGCCGATAGCGCCGATCCCGATGTTGCAGGTGGTCGTCTAGGTTTAATTGTCGCACCTTTACATCGTCGTATGAAGGAGGCTTGGCGTCTGTCGGGCGGGGTACTTGTGAAGCAAGTTCGACCTAAGAGTGCGGCGGCGGAAGCGGGTTTACGCCCAGGGGACGTTCTAGTGCAGTTAGGGTTTGAAGAAGTTCAAGATCTTGATGATTATCAGGCGGTTGAGGCTTCTATGGCGGCAAATACTTTGTTGCCGCTACGCTTCTTTCGTCAGGGGCGGCCTGTGTTCAGAACCGTTATTATTAAAGAGTAGATCCACGCTAAGGAGCCGTTTTATTGGGTCTTAGCATGGAGCTAGGTCTAGAAAGCGCGCGAGGCATTAAGCCTTGCGCAGGTCTCCTGGCCTGGCTCTCTCTGGGCTTTATGGCCTCGCCCTGACTCCTTGTCTCGGGCTTACTCTGCCCGATGGCGCTATCTATGCAAATCAGGTAGACTACGGCCCTTATTTAGGCCGCTTGCGGCATCTTGGCTTAGGGTTTCCTTAATCGCCAAATTCAACCTCACCTAACGTAGTAATTGCCCATCGTGACCGACCTCAGCCATATCCGAAATTTTTC
>ENA-OSET01000091-OSET01000091.1-sediment-metagenome-genome-assembly--contig:-NODE-91-length-103802-cov-6.123750_pt1 | contig 103802 bp, 93 predicted proteins | sample MGYA00237882_ERZ534229 | MGnify/ENA primary metagenome ERZ534229 (study PRJEB26408, sample SAMN06266212) | sediment metagenome | isolation source: Hudson Canyon methane seep mesocosm | place... | reverse complement strand
TCAATAAAAGGCATGAAATCACCTAAGCTAAGATCTTGGAAAACTAAACTACACGAAGTAATTTTCGAAGCAGATACGCGTGCTGGAAAATTATTTGACATCGTATTATTAATTCTGATCCTTGGAAGTGTTGCTACCGTAATGCTTGAAAGCGTTAATTCTATACGAATAGAACACGGACAGACTTTAAATATAATCGAATGGGGATTAACAATCCTTTTCTCAATTGAGTACATTACTCGAATCATTTCAATAAAGAAGCCCCTTAAATATATTTTTAGCTTTTATGGACTAATTGATTTACTATCAATTTTACCAACGTACCTTGGGTTATTTATTACTGGAGCATCATCGATGGCGGCAATAAGGTCTATACGTTTATTGAGAGTGTTTAGAATATTAAAACTAGCCAGATATCTTAAAGAAGCCACAGCATTCAAAAGTATTTTAATAGCAATGCGCACAAAAATAATTGTTTTTTTAGTTGCAATTTTCTCAATTGTCACCATAATGGGAACGATTATTTATATGATTGAAGACCCTAAAGATGGGTTTACAAGTATTCCAAGATGCGTTTATTGGGCTGTTGTTACACTAACAACCGTAGGATATGGAGATATAGCTCCTCAAACTGTTTTGGGGCAAGTCTTTGCATCTATAATTATGGTAATGGGTTATTCTATTATTGTTATTCCTACGGTATTTGTTGTCACCTCTAGCATGTTGTCTTCTCGAGAGACGATGCTAAAGACACGGTCTTGTCCATCCTGCTCAAAAGAAGGACACGATAATAATGCCGAATTTTGCAAGTACTGTGGTGATGCTTTAGGAAAGAGTTAGCCTCCTGTTCCGCCCCCTTGAGAAAACACATGAAAGAATCCCTTTAAAAAAATCGGCTCTATTCCAGTCAATCGTATCGTATTAACGGTACATAAATAATAATAAACTCCATCAGGAACAATCTTTCCTGATTCCATGTGTATGCCGTCCCAATTAACATCTGGGTTAGCTGTTTCGAATATGAGCTGCCCCCATCTATTGTAAATTTGAATGTTGACACTTTCTACATAATTATAAGGAACCAATGCTGAAAATAAGTCATTAATTCCATCTCCATTAGGGGAGAAAACATTAGGCAACCAATAAGAGGGGCAATTATCAAAGCAAACAACATTGCTTGAGTCGCTTTCATTTCCGTATTGTACGGAGTCAACAGCTGTAATTGCATAGCACCCCGCAATAGAACCATTGTCATTGTGTGTAAAGGCTGTATCTCCATTGTTCTCAAAAGTTCCAATCAGCACCATTTGATTTCCTTCTATCGGAGTATAATAAAGATTATAGCTCATTACATCATCTGCACATAAATTATTCGGGTTTGTCCAAGTCAATAAATTCTCTCCAATTTCACAATTTCCATTTATTGATAAAACAGGCGGACAAGGAGGAGTCAAATCTATGGGGGAGTCACAAGTAACTTGAGAAAGGTTTAATATTGGGCTAACAATACTTGAAGAGGTATAATACCCCTGACTTTGTACATAGTAACAATACTGTGAACCGTTTACCAACCCCGTGTCGGCAAAGCTTTGCGTGGTAGACGTTCCTACCAAAGAAAAAGGACCACTAAAATTATTCGCCCTATATATAAAGTAGTTTGTATTTACCCAAGGAACATCTTCATTCCAGGAAACAGTAATTTGATTGTCGCTCGGAATGGTGCTTATAAAAATGGAACCGGCATTATTTGAAGTTCCAACCAATAAGCTTGTTCCTAGACTGTCGTAAAATAACTCTACTCGATAATAATTTGTCTGACTACTGGTGTTGATGTGAAAATGCGTAAACGTTGTGTCTGAGTTATATAGATTAGGGGTGGAAGCGGTTTGTCCAATCAAAGTATTGACGTTGTTTGCGTTAAGTCCATGATATACGTTATATAGGTAAGGGCCGGGATATTGAGTTGTGTCCATTTCTGTTGGCTTAGACCACATAATAGAATCTATACCAGCAGTCACATTGGTTTGTAAAACGGAAACATGAGTAATTACCGGAACTTCCTTTTTTAAACGAGCACACGAAGTGTCCGAAGGGCAGCTTTCTACTTGACCAATTTCATAAAAAGCACGAACTACATAACAATAACTAAGCCCTAATGTAAGTCCTGCATTGTCTATAAAAGAAGTATTATTAACACCGAATATCTGGCCGATTTGTGTAAATCCATTTACGTTTAAATTAGGGTCAGAACAACAATCCATAGGTAAATTCAAAGACTGGTTAGTAGACCGGTATATTCTATAACCCTCAGCATTATTGCACCCCGTAGGGTCCCATGTCACAGAAACATTATTTCCAATAGGGTTGGCAGAAACGCCTGTAACTTGTGGAGGAATGATTGTTATTTGCGTTGCTGAATTGTCAGTAAACTGGGGAGTTCCATTATCCTCAACAGAAAATAATATTTGATAGGGGTTGTCTTTAATATTATCACAGGACGTGTTCCATGAAAAAACACTAGACACCGTTCCAGCACCTGTTGCATCATCAAAAACAGCAGGGGTACTATTCAGTGATAATGCGAGTCCAGAAGCCGTTAGGGTAAGCACATTAGTGTTTACATCTGTCGCAGATACGGTAAATTCAATTGGATCTCCAGCAACAACACAAACATCCGGGATAGGGCTTAATGCCGGACTATCATTAGAACACCCTGAAATAATTGTTAGCTGAACATCCCTTATGACATACCCCACTATTGCTCCGTTTCTCCATTCTGTAACTTTAATAGTGTAATTAAACTCTCCTGCCATATTAGGGCTATCCCAGCACATTGTTCCCGTAATAGGATCTATAGTAAATGTATTTGTCCCCCCATTAACCAAATGCGGAAATTGATACATTGTAGGTACAGGTAATTGAGTGCAATTTTCACCAAACGGCGCTACTAGCATGTAAGAAAGACTATCATCATCAATATCAACAGCTAAATTGTTATAACAATACTGTTGCCCCACACAAGCTTGCGCAGGACAAGGACAATCATTAAATACAACAGAATTGTTTGCTCCATTACTTCCTGCAAATGGGTCAATTATTAATTTAGATTGAACAGAAAAAACGACATCATCTGAATTACCTCCTCCTCCGTTGGAAATATTAATTATTCCACCATTCCTGTTGGGGTCTTCCATGCAAATAATATACGATCCTGGGGAGGAGTAGGTGTGTTGTCCCGTGTATGTGCTTTTCTTGTGGTCTAATGGCAACAAAGTTTCGCTTATCCTTGGGATAGTATCTCCTTCTCCATCACCATAATCAATAAATAATTCGTCTCTATTTGCTTGTGCATCATCCCCAACATCAGTACAAGTTGTTATAGTAAACTCATAAGTAAGGCCCGAAATATGTGTATACGTAATTTCACCGCCACGATTATGCGTAGCAAAAGTCAAAACCGGAAGTAACCCGGTAAATAGAAGTAATAGATATTTATTCAACTTTTGCATTTTTTATCTCTCTAGAAAAGAGGGTGTATTTAAAACACTAAATTACTGAATTTGTTGCTTGTATAGGCCAATAATTACGGCATTGTTCTAATTTGACGGATAATCCAGACAATTTGTTGCGGGAACGGTAAAATGATTTTGATATTCCACTATTTAAGAGTCGATAATATTGACTAATTTCGGCAATCAAAACAAATTGTATCATGATTTCAGCCCTTCCTATTTCCAAGAAAGAAAACACAAGTAAAGTCTATGTCGTTTCAACTCTTAGCCAACTAAGTTCAACAGAATTCAATGCAGATGAACTTAATTATTTAAAGGAGTCTTTAAAAGGTGATTTTGAGTGGAAATTAATTAACCGCTTAAAAGTACAAGCCTATGTTGTAAAAGTTAACAACAAGTCTACAAGCCTATCGCAGGAAAAAATCAGAAAAGCTGGCGCTAATATTACTAAATCTTTAAATGAATTTAAGCAAAAAGAAGTTGCTGTATGTGACAAGACAAAAGGGGAAATATTTCTAGCGTCAATCTCTGAAGGAATGGCCTTAGCTAATTATCAATTTTTGAAATATTTTAAAGACGCTAAGAAAAAAACAAACACCTTAGAACATATTTATACACAATCAAAAGCTATTTCCAATGAACAATTATTGGAGTTAAACGCAATAGTTGAAGCAACTTTTTGGGCGCGAGACCTAGTAAACGAACCCGTTTCATTTCTAAACGCTGAAGAGCTATCAAATCAGATAGAAGAAATGGGTAAAAAAGGAAACTTTAAGGTCGAAGTTCTGGATCAAATAAAGCTAGAAACATTAAAAATGGGAGGTCTTTTGGCCGTGAATAAAGGTAGTCTTGACCCAGCGACATTTACAAAAATGGAATGGAACCCCAAAAACGCTAAAAACAAAAAGCCAATTGTTTTAGTTGGTAAAGGGGTCGTTTACGATACTGGAGGGTTAAGCTTGAAACCTACTGCAAACAGCATGGATATTATGAAATGCGACATGGGAGGTGCAGCGGCAGTTTCTTGTGCCATTTACGCAATTGCAAAGGCAAAGCTCCCTATTCATATTGTAGGCTTAGTTCCTGCAACGGACAATCGTCCTGGAGGAAACGCTTATGCGCCGGGAGACGTTATAACCATGTTTGATGGGACTACCGTTGAGGTTTTAAATACTGATGCTGAAGGAAGAATGATTTTAGCAGATGCATTGGCTTACGCTAAAAAATATAAGCCAGAATTGGTTATCGATGCAGCAACACTTACAGGCTCTTCAATGCGAGCAATAGGGTCTTACGGCTCTGTAGTTATGGGGTCAGCCTCAGATAAAACATTTAACAAACTCCAACAGTCAGGAGAAAATACTTATGAAAGAACGGTTCGGTTCCCATTTTGGGATGAATATGCAGAAGAAATAAAATCATCAATTGCTGATTTAAAAAACATAGGTGGTGCAAATGCAGGAGCAATCATTGCTGGGAAATTTTTAGAACATTTTACGGATTATCCATGGATTCATGTTGATATCGCTGGCCCAGCATGGGCTAATGATGATTCAGGCTATCTACCTAAGGGAGGTACAGGAACTGGCGTTAGGTTATTTTTCGATTTTGCAAAAAATTATTAAACAAAAGAAGGTTTTATTATGTCAAAAGGAAACATAAAAGTGGGAATTACTATTGGAGATTTCAATGGTATTGGAATGGAGGTGATTATTAAAACTTTTTTGGACGTTAGAATTCTCGAAAACATTACGCCAATTGTTTATGGTTCCGACCAAATCTCTTCTTTTTATAGAAAAGAACTGGAGATAAAGGATTTTAGTTTTAATAAAATATCTAACGCTTCAGGAGCTAAACACAATAAAGCAAACGTAATTCGTTTATGGGAAGAAGAGGTTGCTGTAGAAATAGGAAAATCCACAGAAACTGCCGGTAGATATGCTTTTAAATCTCTTGAAGCCGCAACAGAAGATTTGGCTGCTGGAAAGATAGATGTTCTTGTAACTGCTCCGATTAATAAAAAAAATATCCAAAGCGATAAGTTTAACTTTCCTGGTCATACCGAGTATTTAACAAAATACTCAAATGCCGACGACGCTTTAATGCTTATGGTATTAAACGACTTAAGGGTTGGGACCATTACAAATCATGTCCCATTAAAGAATGTGTCAGAGGAGTTAACGAAAGAGCTTATTTGCAGAAAAATAGAAATACTACAGTCTTCTCTTCAAAAAGACTTTGGTATTAAAAAACCAAAAATTGCCGTCCTAGGTTTAAATCCACATGCTGGTGAAGATGGAATGCTAGGGGCCGAAGAAAAAGAAGTTATATTCCCAGCAATAGAGGCAATGCAAGAAAAGGGGGTGATTGTTTATGGGCCTTACCCTTCTGACGGGTTTTTCGGATCTTCTACTTTTAAAAATTTCGATGGAATTCTTGCAACTTACCATGATCAAGGATTAACTCCTTTTAAGACGTTAGTTGCTGGTGCTGGGGTAAATTTCACTGCAGGTCTTCCAATTGTTAGAACTTCCCCAGACCATGGCACTGCATATGATATTGCAGGAAAAGGGATTGCTTCTGAAGAATCTTTTCGAAATGCAGTTTTTACAGCTGTGGATATCTATAATAAACGAAAGAGATATCAAGAAATTAACGCCAACCCATTAACAGCCCAGAAGAGAAAATAATTATTTCCCGCCTACTTTTGGACCAGGTTTAATCGCTGCTTTTGCTGCTGCATCTGCATCTGCTTTTGCTTTTGCTTTTGCTGCCGCTGCTGCTTTTGCTTTTGCTTTTGCTTTTGCTGCCGCTGCTGCTTTTGTTTTTGCTGCCGCTGCTGCTTTTGTTTTTGCTGCTGCATCTGCTTTTGTTTTTGCTGCTGCATCTGCCTTGGCTTTAGCCGCCGCCTCCTTTTTTTGTGCGTCCGTTTTCAGGATAGTATCTAATTCTATAATTTTATCTTTTGGATAATTTTCATTTGGCTTAAGCGTTGATGCTTGGTTATAGTATTGTTTTGCTGAAGACCACTTCTTTGAATTATAATACATATCTCCTTTTTGAATAGCAGAATTATAAGCAGCATCAGCCTTTGCTTTATCGTCCGCTGCTGCTTTTGCATCGGCAATGACTTTAGCCTTGGCAGCTTCTGTTTTAGCTTTTTTCAATGCTTCAGCTCCAGCTTCATTTTCTCCAACACTACCACTTTTATCTTCACATGGGCTATCTGGTCGATTGTTTCCATTTCCAAAAGAGGGAATGGAGTTAGAGTTCACACAAATTTCCCAGTGTCCCATTGAGCCGGGATGAGAAGAGCTTACATCCACAGTTAATCCACCTTGAAACAAGTAGTATTGCCCGTTCTGAACGGAATACGGTTGCCCATTAACAATTGCATCTCCACCTCCGGCAATAGGCTTAAAATAAACAGACGTTGCCGGCCCAGAATAACTAAAGCTACCTACTAAATCCTCTCGATTATATGTTCCAGAAGGAGTTTCTAAACAAAATTGCCAATCTGCGTTTCCAGGGTTAAATCGAGGCCCACAAGGAGCAGGATCTTCCACCATCGGGCTTTCATAGGTTATAGTGAAATATATAGTTTCGTTACTACAGTCATTTTCGATAGTTACTACTACTGGATTATCTCCTTCTTCAAGGGTAATATTTAAACAATTAATCATTCCACTGTTTGCATCGAATGTAAATGGAACTGACCCTCCGTTGAGTGTTGTTGTTATATTGGAACTAGCAGGAACATTTACCGCGTTTATCTTAATAGCATAATCTGCGGTGGCACTTATTGCGTTAGTGCTATTTGGTACGACTAAACTGTAAGCAACAGGGCTGCATGGCACAGTGTACACCACGGTTAATGTTTCAGATGCTCCATCACACTCGTTAACAACAACAACAATTGTGTTGCTGCCTTCATTTAAGACTAGAGAGGCAGTAAGAATTTCGCTATTTAGGATAAAGTTCGAAAAAGTATTAACTCCATTTAATGTAACTGAAACATTGTTCCCGTTGGTGACATTGGAAATATTTCCTGTTAAATTATAAGCCGCTGTGGAACTTGTCAGCCCGGAAGACAAGTTAATTATTGGGTTCTCACATCGCGGAGGACCACCGGGTAGCGTTTCGGTAGTGTCAAATGGAATTGTATGAACCGTATAATTAACAATGATTGATTCTGTTGCTCCATCACATTCATTTGCGTTTACAACGATTGTATTATCTCCTACAATAAGTGTTAGCGGCGCTGATAAACTTCCATTACCCACATCAAAGCTTGAAGAAACCCCAACACCATTTAATGTAATGTTTACATTACTTGCTGATAACACGTTTGACACGGCAGCTGTAAAGGTATATTGTGGGCTATTACTCATAGGCGGCGATGAAATTGTAATTAATGGATTGACGCAAGGCGCTTCGACCGGCGCTGTATACATAATATTATGCTCGGAAAGTGCGCTTCCACAAGCATTGCTTGCAGATACCCCTATTAAGTTGTTTCCATCTATCAGTGTTAGTGTTACGGATACTTTACCAGTACCAGCATCATATGTGTATGGAACAGATGAACCATTATGACTTACAACAATTAGATTGGTGTTTGAAATGTTGCCCACTGTAGCAAAAAAGGAAGTATAGCCATTAGCGCTTGCCGTTGGCTCAGTAAAACTGATTGTAGGATCGACACAAGGCTCTGATTTTGTAATCGTTTGTGTTTTTGAATCCGTCCCAACTGTATTTGTGCCTGAAACGATTAAAGAATTTATACCGTTAATTAGAGGCGCATTATAGCTAAAAATTTTACTAGTGCTGTTGTAGTTAAAGTTTGTTATTGATGCCCCATTAAAAATTGCAGAAATATCATTCACGCCAGTAACATTTAACACAGTCGCAGTAATTGTCTCGGTTGAATTAGTAGTAGAATAAGGATTTGTATTTGGAGTTGTTATTGTAACTATCGGAGGGGGTAGTTGATCTTGAATCCCTTCGTAAGTGATGATAGTTTCAGAAGTTGTATTTCCGCATTCGTTTGTAGCAGAGATAGAAATTGTGTTACTTCCTTCAATTAGTGAAATTGCTCCAGAAGTGTTTCCTGACAGAGTATTGTACGAAAACGAAATAGCCGTTCCGTTCAATTTCACTAAAATCATGTTCTGGTTAGATACATTCCCAACGTTTGCAGTAAATGATGTATTTCCAGTTTTTCCAATGTGTTCAAAAGGGTTTGTAGAAGGATTGATAAAACTAATCGTTGGTTCGTAACAAGGTAATTCTTCTTCATAAATAATAGCTGTCATTTGAGAAGTGCTTCCACAGCTATTTGTTGCAATAACCTCGTAAGAAGTAGCTCCTTCTGTTAAGTGAAGCATTGAAGTGAATTTTCCAGTAGCTTGATTAAAGTTAAATCCAGGTGAAGGTTGCCCATTGACATTAAACACTACCGAAGTTGCATTTGTAATACTGTACTCCAAATATCCTTTGGAATTAGATGTTACATGTGGATTTGCGGCTGGCGAAATTTGTGTTAATGTTGGTTTTTCACAAGGTGGAACGTTATAAATCACGGTTTGTGTTTTAGAGGCAGTTCCAGCCACATTTGTTCCTGTAATCGATAGTGTGTTTGCTCCTTCTAATAAATTCGCTGAATAACTAAATTCTGCCGTTGAGGGGTCATAAACAAAATTTGAAACCGCAACACCATTATATGAAGCAGTTACGTTGTTCGCGTTATTTACGTTTAAAATGTTAGCGGTTATTGTCTGAGTAGGGAAATTTACCATGTAAGGCGTTACACTAGGCTTTGTAATTGTTACAACTGGCGGGTTAATCTCTGAAGGCTTTTTATAAATTACTCTTGCTACCTCAGTATCACTGCCAACGGTGTTTGTTCCTTTGATCTCAAACATGTTGCTTCCAGTGACTAAATTAGCATTAAAAGAAACGAGCTTTGTAATTGGGCTAAAACTAAAGTTTGTTATTGCCGACCCATTATGTTTCACCGAAATTCCTGGTTTTCCGTTTACATTTAATACAGTTGCTTTAATGTTCATATTGCTAATAGCAATTGTGTGTGGGGACACAGCAGGGTTTAAAAAGGTTACAGCCGGTGGCGGAAGTGTTTCTGGTTGCGAATAAATGATTGTTGTTGACTCAGAGTCATAACCATCAGAATTGGATGCAGATATTTGAATCACATTTGTTCCTAATATTAAATTAGCCGGGAAGGAAACTTGTTTTGTCCCTGAGTTGTAGGCAAAGTTTTGCTGAACACTACCGTTTACATAAACCTTTATTTGATTTTTTAAGGTAACGTTCTTAACCGTCCCATTAATATTAACCAATGAGTTTGTGGTGCTATAAGGGTTAAGTGCGGGAAAGGTAATGTCAACTATTGGGGGTAACGCATTAGTGACAGCATAAGTAATTGTGCATGTTTTTGTAACACTTCCTTGTGAGTTTGTAGCTGTAATTTGAATCGTATTACTTCCTTCTTTTAATGATAGTCCTGAACTAAAAACCTTAGAGCTAGTGTTATAACTGAAATTAGCAGAATTTATACCATTAAACGCAAAAGCAATTTGATTTGCGTTATCAATGTTTAAAACCGTAGACGTTAGTATAAATTGTGCCGACTCAACTATAAAAGGACAGTATGGAGGGTTCGTTATTGTAACAATTGGTGGCGGTGTAACTTCAACCGGTTTTTGTAGAATAATTATTTTTGAATCTTGGTCGGAACCATAAGCATTTGAACCGCTTATTTCAAAAACATTATTTCCTGGCTGCAATATTACAGAAGCATCAAAATGATTCGTGTTGCTGTTATAATTAAAGTTGCTTAATTGAATTCCATTTTGCTTAAAAATAACCTTGTCCTTCGTTTCAACATAATAAATGTTGGCGCTTATGGTCAAGGCACTGTTTTGAACGGTTGAGTTATTTACAGAGGGATTAGTGATATTCACTAATGGCTTATTGCCTACTGGAGTATTTACTACTGGCGGTGGCGTTGCAGTAGTATAGTTGTTTACGCTACCACCATTGTTCACAGTATAGTTTTCATTTCCTGAACCGAATAAGTTCCATCTAAAATATAACGCAGAATAATGGTATTTATCATTAAGCCCATTAGGCATCCCATTTAATTTATTATCTGCCAAAGCATAGGTGATTTTATGCTCTATCCCCATTGAAAAGTGGTATGGAAACTGATATCCAATTCCAAAACCAAGAGACGGCATAAAATCTGTTCCTCTTTCTTTTATTGTTGTTTCGTAAGAATTGTCCAACATACGATCCAAATCATCTACGATTTCATTTGGGCTTTGTGAATTGTCAATTGATGAATAGTTATAGTCTCCAAATATTCCATCTTCATAGTTTGCTTTTACTGAGTAATTAGTAAGGCCTATCCCTCCAAAACCGTATAATAAAATACCGGTTGACTCGCGCAAGCGGTTTAATGTTAAGACCCCTTCAAGCGTGTGTTCATGTAGGGATAGTCGGTAATTTTGATAACCTAAAAATGAAGCGGTATCCACGGAGATTGTGCTGGTGTCGGTTGCATAACCTTTATTCCACCCTCCTAAATACCTGTATCGCAAATCAAAAGCAAAAAACGCCCCTTCTTTTTCATAAATTGATTTTCCAAAAGTTAACCCGCCACTAATTCCTCCTTTTGGAGTATAACCGAAATCGTTTTGTTGCCAAACACCACCGATGTTAAAACCTAAATTCCACCCATAGTCATTTTCATAATTAACAAACTGCCCCTGTGTAGAAGTAAGGGAAAAAAAGAATATTGCAAGCGTAAAAAGTAAATGCTTTTTCATAATAAGAGATTTCTATATGGGCCACATATCATAATTCGTACCAATTAGCAAACAAATGTAATAAAACGACACTATTCATTTGTAATGGAATACAACAAAATGTTGATTTATAAAGGTATTTATTTAAATTTGTTGCTTTATGAAACTATTACTGTCAACACTGTTGCTTGTAGTTGCAAATGCAACTGCGTTCTACGCTCAACCCGGAAACGACGATTGCACAAGTTCAACAACTTTATGCGTCAACCAAGCACAGCCTGGAAATACACAAGATGCAACAATTAGCGTTTGTGTAGGATGTTCTGATGGCGCTACTGCTGCTGGAAACTTTTGTTTTTCCTTAGAGAATACGGTTTGGTTCTCATTTACCACAAACTCAACAGGAGGTGATGCACAAATCGATTTTTCTAATATGGCATTTGATTTAACCGCTGGATTTGGATCTAGCCTTGAAGCAGTAATAATCGAGGCTGGTGTACCCTGTGATGAGTCTACCTATAATGCTGTTTCGAATTGTGAAACAACAATTGATGGAACAGTCGGACAATCGACACTTACGGCCGTAGGTTTACAGGCCAATACCACCTATTACGTTCAAGTTGATGGTTCTATGACTGGAGTTGATACGGACCCCGCCTCAGCTACGTTTGACCTTACGGTTAGCGGCACAGCGGTTGATCAAACTCCTCCAACGGTTGAAATTACATCTAGTGCAACCAATGTCTGCGTAAATGATGATGTTACTTTTACGGCTGACACCTCGGGTTGCAACTCGACAAGTACGGTTGAATGGTTTGTAAATGGGTCGACAGTAGCAACCGGAACGACAAATACTTTTACGAGTACTGGTTTTACTGATGGAGATGAAATAACAGCAACGTACACATGTACTGCAGGCTGTCCAATAAGTACTGCCTCAGATGGAGTAGTACTAACGGTAGATGATCCAATGGCTGATGCGGGCAATGACGTTGTAATTACTGCTGGAGAAAGTACCGTTCTTCAAGGAAGTGGGGATGGCGTTTATTCGTGGGGGCCTTCAGAAGGGCTATCTTCTACTACTTCTGCCCAGCCTTTAGCTAGCCCAGAGGTAACTACCACCTACCAACTTACCGTCACTTCTGCTGGCGGCTGTGAATCTTATGACGATGTTATTGTTTTTTTAGAGAGCCCCGTTTATTCCGCAAACACATTCACGCCAAATGAGGACGGATTTAATGATTATTGGGAAATTTTTAATATTAATAAGTATCCCAGGGCAAAAGTTAGCGTATATGATAGATGGGGACAGAAGGTTTTTAATGTGGTTGGTTACACTACCGATAAAAGATGGAACGGAACCAATAGGGGGCTTAAATTGCCTGCAGCAACCTATTTTTATGTAATTGATTTACAAACAGGGAACGATAAAGGGATAGCCACAGGATCGATTACTATTATTCTATAATGAGGTCATTTATAGGTATAATGGCTTTTTTAATTTGCACCCAAGTCAAAGGGCAGCAAACAGTGCAATTTACGCAATACATTTTTAATGGCTTTGCTATAAACCCTGCGCTTGCTGGGAGTAAACCATGTATAGATGTCAAGTTGGGTTATCGAACTCAGTGGGTCGGGTTTGAAGGAGCGCCAAAGACCACCTTTGCTTCTGCGAACGGAGAATTAAAATTTAAAAAAGACAAGAACATTAGAACGAAGCATGGGGTAGGGGTTTATGTAGAAAGTGAGAAAATTGGACCTATTAAAAAAACAACTATGTATCTAGCTTATGCTTATCACTTTCCTTTATCTAGGGGAGTTACTGCTTCAACAGGTGTATTTGCCGGACTGCAAGAAATGCGTTTAGACGCATCAAAAATATCGGTTGTTGATGGGGGCGATCCATTAATTAGAGGTTCTGGAGCTCGTTTTATGATCCCAGATATTTCACCTGGATTTTTTATAAGTCATAAAGATTGGTTTACTGGATTCAGTATTCGTCAAGCTTTTCCAAAAAAATGGGGATTAATTGGCTCTGATAAAACGAAAAACACTTTACACTATTTATTGGTCGGCGGAAAAAGGTTTGAAACTGGAAACGCAATCAATGTTGTGCCTTCTGGAATGCTTAAATGGACAGGGTATACAAATCCTTCATTAGATTTAAACTTATTATTTGAATTGAACCACTATTTCGAGATTGGGGCTTCCTGGCGAAATGGTGATGCGTTAGCTGGGATTGTAAAAATTAACTTTTTAGAGTATTTTTCTTTAGGGTATTCTTTTGATTTAACAACGTCTAAAGTTCGTCTTGGCAGTTCAAACACCCACGAAATAATAATTGGAATATATTCATGTCCTCGAGGAGCATCTGACTATCTGTGCCCTGCGTTTAACTATTAAAAACGATTCGTTCTTGAGTCAGGATTCAATATACTTTTAGAAAAGGATGTCTTAAAAAGAAAAAGGCCTAGTATTTGTCTTTAGAGCCAATAACACCGTTACCTGCAAAAACACCCTTTTTAAATACTTCAATGTGATCTAACAGCCCAAATTCATCATAGACGTAATGTCGACCATCATTTAAACGACCACCTGAAAATTCGCCATCCATTAGAATGTTTCCGGCCTTGTCATAAGTCTTGTGATATCCATCAACAATTTGACTTCCAGATTTACCTCCTTGCGCTGAATTTTCATCTCCTTTAGCTTTCGGGCCTTTTTCTACAACTGGGGGATTAGGGTCTTTGTAAGGCGGGTTTTTTCTTTCAAATAATGTTGGTTCGCTTGCAATTCCGCCTGTAAACACTTTCTCCTTTTTCTTGTCACCATTTTCATAAAACCATTCCGCTTTACCTGTTTCTTTGCCAGCTATCGTTTCAAATTCTAGTTCTTTTTGACCATTTTCATACCAAAAAGTAACCGCACCCTCAGTTTCCCCAACCTCATTAAAGGTTTTCTTTTGTTTTGGGGTGCCGTCCGGGTAGTACATAGCAAATTCTCCGACTAAATTACCAGCTTTCATTGAGCCACTTTCTTCCAATTGACCATTTTCATAAAATGATTTATAGTCTCCTGTTGGCCTTCCATTATCATAGAATACTTCGGCTTTCTTTTCTCCATTTGGCCAGTATTTAATCCAAACACCAACTTTTCTACTTCTTTTATATTCTCCTTCTTCAACCTTAGCCGCGTCATCAAACCCTTTCTGCCTACTGATATCGCCTGTAATAATCCATGGGCCTGTTTTTTTCCCTTCCGTATCAAAAGAATTTTGTGCCGAGACTTTTCCTTCTGCAAGAAAGTTGAAGCTCATAAACAAGACTACTAGTAATATGAATTTTTTAACCATAAAAGATATTTTTCGCATTGCGCGACAAAGTACATAAAAATTGGGCCAAAATTTATTTAGAGCGATGAAGTTATAAATTTTTTCGATAAAAAACACCATTCATTACTAGTAGTTGTTTAAATATAAACCAAATGAACAGGTATAACACAATGTAGTAGCTAAATTAACGGAAGTTGTTAATTTCGGTCGTTAACATGAAAAGAAGTATTCATTACTCTTTGGTTATTTGGAGTAATAAAAATTAATGGCTCATTTCCCCAATCGCTTTATTTTTTCAAACCCTTTAATTAGTATTAAGGTGGCGGTGAGCGAAGATGAAATGTTCTAGTTACTTAACTTGATCTCTACAATTGATGCTGTAAATATATTGGATGAGGTGCTGCAGTCAGGTGAAAGAGCTATATCTTTATCCAATAATATATTAGGTTTGAGTACCTACCAAAAGGTGTTTCTTTATCATCAACAATTTATAAAGGAGGTGGTACTCAATAATTGTAATTGAATAATTATATGGAAATTGCTTTAGTTCAAGCTGAGTTATCTTGGGAAGACAACGATAAAAACTTAGACCATTTTTCAAGGATGCTGGATAACATCAAAGGTGTCGACATTTTTGTTCTTCCAGAAATGTTCAACTCGGGCTTTACAATGAATTCGGATAACATTGGACAAACAATGCAAGGAAAAGCAGTTTGCTGGCTACAAAAAATGGCAAATGAAAAAGGCGCTGTATTTATTGCTAGTCTAATTATTCTCGAAAACAAGAAGCGATATAACAGGTTGGTTTGGGCAACTCCAAATGGAGGAACTAAAACATATAACAAGAAGCACTTGTTTAGGATGGCAAACGAACACGATTATTTTACTCCTGGAAACGAACGTGTAATAATAGAATACAAAGGGATACGGTTTTGCCTACAAATTTGTTATGATTTACGATTTCCTATTTGGAGCCGGAATTCAGATGGACAATCTAAAATACCCGTATACGATTGCCTAATTTACGTTGCGAATTGGCCAAAAGTAAGAAGTGATGCGTGGACCTCTTTATTAAAGGCAAGAGCAATAGAAAACCAAGCTTTTGTTGTTGGGGTAAATAGGGTTGGATTAGACGGCAATGGAATTGAATATTCTGGAGATTCTCGTTTTTTCTCTCCTAAGGGAGAAAGGCTAGACAAGGTTATTTCTAATAAAGAAATGATTAATATAGTTACAATGGACATTGAAATTCTCAAAGAATTCCGTGAAAAATTCCCAGTAAGCGACGATGGTGACTTGTTTACATTATTATAAACAAAACATGCGTCGGAAATTTATCCTAAAAAAAAACTTTTTCTACCTCTAACTAAAAGCCTACTTTTGCGCCTTTCTGAATTGAAAAGCCTAAGCCAAAATGAGAAAACTATTTAATAACTTTACCCATAGCCCTAAAAATGACATCCTTTCGGGCCTTACTGTTGCTTTAGCGTTGGTTCCTGAAGCCGTAGCTTTTGCTTTTGTTGCAGGAATTGACCCCTTAGTTGGTTTATATGGTGCTTTTATGATGGGTATTGTAACGGCATTATTTGGAGGTAGACCAGGAATGATATCAGGAGCTACAGGGGCAATGGCTGTTGTAATGGTTCATATGATTCAAAAAGGGAATGAAGTTGGTAATGCAATGGAAGCTCCTGTTGACAATCTTGGGTTACAATGGCTTTTTATTACTCTTTTATTTGTTGGAGCTATTCAAATTTCAGCAGGGTTTTTAAAACTTGGAAAGTTTGTTAGGCTTATTCCACATCCTGTTATGATGGGATTTGTTAATGGTTTAGCCATTGTGATTTTTATCTCCCAGTTAGGTCTTTTTATGAAAAATGTGGATGGGACTCCACAAAACATGGAAGGTTCTGAGTTGTGGATGATGATTGGACTGGTGGCGCTAACTATGGGGATTATGTTTGGCTTACCTAAGTTGACAAAAAAAATTCCAGCAGCTTTAGTTGCAATAATAGTTGTTGCGGCAATCACTATTTTTGGGCATATAGAAGTTAGTACAGTTGGCTCTTTTATTAGTGATGGAGGAGGAGAAGGTCTTGAAGGTTCCTTACCTTCCTTTCAGTCTCAAATATTTGGTTTTTTTGGTAGCCTAAATGGTCATTGGAGTTTAATTGTTTCAACAGCATTTTTAATGGCAGCGGTTGGTTTAATTGAATCATTAATGACATTGAATTTAGTTGATGAAATTACTGAATCCAGGGGGAGTGGTAACCGAGAATGTGTAGCTCAGGGTGGTGCAAATTTGCTAAACGGACTATTTGGAGGAATGGGAGGTTGCGCAATGATTGGACAGTCACTAATTAATGTCAATTCAGGTGGTCGAGGCCGATTATCTGGGGTTACAGCTGCCATTGCTTTACTATGTTTTATATTATTCGGAGCTCCATTAATAGAGCAAATTCCGCTAGCAGCGCTAGTAGGGGTAATGTTTATGGTAGTAATTGGAACGTTTGCATGGAGTAGTTTTAGAATCATAAGAAAAATTCCTTTGCCTGATGCAATCGTATTAATTGCTGTTTCTGCTATTACTGTTTGGCAAGATTTAGCAATTGCGGTTATTGCTGGGGTAATTATGTCTGCATTAGTTTTCGCATGGAAAAATGCGGCAATGATACGGGCTAGAAAAAAGACGAAAGAAGATGGAACATTAGTTTATGAAATTTGGGGGCCTCTCTTTTTTGGGTCGGTTCAAATGTTTGGCTCTAAATTTAACCCTAAAAACGACCCGGATAAAATAGAGATTGATTTTATCGAATCGAGGGTGTCAGATCATTCCGGGATTGAGGCGATTAAAACTATTACGGATAAATACATTGAATTCGGGAAACAAATAAGGCTGACACATTTAAGTCCCGAATGCAAAGTGCTATTATTAAAATCAGACCCTAATTTTGGGAATATAATTGAATCATCAATTGATGACCCAAGATATCATGTTGTTACAGATTTAATGGACAGCGAAGTCTAATATTCTGGCTAAACTGTCTTGCAACGGATAGGTTTTGTTAGTGTTATTTTAGTTTACGACTGATTGTTGGTCCTAATGCTTTTTTATACAGCGCTAGACTTAGTGTCAATAAGTTAAAAGTTAGCATATATATACTCAATGTCATCGCTATTAATCGACATAAACAAATATATCATTAAACACACAATGAAAAGTTTATAGAGAATATTAACTATTTTATTTTTCATAAAGATGGTGTTTTATTTTATGGTAGATTAGAAAAGCTCCGTAGCTTGAGTGATGCTGATGATCATTAAATGCTCCTACAATAAGGGATATGTCCGTTGCATCAATAAAATCAGCATTATAGTCTATTAAAAGCTGCTTGATGTTTTGGGTTGTACTTTTATAGTCGGCCACGCTATTGGGATCAAACTGCGTTATGAATCTTTTGTTATAAGGCCCTATAATAAAGGTTGCTTGGATGCCTAAACTTTTACATAGCTTTATAAACGAGGCTAACTCCTCGTATCTATAATTACTTGCCTTATTTATCGGTTTGAACCAATTTTTATCTGTGAAAGTCTTTAGGATATTCCACGTTGTATCAATTGACTCCATATTAGGAACTCCAAAGTTTTTATCGGCAGCATAGTCTGTTTTTGTTGAAGAAAGAAAATGAAATTGAGAAGAGTACTCTTCTGGATACATATTATAACGCAACTTATGAAAATAATTTCTTCTTGCTGAACGAATAATTTGTTCTATATACTGCGCACTTTTACTAAACCAATTCAATTTATTAGCGTATGCTATTATTGGCTTCAAAAAGCCCTCTTCTTCTTTTGGGGATAAATTAAAATTGGTGCACATTTTATAATTACTATACCTGTTCCAATATTCTAAACTCACATCGCAAAGATCTGTTCTCCAATAAACGGGATTGATGAAATAAATTATTTTTAATGAATCAACCTCAGTTTGATGATGTAGTAAAAGCGGGATGTGTATTCCGCATGTTCTTCCAGCTCCAGCCAATATGGAGAATCTGTTTCCTTCAATCTCTTTATCATTGTTTAGAAAGTCGTAGTAGTTTCCGCCATTTAAAGACGTGGTTTCAGAGGTGCCCAACACCAAAAACCCGTTATTCTTTTTAATTGATTGATAAAAGTCTGACAATTCTGTAGGGTCGTTATGTTTAGTATTGAACCCATTTAACGTGTAGATTTGTTGCTGTATATTTCCAGATTTAACATCCGGAATGAAACATCCTATTATTAAAAGCACCAAGCCACAAACCACAATGAAAATTCCGTTGTTTGTTAAGTTTTTAGTTTTATAAATTGATCGAATCAAATTCATATTATCAAGTTATAAAGTGTTATTAATTGTTCTTCGGAGTAATTAAAAAAGACCCAGCCTATTGTTACATATATAAAAGTTGTAAAAACACTGATAAACAGGTACGCACGGGTATTGCTAAATGGCATTCTTGGCTTTATTTTCACTGACCAAATTTTATTTACTGCTAATCCTACTCCATGCCATAAACCCCAATACAGAAAATTAATTTTATCACCATGCCATAGCCCACATATTACAAAGGTTGTTAGGTAGCAAAGTACAGTAACTAGTAGCCTGTGTTTTGGGTTAATCAACTTATTGTAGAGTAAGATAGAGGGTTTAAAAACATATAGCTTTAAAAACATAGAGAATGTAATGTGCCAACGTTTCCAGAACTCCGAAAGGTTTTGGGATATATACGGGTTGTTAAAATTTTCGGGTGTTTTAATACCAATCAAATATGCTGACCCAATCGCAATATCGCTATAACCAGAAAAATCAAGGTAGATGTATGCTGAATAAGCCAGTAAGCTAATAAAAATAGCCAATAGTGGGGAGAAATTAGCGGTAAGTGCGGTATAGTCCGTTGCATAATGAATAATGTAAGGAACAACGCCGATTGTTTTCACTGCCCCCATAAATATACGGGTGATGCCAGCAAAAAATAAGGCACGGTGATATTTTAATTTATTATTACCTATCCAAAAACTGAAATTGTTGTAGGTATCTATTGGACCAGCAATTATGGAAGGAAAAAAGAAAATATAATTTAAAAAAGTAATGAAATTGGACTTGTGAATTTTATTTTTATACGACTCTACCAAATAATGAACTAACCGAAACAGGATATAGGATAAGCCTAATTTTTCAACTGAAAGAATAGGAGCATTCAAAAATGAAAATATTCCCTTAGCTAAGCATTCTTGAATGTATGTGTAATTTCGGATTGAGAACAGAACAATGATTAAGGTGAGTGATGTGAACAAGAGCACTCTAGAGTTTTTGTTTTGCAATACTTTACCTATTAGGAAAACAAGTAAACACAACACTGCAATTACAATTAGCGTGTGCTCTTTAACGAGTGTTAATAGAATAAATAAATTGCCAGCAAGCACGATGATATTTCTGAGAACTATACTTTTAGAAACAAACTTAACCGCATTGTAAGCTAGCACGAAAGTAATAAAGCAGATAAATATTGAATAGTTATTAAAGATCATTTAATGCTACTTGATTTTTGTTGGCAATTTATTTATTCTTTTATTAATCGAATTACAGCGTTCTTATTATTCGATTCAATCGTTAATAGATAAACACCTGCAGGTTCTTGCAGCATAAAGGTTATGAATGGACGTTCATAGTAGAATCTTGACCAAATTACTTTTCCCCTCAAATCGGTCAAAGTAATCCTTGCATTATTATAATTTTCTCCTAAATCTACTGAGAAGCTTCCGTTTGTTGGGTTGGGAAATACTAAATATTCTTGATTGATTAAATTTTCGACAATGGCAGTAGAGACATATCTTTGAAATATATAAACAGAACCCGAACTGTTCATTGTGTTCGCCCCAAGCTCATCTTCATCTTCTGCGTGAGCACTGGAAATCGCATATGTACCGTCAACATCAACAGAATAAGCAAAGGCATCTCCAACTTCTCTATCCGAGTTAACAATTTTATCTACTTCATTCCAGCTACCTACTCCGTTCTGTTCAAATATGTAAGCTGAACCAGCATTATTTAATGTGTTATTTCCGATCGAATCTTCATCTTCGGAACTAGCGCCGACTATGATTGTTCGTTGATCTATAGCAACAGAAAATCCAAAATAATCCAGAGGGGATCTATCTGAGCTTACAATTTTTTGTACCTGATCCCATACACCAGAGCCATTTAGTTCAAATACGTAAGCTGAACCAGCGTTATCTTCAATATTAGCTCCAAATTCATCATGATCTTCAAGGTAAGCTCCTACAACGACATGGTTTTCGCTTATGGATACGGTAGCTCCAAATGCGTCTCCAACATCCCGATCTAGCGCCACAATTTTTTGTGTTTCACTCCAAATTCCGTTACCATCAACTTTAAATATATATGCAGAGCCTGAACCGCTCATGGTATTGGATCCGAAGGCGTCTTCATCCTCCATAACTGAACCTACAATTATATAGTCTCCATCAATATCTACCGACATGCCAAAGCTATCGTTTGCCTCTCTGTCGCTTGAAACTAGTTTTTGTGATTCATTCCACGTCCCTGTTGAATCCCTATAAAAGACATAAACCGAACCTGCCTGATAAAGAGAATCTAAATTAGCGGTATCTTCATCTTCCCAGTAAGCTCCTACAACTGCATAGTTACCTTTTATAGCAACAGACTTACCAAAATAATCATTAGCCTCTCTATCGCTAGAAACTAGTTTTTGAGTCTGGCTCCAATAGCCAGTGCTGTCCTGCTCATATATGTATACAGCACCTGCATCATTTAAATAATTATTCCCAAATTCGTCCGTATCGCCAAGTCGCGCAGAAACAATAGCCAAATTTCCATCGATTGACACGTCACCTCCAAACCAATCGGATTCAGCTCTGTCAGAAGCTACAAGTTTCTGTGTTTGAGTCCAACTTCCGACACTATCTAATTCCAAAATATAAGCCGATCCTGCATTCCAAATAGTATTGACTCCGTTTTCATCTTCATCTTCCTTGCTAGCGCCCACAATTGCGAAACCTCCGCTGATAGCTACCGAATGTCCAAATAAATCTTCAATTGATCTATCGGGCGCAGCTATTTTGGCTATTTCACTCCAGTTTTGAGTATTTCCTGCAAATGAAAGCAGGACTATAGATATTGCACAAATATATTTGATCATGGTTTTCTGTGTATATGTTAGCCATTGTTGTGGCTAGGGGTGTCTTCAAGTAAATCTTTAGTTAATTCAAGCTCATATAGTGTTTCGATAGAATTACATGATTCTTTCATTAATTTACTTATCTCATTTGATTTCTCAGGGAGTTTATTAGAAGAATTCTCCCAAGTTTCTTTATTTGGCCATTGAGCGTAAGCAATATAATTACATTCATCTTTTTTATGAAGTCTCGAACCTAAGCTACCAGCATAATCATAAATTAACAGAGTTAAATCTTTCCATGATTTTTCAAAAGATTCTTTTCTATCTGGTTTAATCTCGAATTTATAAATTACACTAAACATTTATATTTCTTTAATTAGTCATAACGTTTCGGCTAAAATACGAAGAAACGGTTTGGTAGGTTTGGGTTATGTATTTTAGGTTTTGTTATAGGGTTTAATATAATGTTAAATTAGGTATTATATCCTCAAAATCTTTGAGCCTTCCAAAATAAGGCTTGCCTGTAGCACCATTATGCATATTATGTTTCCCAATTCTATATGTCATATTGATTAGTTCACCAGCACCATAGGTTTCAAGTTTAGTAGCCTTACTAACCGGACCATAGGCCTTAAATTCAGCTTTTTTGTGATGGCTTAGTTTTAATAGCTTTTCTGACCACATATTGTCTTGAACTTCAATTTGTTCTGTGATAATTTTGATCAACAAAGTATTTTGAACAGGTTTGTTTTCGCTAAAATCGTTGTAAATATCCTCACTGATTCGTTTTATTTCATTGGGCAGGTTCGAGAAAGGAATTTCTTCATTTTGTTGATGTATAAAGCTACACTCCATATCGGAAAAAGCAGATGATTCAAATAGTCTGATTAGCGCATTTGTGAAATCCACGAGGTTTTTTTCGAGCCATAAGGTAAAATCACCAACAGCAATGTCTCTGGCTTTAGTTGGAATAGCATCTCCGCCATAATTGATTTGCGTTTTGATTGCTAGCAGGAATACATCATTAATGATCTCAACATCAAAAATCCAGATTTTACTTTTTTTTTCTGATGTCCTTTTCATTTTCAATAAGCATTATGATTCTTTTTACTCTTTTATCGACTTCAATAACATATTTATCTTTTTCAACCTCAAGATCAATACAATGAGCTTCAAAAACACCGCTGTTATTTTTTCCTGTAATCAGCATTTCATTGGATTTATCTATCTTTTTTTGAGGGATATATAAAAGATATTTCTTTTCAAGTACTTCTATACGCTCAGCTATTTCTTTTTTTGATAGACCCTCTTCGTTTTTTATACCGCAAAATACACCAAGAGAGTTCCATCGATAGATTATTATGTAAAGTTGAATACCATCAATCATCCAGTTGTCATTACGTAATTCTAAATAGGGTACTTTTTTGGGTTCCGTTTTTCTTGGTATTTGGTCCAGTTTAACTTTTACCCCTTCATCTTTATATTTCTTTTTCAAATATTTCTTTTCCAATTTTTTTAAAAAACTCTGATCATAATCAAGTTTTTTATTCTTTGGATCAGGAAGATTTGAATCAATAAAATTCAATTTTAGATGGTTTACCATTGCTTTGAAGAAATACTTTTTTTGTTTTTCCGCTTTTTTAATGTTCGACTTAAAATCTTTTAGTAAGCATTTGGCTACTAAATCCGGCCAGCTTAAAGTGATTAGCCCCGAATCCGTTAATTTTTCTATATTCTCCTTCGAATCATTTTTAGGACCACCTCCTTTTTTGGTGAGGTATATGAGGTGTCTATTCTTTATATCTATTCCGGGTAGATTAGACTTATCATTCAACCATTTTCGGTAACGCTTAAGTTGACCCTTTCCATCTTTTGCGTCAAGCTTGTTTTCGATAACAATTGCTGTAGTGCCATAAGAAATGAAAATATCGAAGTAGTTATGTTTCTTCTCTTTCTTCTCTTTCTTTTCTGGAATGATACTGTATTCATTATGTATAAAAAAGAAACCATCCTCCTCTTTATCATACTCAGCTATTTTATCTTCCTTTGCAAGCTTTTTGTTTAGTAGTTGGATAAAGGCAGTTAAATTTTTCTTTTCAAAATCATCACAATCCATACAATTGTTAACATCTAAAAAGAGCTTTATAAGTTTACTGTGAAAGGTCTCATTATTGTGATAGTCAATAAGAAATAATGGGTTGTATGGGTTATTTGTATTTGTCATATTTACTATGGTCACTAGTCCAAATCTAATGAAAATGACGGAACTAATTCAATTAACTAGTCCTCTTTGAGTTTACACAAGCACACGCTTTTGTTATAAAAACTTTATAAATATAATTTAATAATATTCTACAACTTCCAGGTAATATCAATATCCCACCCTTGACGGATACTAATTTCGCCATTATAGAAAACGACTGTTTCGGGTTGTAAATGTTTCAAATATACCCCTGTGTCCCATTTGCCATTAACATCTTCATCGTAGATTAATTTTAGTTGGTATTTACCTGGCGCTAGTTGCTCATAATCGTGTTTAAACGATTCCCCCTTAAAGGTTTTTTGACTAACCAAACTTCCAGATTTTAGTAACTGTACAATGTAAACCCCTTTTTGAATTCCGATGTTAAGAAGTAGCTTTCCATAGTCTTTCTCTTCTTTATATTTAAAGGATACTTTAACAGTATCGGTGCTTTCACCAAGTAAGTTTGTAAAGGCATTAGGGTAAATAGTAAGTACATATTTTTTTCCTGGGACCCATCCTGAGGAAACCATCACTTCTCTGCCTCTGTTTTGAGTAACATTAAAAGGGACTTCCTCTTCTCTTAGCTCCAGTTTCAATTTTGAGTCGTCAATTTTGGATAAAGGCTTGTTAAAAGTAAGGATAAGGTCCGAGTAATTGTCTAAACCTTTTTTAGCATTGTTGGTAATGACAAAAGGAGAAGGTTGTGCTTTTTTGGGAGTAGGAGTTGTAATTTTAATAGTGTCCGTATATCCATTTGACTTATCGTCAATTAAAATAGAAATAAACTTTTCCTTTGTGTCATTCGTGTCTATCCAAAATTCAATAGAATCCTTTTTTGAAGAATAATTAACCCAATTAGGATTTAAATCAAGGCCATTAATACCTGAAATTACTAAGTCGTCAGATGACCTATTCATGGTCAGATTTACCTTTCCTTGGGCCGCACGTTTTTTCTCCACAACAAATTGCCTTTTTAAATCTTCCTTAAAAAGCACGAACGTATTTTCCAAAGTGTCAGATGCTAGTTTTGGAATTTCAATTTGACTATCTGAAAACGCAATAGCTTCACTTTTTGGGTTAAATAGGTAATTGTTGTTTTCGTCTAATAAAGCAACAGCTTTGTAATTTCCCGCTTTTATGTATTCCATAGTAAAGCTTCCGGCTTTACTCGTTTTAACAAAGTACATGGGCTTTTCTTTAAATGGAATGGAATCGGTATTTTCTTCATAGAGCATTACAGTAGCATTTTCCACCCCCGACTTTGTAAAAGCATCGTATACTTTTCCTTTAAAGGAGAGTGAGTCTATATAGCTTCCCGTTGAAAAAACATAATTGAAGTTCTTTGTCACATTCCCTTCTGTAATATCCTTAATTGCGTCTCCAAAGTTGATTGTATATGTTGTGTTGTCTTTTAGCTCTCCTTCCAATCCTATTATTAGTTTTTTCCCTTTAATTCGATAACTAGGATCCTGGCTAAGAATAGGGGTAATGATTATATTCTTTAACGGCTTATCCAAAATGAAATACTCATTAAATTGCAAAACAATTTCATTAACTTCAAAATTCGTTGAAAAGTTGGCGGGAATAGCTGGAGCTAACTTATTGGTGTCTAATGTTGGTGGGTATAAATCTCTGATCCCCCCAGATGGCGCCATTTGCTGAGCACACTTACTAAAAACAAATAAGCTCGCTAACACTAATATATATAATAGAAACTTCAAAGAATCGATTCAATAATAGTTACAATTTTTTCCAGCCCTTTTTGATCTTCAACACTAAAGTCGTTCAAGTTGGTACTATCAACATCCAAAACAAACGCAACTTCTCCTTCCTTATTTCTAACAGGTAGAACAATTTCAGATTTAGTATTTGAACTACAAGCAATGTGGCCAGGAAATTCGTCGACATTACCTACAATAATTGTCTCATTCCTCTCCCAACAAACACCGCAAACACCTCTTCCTTTGAGAATTCTAACACAAGCAACGGGGCCTTGAAACGGACCCAAAACAAGTTGATCATCAGCAACTTTATAAATTCCAACCCAAAAGTAATTTAAACCATATTTTAAGGCTGACATAATATTGCTTAAGTTTGCAATTAGGTCATCTTCGCCATAAATAAGGGCCTTAACCTGCTCTTCAAGTAAAAGATACTTTTCCGCAGCTGGTAAGCTTGAGCTAATGGAGGGTGATTCTGACATATCTGACAAATGTATTCAGTTTTTTGACGCGCTAAGAAGATATAGCCTTAAATCGGATTTAAGGTATAAACAAAAAGCCTCTTCTAAACCAATAATTGGCCGAAGAGGCTTTCGTGTTTTTTAATGTAATTTCTAGTGTTCGTGACCTCCAGGACCATGAACGTGTCCATGCTCCAACTCTTCAGCAGTTGCTTCTCTAACATCAACAATACTTCCAGTAAAATGTAGGTCTTGTCCAGCTAGTGGGTGATTTACATCAACAGTAACCGTTGTCTCGTTAATAGACTTTACTTTTGCAGGGTGAACTTGCCCATTTTGGTCTTCCAATGGAAGTACATTGTCCACTTTTACCTCTTCTACCAACTTACCGTCTTGCATAAACATGTCTTGAGGTAATTCAATAATTGCTTCTTCTGATCTTGGTCCGTAGGCTTTATCAGATGCAATTCCAAAAGAGAAAGTGTCTCCTGTATTTAAGGGAACAACGTTAACTTCAAAATCAGGAAGCATCATTCCTTTTCCAGACAAAAAAACTAAAGGATCTTTTCCTACTGTGGTCTCAATTTGTTCACCTTCTGTAGAGTCTCTAAATAGGTTATACTCTAGTGAAATTACTTTATGATTTGTATCGCTCATTTTATTTTTTTTTGCAAATGTAATATTATAAAGAGGTATAAAAAACAAAATCGACTTATTTCATAGTATTTCCGCGTGATTAATAAGTACTTTTGCAATCTATCATTAAAAACTACTGTTTTGGAAGATTTTAAAAAACTTGGAATAAAGGAAGATTTTATTAAAGGGTTAAAGGAATTAAACATTGTTAAGCCCACACAAGTTCAACAAGAAGCCATACCATTGCTTTTAAAAGGAAAAACGGACATCGTTGCACAAGCGCAAACAGGAACAGGAAAAACAGCAGCTTATGGATTGCCATTGCTTCATAAAATTGACCCAAAAAAAGACGTAATTCAAGGACTTATTCTTTGTCCAACAAGAGAATTAGGGCAACAAGTTGCCAAACAGTTGTTTCGATTTACAAAGTATACAGACAAAATATTTACCGAAGCTGTTTATGGCGGAGCTTACATTGAAAAGCAAATAGTAGCGCTAAGAAGACCAACACATATTGTAGTTGCGACACCGGGAAGGTTGATAGATTTAGTTAAAAGAAAAGCAATTGACTTACAAAATGTAAAAACAGTTATTTTAGATGAAGCTGATGAAATGCTCAGCATGGGATTTAAGTCTGAACTAGACGAAATTCTAGGGTTTTTAGACAATGTTGAAGGCAAATGGCTTTTTTCTGCAACCATTCCACATGGAATTAGACAGATTGTAAACGAACACATGTCTGATAATGCTCACCGAATTGAGGTAAATGCAAAAAACGTAGTAAATAGTAAAATTCATCATCAATACCTTATTTGTGATGAAGCAGAAAAACTGCATGTTTTATTACAGTTTTTAAAATCAGAAGGAGAAAACAGAGGGTTAGTCTTTTGTAGAACAAAGGCGGTTACGCAAAAATTAGCGAAACAATTAATCGCAAAAAATATTGCTACGGATGCTATTCACGGTGATTTGAAGCAAATAGAACGCGACAAAGTAATGCGCGCCTTTAAAAAAGGAACCTTACGGCTATTGGTTGCTACAGATTTAGCTGCAAGAGGAATAGATGTTGAAGGATTAGCCTATGTTGTTCATTACCAACTCCCTGATAAAGACGAGTATTACACGCACCGAAGTGGAAGGACTGCACGAGCCGGAAAGGAAGGAGTGTCATTAAGTTTAGTCACGTCTTATGACACGAAACAACTTCGATTTCTGGAAAAAACATTGAATATTAGTTTTAGGCAAATTAACCGAGTTGGTTAATTCTTGACAAAAGTCACTTCAAGTTCTTTTTGTAATAAATACCTTTGATAAAAACTGCTATTGATTTAATGAACACGAAAGACAAAATATGGAAATTACTTGAAGAAATTCCAGATCCAGAGATTCCGGTATTGTCTATCCATGATTTAGGTATTGTTCGAAAAATTGATGAAATCAATAATGAAATTATCGTTACCATTACGCCAACCTATTCCGGTTGTCCGGCAATGAATCAGTTTGAAGCTGATATCGTAACAACTTTAAGTAAATATGGTTATGATAATGTTTCTATTAAAACAACTTACGATCCCCCGTGGACAACCGACTGGTTGAGTGAAGAAGCAAAAAAGAAGTTACAAGACTATGGCATTGCCCCTCCTGAGCAAAAAACTACAGATAAAGCAGCGTTATTGGTGGACGATAGAGAATCTGTAACTTGTCCACAGTGTAAGTCCACCAACTCTAAAATGATTAGTCAATTTGGATCAACCGCATGCAAATCACTATATCAGTGTAACGATTGTATGGAGCCATTCGACTATTTTAAGTGTATTTAAAAGTTCTTTTGAGAATCTCTATATATTGCTTTTCAATTCCCAATTAAAAACGCGATACATCCAAACTTTTAATCTATAAAGCAGGTAGTACATCGAAGGAACTACGACCAGTGTTAAAAAGGTTGCAAACGTTAAACCATAGATAATTGTCCAGCTCATAGGGCCAAAGAATACTGCATTGTCCCCACCAAAAAATATTTTAGGGTCAAACTCTGAAAATAATGAGAAAAAATCGATGTTCATTCCAGTAGCCATTGGAAGAAGACCTAAAATTGTTGTAATAGCTGTCAATAACACCGGTCTTAACCTTGTTTTGCCTCCTAGAATAATTGCATTTTTTATCTCTTCGATTGGTAGTTGCACTGTTTCTGTAAGCCCTAATTCATCTCTTTTTCGTTTACGAAGCAGATTTGTGTAGTCAACTAATACAATTGCGTTATTCACAACGATTCCCGCCAATGAAATAATACCAATCATCGTCATAATTACAACGAAATCGTCTTGTGCAATTACAATTCCCATAAAAACTCCTACCAAACTTAAAACCACTGATAATAGAATGATTGTTGGTGTGGAAAATGAATTAAACTGAGTTACAATAATTAAGAGGATTAAAAAAACAGCTATTAATAGCGCCTTGCTCAAAAAAGCCATCTCCTTTGCTTGTTCTTCCATTTGACCTGTGAAAGCGTATTCTATTCCATTTTCAGCCAATTCTTTCCATTCTTCTGTTTTCTCAAACTCTTTCATTTTAGATTTAAATGCATTCACCACTTCATTTGCATTTGCTCCTTGTTCTACTCCTGAAAATACCGTAACAACATTAACTAAGTCCAATCGCTTGATCGAACTGTTTGTATACTTCACTTTCACGTCCTTTACAACAGATCTTATGGGGATGTTTAACTTTTGACCCTTATTGTTCATAAACATTATCTTCTGGTCTAAAAGGTCATCTATCCCACCCCTAAACTCTTTTCCCAAACGAACATTTAGGTCATAAGAGTCATCTTCGTATTCATATGTAGAAACATCTTTTCCAAATAATGCAGTTCTAATAGTGCTTGCTATTTGACCCGTGCTCATTCCATTGGTTCTTAAATATTCGCGGTCTAATTGAATGTTAATTTCAGCTTTATTCAACTTTACGTCTACCGATAAGAGGGGAGCTCCCTCAATATGTTGATCGTTTAAAAACGCCTGTACCTTCTCGGCAGCAATTACTAAGTCACGATAATTATCACTTCCTGTAATTTCTAAATTAATGGGTGGGGCTTGTGGGGGCCCATTTGGCTCTTTACCAACAATAATTTTAACATCAGCATAAGGCCAGGTTCTAAGCGAATCTTCAATAGCCATCATCACATCACCCGTACTTAATCCTTTACGGTGCGAAAATTCTGAAAAAGAAACTGTTATTCTTGCTTTATGCGGAGTTTCTCCAAAAGAAGGTCCCTCCATAGGGTCACTTGTCCCTTTTCCAACTTGCTCAATTATAGATTCAATAAAACGAATAGTATCAACATCTTTTGTGCCATCTGCTAAAATGATTTTTTCTGTATCAAATACGCCATTATAAGAAAGGACTTTGTTGTCTACTGTCCTTTCTTTATCCAAAACAGCATCAATTACATTTTTGACATCTTTTGTTGTTTGGTTTGTAACTGAAATGCCTGTTCCAGCAGGATGCTCTACATAAATATTTAAATAGTTAGGCTGATTATCTGGAAAAAACAAAACTTTTGGAGGGAACAATCCCATCAGAACGAATGACATTATTAACATTCCGAAGGTTCCAATAAAGATGTACAGAGATCTCTTCCCCTTCATGATTGAGGTCAAAAAGCTCTTATAGAAATTTTCAAGTCTCGGTAAAAAAGCACTTTGAAATTTAATTGTAGCCGGCATCAAAATATATCTATTCAATATTACCAGTAAGGAAAATACAATAAACAAATTACCTATTCCAACGGAGCCACCATAAGACAATAACCCCAATAAAAGAAATACTCCAAACCCCACCCATGTTCTCTTATGACTAGCAGGAGCCTCATTCGTTTTCATTAAAACCGCTGTAAGAACCGGATTAACAACTAATGCAATAAATAAGGATGATCCGAGGACAATCATTAAAGTAATAGGAAGGTACTGCATGAATTCCCCCATTATTCCAGGCCATAATGCCAACGGAATAAATACTGCTAAGGTGGTTGCTGTAGAAGCGATAATCGGCCAAGCAACTTCCCCTACACCTTTTTTTGCAGCTTCAAAACTATCCATGCCTTCCTCATCCATCAAACGATAGATGTTTTCAACCACCACAATACCATTGTCGACGAGCATGCCGAGAGCAAGCACCAAAGAAAAGAGAACCATAATGTTTAGTGTCACTCCAAAATTATGCAACAACATGAATGACATAAACATAGATAACGGTATGGCAATACCAACAAATAATGCATTCCTCAACCCTAAAAAGAACAACAATACAGCAACAACTAAAATAACCCCGAAGATGATCGAGTTTTCTAAGTTACTTACTTGTGATCTAATTTTATTGGATTGGTCATTGGTATAAGTGTAATTAATTCCATCCAAAATACCATCTTCTACTGCTTCTTGAATAACCACCTTCACCTGATCAATCGCATTAATAACGTTAGAGCCTGATCGCTTTTTGACGTCTATCATCACAACGGGATTATCACTTTGGCGGGCAAAACTAGTGGTATCAGTGTCTCCAAAACTTATATCGGCAACTTCATGAAGAAAGACATCATCATTATCTTCGTGCTTTACAACTAATTGTTTTAACTTTTCAATAGAGTTGAGTTTGCCATTAATTACAACAAAATGATCGATTCCATCAATGCTCATATTTCCAGCTCCCATCATTAAATTATCATTTTGGATAGCTGTTTCAATATCTTGAAAACTAACTTTAGCTGCTTCTGCTTTAAACTTATTTACTTCTATTTTCAACTTTCGATCCTGGACACCACGAATTTCAATTCCACTAATTTCAGGAATTGCTTCAATTAAGTCCTCTAAGTATTCGGCTTTATCATTAAGGTATTGCACCGGAAAATCTCCCGATAAATTCAAGTTAATAATTGGCATGGCAGTTATATCCATTTGCGCAATGGTGGGAGGAAACGGAAGGTCCTTTGCAAAACTTTTATCCGTTTTGGCATCATTATACGCCTCTTCTACCAGGTCTTTTGCATCATCAGGCGAAACACTAAAATCGAACTTGATATTCAAAACAGCAAAATCTTGCATCGCTGTAGATTTAATTTCATCAATGCCTGGTATCGTGTTTAACTCCTTTTCTAGCGGCTTAATAATTTTATCTCTTACAATTTCTGGAGAATTTCCAGGATAAGGAGCGTTTACATAAATCTCAGGAATTTGAATTTCAGGGAATGCCTCTCTCGACATATTTTGATATGAACTAATACCACCGATGAGTAATATTGCCAAAACCAGGTATACAGTTTTTCTATTATTAACAGCTAGTGTTGAAAGCGCAAATTCCTTGAACTTGGCCCCAATGGATTTTTTCTTTTCCATACTATTCAATTTGTAGAGATAATTAATCTACTTTTATTTCTTCAATATCCTTATTTAACCCTCTTAACCCCTTGTCAACTAGTTGATCTCCATTAGAAATACCTGATTCGATTACTGTATAGTCTCCTGAACTTCTTCCAAGAACAACTTCTGTTCTAATCGCTTTTCCATTCTTAATTATATACACGCTCGGTATTTCTACATCTTTACGAACTACGCTTGTCGGAACAGCCAAAGCAGCTGAATCAACATAATCTCTAATTCTAAGCACGGACATTAGGTTCGGCACTACACCCTCTGCTTTGTTAGGTATTTCTATTTCTACAGTAATTGTTCTATTAACGGGATTTACAAATTTTCCAATTCGCTTTAATTTTAATCCAATCATTGGCTCTAGGCCTAAAGAAGGAAACCTCAGTTGTGCAGCGCTATTCATATTAATACCTCTCAAATATGATTCAGAGATGTCTGCTTTCACACTCATTTTGTCTAATGCAATTAAACGAATAATTGGAGATGCAGGGCCAACCATTTCACCTTGAACAGGCAACACTTGTTCAACGTAACCGTCAAACGGAGCTCTAACAACAAATTTTCCTTGCTGTGTTTGAAGTGATTTTATCGTTTGTTCTAATGTTCTAAATTGTCCTTCAGCTTGTTTTAATGCCAATTCTGTCCCCACCCCCTTGTTATATAACGACTGTTGTTTGTCATACATGTATTTAGCTAGGTCTCGCTGCTCTTCTAGCTCTTTCATATTAGAAGAAACCACATCCGAATTTATTCTAGCAATAACACTTCCTTTTAATATTCGATCACCTTCATGAATGTTTATTTCGCTAATTAAACCTCCGATTTCTGGAACTACAATTACATTTTTATCGGCTTTTACGGAACCTTGAATCTCGAAATAATGTTCAAACACTTCTTCATTAATTGTTATTGCAGATACTTTTTTTACCTCTTCAATTGCAGTTGTGTCTAGTTCTGCAATTTGTTCATCCAACTCATCTAAGTGTGTTTGGAGAGTTGATAGTTTGGCTACAATTGTTTTTCTTTCTTCTTTTAGCTTTTCCATTCCTTCTGGAGCTTTGCCGCAACTTTGCAACAAAGAGGCTGATAAAACTGTAAGGATTGCTATCTGTTTTTTCATTATTGTCAAGGTTTAAAATTCTATAATTTATTAATTAATTTGTCTATTGCCAATTTCGCTTTTAGCACTTCATATTTGGCGTTGATTAAGTTTGTTTGGGACTGTATCACCTGACTTTGTGCTTGTGTTAGCTCCATTCCTGAGACTACTTTTTCTTTGAATTTTATTTCAGTCGTTCGCAAGACTTCATTCGAAATTTCAACAGCCCTCTCTCTTGTTTTTTGCGATTCCAAAGCGTTATTATATGCAGTTGTAGCTTGAGCCGTTTGTAACTGAAGACCTTCGTCTAACTGTTCGATTCTATTTTGGGTTTTTAATATCTCAATCTTTGCTTGCTTCAGCCTAGATGCCCCTTGACCGCAGGTGAAAATTGGAATGGATAAATTTAGCCCCCAGATAGTTGTTGGATACCAACTGCCATCAGAACCAAAGAAATTAAACTCATTCCCCATTGCAACCTGTTGATGTGAAAAGAATCCGGCTAAAGTTGGCAAATAATCTGCCTTTTTATTCTTAACTAAAAGCTCGTTAACCCTAAGTTGGGTTTGCAAAATCTTGTATTCAATATTTTCAGTTACATTGACAGCAGGAGCAATCTCTCCTTCTAGTCCACCAGAGAGCGTGGTTAAATCATCGGTTAGACTAATTCCTGTCTTGATTTCGATACCCATTTGGAATTTTAGCAGCTTTGTTGCAACTATAATTTGGTCATTTACCTGTTTTCGTCCGTTTTCCAGCTCCAATATGGAGAGTTCTAATTGCAGTGATGAGGTTGACTCCAATACTTTCTCATTAATTAAAATTTGTGTGTCTTTATGTATTTGTTTAATCTTAATTAAGCTTGAGTCCATTGCCTCAAGGTTTGCCTGCAACACCACAACTGTAAAATATGCTTCAGTCACAGCCGCTTTAATATCTTGTTCGGATTTTTCTACCATTTGAAGTGAAATGTCCTTGTAGGTTCGAGAAGCCTGAAGACCAACTAAGTAATTTCCGCTAAAGATTAATTGAGAAACTTGCAATGTCCCATTTAAGTTGAAATCCGTTCCAAACTTTACGGGTATTAACAAATCAACTGGAGCTGCTGGGTCAAACGAACTGGCTGGTATAAGAGAAGTAGGAACGTCTAGAAAATTTTGAAAAGCCACCGTACCCGATATTTGTGGCAATCCTGTTGCTGTTGTTTCTTTAATTTTCTGTTGTGCAATTTCAACATCTAACAAGGAGTTTTTCACCTGTGTGTTGTTTTGAATCGCATAATCTTTGGCTTGTTTTAAGCTATAAGATTCTTGCCCAATTGCAATATAACCATTTATCAAGGCTATCGCTATTATTAGCTTTTTCATATTATATCTGAATTCGTATTGTTAAACAATTGCTGCATATACTCTGCACCTTTTTCATTCGTAATTCCTCTTAAGTGATACCGGACAACTTCTGTATGCATTTCTTTGAAAGAATGCGTGCTTAATGGGTATATTGGTGAATCGAAGATTGAGTTTATTAGGGTTACATAAATTCTTGTAACTAGTTCGGGATTCATGTTTTTTCTATACAAACCTTCTTTTATTCCTTCTTCAAGGTTTTCTTTAACCTGATTATGAATAAACACACATTTATGCTCCTCCATGATTGCCCACGCTTCAGGATAGTATTTTTGCATGTCGAAAATTACTGCAGGCTGAATGCTTTGTAATTTCTCACTAATCATAGTGTTGATTGCAAAAATCTTATCGATAGCACTCCCTTCTGCTTTATGCATTTCGGATAACAAGGTTTCTTCATCATCGATCGCTAGTTGTACAGATTTTGTTACTAATTCTTTTTTATCAGAAGCGTATTTATAGAGTGTTTTTTTAGAAACCCCTAATTGGCGAGCAATTTCGTCCATAGTTAAGCTTTTAATCCCAAGCCTCATAAAAAGCTGAGCAACAGAGCCAATAAGCTCAATCTCCTTTCTTTTATCTTGTGTCATAGTGCAAATGTAGAAACATTTTACACTTTGGAAACGTTTTGTTGACAAAAAGTTTCCTGGGTATGCGGAAAAAGACAAAAAACTACCTAATAATTAAGAAATCCGATTGATTAGAATGAAATAATGTCGTTATGAACCCCGCCTAGTTTTTTACGTAAGGCAACAACAGCATATCTCTTTTTAGAGATAAGAGTGTTTATTGGAAGCCCCGTTCGTTTAGAGATATCCTTAAAAGAGTTCCCGTCCATTTCATGTGACATGAAGACATCTTTTTGATCTTTAGGGAGTTCATTTAACACCTCATTTAGTCTTTCCCAAAACTGCCCTTTTGAAAATATAGTGTCCGGCGTATCGCCGTAATCAGAATAATTATCTTCAAAACTATTCCCGCTTTCGTCCTCTTTGTTTAATTCAGAAAAGTTGACGCTCTTTTTCTTTCGATACAGATCGGTAATTTTGTTTTTAGCAACCGTAAATAACCATGAAGATGTTTTTTCTATTTTTTCTAAATCACGATAAAAAGAAATAAATTGAAAAAAGACATCTTGTAAAATGTCTTCTGCATCTAGCTCTGTGCTTACTCTTTTTCGAATAAACCCAAATAGTTTTCCACGTTCTTTTTCGAACTTTTCTTTTATTTCTTTATTTCTGCCCTCTGTAGAAAGCGCCGCTAATAATATCATGATAACAAATTAATAGACGTACAAAGTTACTAAATATTGTTGGATTATAAGTTTTTTCTAATCTCATCAAGAATAGCGTTCAGCTTAATGGCGTCTGCATCCGAAATACTTCCAATTACCTTTTCCAATCCAGCAAGGTCATTATCTGAAATCTCTAATAAGGTTAAGCCTGAGTTGCTAATGGTAACATCTTTTTGCCTGCGGTCAAATTTACATTCTTTTCTTAGCACCAGTTTTTTTCGCTTGAGACGATCAATTATTCTACTTACATCCGAATTTTTGTCTAACATCCGCTGTTTGATCAACCCTATAGAAGCTGAATTTGGATGTTGGCCACGTAAAATTCTCAAAACGTTATATTGCTGCAAGGAAATGTCATGTTTTTTAAACATGTCCCCCAATTTATTTGTGATTGCTAATTGGGTAAATTGCAAATTGACTATAGCCTTATGCTTCTCATTTCTGAAGCTGCTCTGTATTTCGTCTTCGATTTTCATCTAACAAAAAAAGGAATCAATTCATTATAGCTTTGTGTGGGACCCATCGCAAAACGCTCCGTTTTCAGAATTCTTACAACCACACCACGCAACCGTTTTTGTTTCAGTTACTTCTTCTATGTTTGGGGTAAATCCTGTGCCTTTGTGTGACCCATCGCAATACGGTTGGTTGTTGCTTTCTCCGCAAGAACACCATGCGTATTTACCTGGTGTAACCTCCATTACAAACGGTGCTTTCTGTGCTATTTTTGGCTTACTCATAATTTTATGTTTTAGTTATTTAAAACAAACTTACGCATAAACTTTATATGTTGCAACATGTAAAGCTTGTTACTTTTCAATGCACCTACCGGCGGCCTTTTTTATAAAAGGAATTGAACTAGAGGAAAGGCAGAATCATCAAATTGGACTCCCAAAAAAATTAAAACCCCAAACATAAATGCTTGGGGTTTCTTTTGTAATTAAGGGGTGGAAGCCCACTTAAAAACGTTTTGCAACAAAAAAGCCCCAACTAAGTTGAGGCTTTTAGTACAGGAGATGATTGTATTGTCGAACCAGATTAATGCAGACTCCAATTATACTCTCCACCTCTCTGAGTGAATTTAAATTCATCAATTTTTACCTGGCCATAAGCTGTTTCAATACCTACTTCCAAGATAGGCTCACTGTATGAATGGCCACCATTAGTATTATCAAAAAATCTTCCAGCAGGGTCGACCATCGCATAACTCCCTCTCATATCAGTATTCGCTTCAGGGATTATAGTTGTTATGTTAGACAGTCTGCTATGCCGATTAACAAATCCCTGAAATTCTTTTGAACTTACCATTAGTCTTTTAATTTTTTTGTCATTTTGACCTTCAACCGTTAGCACTTGAAGGATTTTCCATCTTTTAGGTAAAGCAAACTTTATGAATTCAGTCATATCTTCATTGCTGTTGAACCCGTTAACTACTGTGTTTATTTTCAAACCAAAGCCTAAGGATTTTATTCGTTTGATTATTTCTTTATAATTCTCCAAATCAATTGCCCTTTTTCCAACAATTGCTCGACCAATGTTGACGTTGGTATCTGCCTTAATACTATCTATGCTTAGAGCTATCCAGTCAAGATTGGATTTAAATATTTCCAATTTACCTAAATCCAACTTAGAGCCATTAGTAACTATCATAGTAGTCATACCTAAATCCTTTGCTGTCTTAATCAAATCAATGAGCCATGGACAAAGTGTAGGTTCACCGCCAGCAAAAGTTATTTTCTCAAATCCAAACTCAGCCATTTTTCGCACTAAGGCAATAGCTTTACTTTTTGATAAATGACCTTTTGGCAAGATGGTTTTTTTTACATCTTGAAAAGTGGCAAAACAAAACTTGCAACGCATATTGCAAGGTTCCCAAAGGTGAAAGTTTACTGATGGAATTGTTCTTTGATTTTTCATATTGTTTGTTGATTAATTTTTCTGTTAAGCATCTATTTTTCATCTGAGAAAAAATACTCCCCACTATCTAAATTGTAAGCGCAAATACTTCCGAATTCTGGATTGTGGGTCATGTAAGAGCCATTGTCAATGCAAATAATGCTGCGTTGAATTTTTTGATGTTGAATAGCCCTCTTCGTCATGGGGGTATGTCCATGAATAACAGTCCTATTTTCTAACCATTTTTGATTGTAATATTTCCACCATTTTCTTTGCCATAAGAGTGAATGGTTGTCTTCTAAAGGTTTTTCCAGCTTCATATTAATACCAGCGTGAACAAGTATGAAATGCTTGTGAATAGCGTAGAGGCTTGTTGAATTAAGAAAATCGAGATATAATTTAGGAATTTGATTCACGTCAAATTTGTAGAAACTACTTAATGTTTGTTCACCTGCATTCCTTAACCATAATTCTAAATTGATTCCTTTTATCGCATCCAGAATCATCTGCTCATGATTGCCTCTTAAAGTTGTAATGTCGTATCCAGATTCTTTTAGGTTAATTATTAAGTCAAGAACTCCTTTACTATTTAACCCCCTGTCTATATAATCACCCAAGAAAATTAACTTGTGGGTCTTGCCAAGAGATATTGTTTTGAAAAGACGTGCTAATTTTTCTTTGTTACCGTGGATGTCTGAAATAGCATATGTTGGCATAGTTTTCAATTTAAATTCAACGGTCATCGTTGTGGTCTTGATTATGGAATTGTAAAAACTTGTTCAGTAAAACAAAAAAAGTGACTACCAAAATGATAGCTGGTACTCCTGAAGAGAAGTAATTGATTAATTCATTCATTGTCATTAAATATTATGTAAGTAGTTGACTTTATGTTTTGAGCGATGTACGATGAAATATCCTCAAAGAATCCTGTTATTATCACCTTGTCCTTTATCACAAGAAATAGTTCCTTTTTTACGTTCAGGTGGAGTTTCTGTAAAGTTCTTCGGGAAATAATTAATATATTTTTCTTGCAATTGATGGGTCTAAATCTTTTTTCAACGTAATTAATTACGTGCTCAGGAATTTTTCTATCCCACTGCCGATATTCAAAATGATTGGTTCTAAATAATGTTTGATTTGATGTGCTCATAGTATAATTGTTTTAATTATTTATGAGCAAGTTTATGGTACAAAATGACCTTCTTCAAAGAAAACTGTTGAAGTGCAAAATATTTAAGGCGAAATGCAATTCAGGCTATGAAATGCAAGCTTTTTAGGGTGAAATGTGTGGGGTTACTCCTGTTTTGACAAGTAATCTGTAACCATTTGGTGGTATCGTGTTCCTTTTCTTGGAAGCTCAAAGAATAACTCTTTGCCACTTGACGGATTCTTCAATATTACAATTTTGTCAGGTTGAGCTGGGTTTATTTTGACATATGATTTGTTGCAAATGATATCTTTTGTCAATTGAAGAAAATGGTCTTCATGTTGCATACAAAACTGTGACAACGTTATATTTTCAACTGTTTCATATTTGGTGGTTCTCAACTGCAATTTAAATTTCTTTTCAAAATCATTTTTTGATTCGTTTTTTGATTTTGTTAAACAACCTGGGACCTCCATAAAGAGGTGTCTTTCTTCTGTTCCTTTTATTGATTTAATCATAAAAATGTCTCGTATCGGTATTTCTTCGACACGAGTTCTTTGGTGTCGATATTTAGCTATCTCTTCCTTTTTATTGACTATTGTGAATTCAACAGTTTTATCCATGATAATGGAACTCAACCTGCCTATTGACTCATTAATTTCTTGGTTGCTCCTAATATTGATGTCCCCTTCATCTGTAATAGCAATGTTTTCTTGCAGTTTAAGGATTACAGATTCTAATTCTTTATAAATACCGTCAAGTTTTGATTGAGCAAATTCTTTTTCGTTTCGAAGCCTTTCTTTATCTTTTTTTTCTCTTTTAATTTTCAATTGTCGTTCAATTATCACAAAAATTGCAACGATTGTTATAACTGCGAATATTGCTGGTAACCCAGATTCAAAAAAACTTAAGAAGTTATTCATGACAATAAAGGTACGAAATGTGTCGAATATATTTTGATGGAACAAGGAAGAAATGACTATAATATTAGTTAGGGCAACCCAACAAAAAAGCCCTGCAACATTACGTTACAGGGCTTTCAGTACTCGAGGCGGGACTTGAACCCGCACGTCCCAAAGGACACAAGATTTTAAGTCTTGCGTGTCTACCAATTCCACCACTCGAGCATCATCCACATTCTGATGATTCCGATAAATCGGCATCAGAATGGGATTCTCACAATAATGTCTTAACGGACGTTAAGACTTGTGGTTTGGCGTGCTAATAAAGAGAATCGAACTCAAACATCATTAGATGGCTTCCCAAAGTATTGCATGTATTTCAAACTAAAACCGGAAACGTTTTTCCTTTAGCGGCTGCAAATATAGAAACTTAATTCTTTCTGCAAAATGAAAAGAAAGGTTTTAAACCTAACGATTCAAGTTGGTTTATGTTTAGTAGAATTTTAGATTTTTTTTTTCATATATTGTTGCATATAATTAAACTTTAAAAAATATAAACATGAAAAAAGCACTATTGATTTTAGTGGTAGCTCTAGGAGCTGTTACTTTCTCGTCTTGTAAGAAAACTTATTCTTGTGATTGTACACATTATGTTACTGGGGACATTGAAGTGAGATCGGAAAAAGGAATAGATGCACAAGGTGCATGTGATGAAGCTGAAAATGCTGTTTTGGGGATTTCTGAATGGGAGTGCGTTCCTCAGTAAGAATTAAATTTTTGTTAGGAGTATGGGCTAATTATTAGTTTCATTTTGTAGAGATGGTCCAATTTTTAAAAACACAAAAATTAGCTTTGTAATTCTAAAAGCGTTCTTATATTTGCATGCACTTTAAAAGCGGGTGTAGCTCAGTGATTAGAGCACCACCTTGCCAAGGTGGGGGTCGAGGGTTTGAATCCCTTCACCCGCTCAACAAAAAAGCATCTTTAACGAGATGCTTTTTTTATTACGCACCTCCGACCAATTTTTTAATCTCATTCAGCTTCATCAATGCTTCTACCGGAGTTAATGTGTTAATGTCAATGCTTTCCAACTCTTCTTTTATGCTATTCAAAACAGGATCATCCAGTTGAAAAAAGCTAAGTTGCATTCCTGTCTCATCCGAAAGTTCTTTCGCTTTCCCCTGTAACTCTTCTGCGGAATGTGACTTTTCCAATTTTTTTAAAATGGAATTCGCGCGGGTAATTACTTTGGAAGGCATTCCCGCAATCTTCGCAACATGTATTCCAAAACTGTGCTCGCTTCCACCTGGAACTAATTTCCGCAAAAAGAGGATTTTCTTTTGCAGCTCCTTTACAGAAACGTTAAAGTTTTTTATTCGCTTAAACCCACTTGCCATTTCATTCAACTCATGGTAATGCGTTGCAAATAAAGTTTTTGCTTTTCCTGCTTTATTTTGATGAATATATTCTGCAATTGCCCAAGCAATAGAAATCCCATCATATGTACTTGTGCCTCTTCCAATTTCATCCAAAAGAATTAAACTTCTATCAGATAAGTTATTTAAGATACTTGCTGTCTCATTCATTTCTACCATAAAAGTAGACTCACCACTAGAGATATTATCGCTTGCCCCAACTCGAGTAAAGATTTTGTCAACAAGCCCTATTGAAGCACTTTTTGCAGGGACATAGCACCCCATTTGCGCCATTAAAACAATTAAAGCCGTTTGTCTTAATAAAGCAGATTTACCACTCATGTTAGGCCCGGTAATCATTATGATTTGTTGCGTTTCGTTATCTAAATAAACATCATTCGAAATGTATGCTTCTCCTAACGGAAGGTTTTGTTCAATAACCGGATGCCTACCTTCTTTTATGTCTAATGCATGCGACTCGTTAATTGAAGGCCTGGTGTAGTTATGCGCTACAGCAATTTTTGAAAAAGACAATAAACAGTCTAGACGCGCTAACAAACCTGCATTGTGTTGAATCGGTTGAATGTAGTCTGATAATGCAAAAATCATTGCTTCAAAAAGACTGGATTCAAGCTCGTGAATTTTCTCTTCAGCCCCCAGAATCTTTGTCTCGTATTCTTTTAACTCTTCCGTAATATACCGTTCTGCTTGCGTAAGTGTTTGTTTACGAACCCACTCTTCAGGCACTTTATCCTTGTGCATATGCCGAACTTCAATGTAATAGCCAAAAACATTATTGAATGCAATTTTTAATTTTGCAATCCCTGTTTCCTGCATCAAGCGTTCCTGCATTTGAAGTAAGTAATCTTTTCCAGAAAGAGAAATACTACGTAAGTCGTCGAGTTCTTTATTGATGCCTGGTTTAATTACATTTCCTTTGCTTACTACAACAGGAGCTTCATCGTCAATCTCTTTTTCTATTTTATCTCTAATTATTTGACATAAGTTTATCTGCTCGCCAATTTTTTGCAAAGCATCATTTTCTGAGTTTTCGCACAATTGCTTGATTGGCTCCAAGGCGAACAATGCTTGTTTTAAATAGACAACTTCTCGAGGCGAGATTCTTGCAGCCGCAACTTTTGAAATTAGCCTTTCTAAATCTCCAATTTTACTCAATTGATCATGAAGGCTATCTGCGTTAGGAGTATTGTTTACAAAGCTTTCAACTATGTCGAGACGCTCCTGTATTGGCGCCTCATCTTTTAGCGGCAATACAATCCACCTTTTTAATAAGCGGCCACCCATCGGAGAAACAGTATGATCTATTACGTCTGAGAGAGTTGTTGCATTGTCATTATTAGAATAAATTAGTTCCAAGTTTCGAATGGTAAACCTATCTAACCAGACATGACTATTCTCTTCTATGCGGGAGACCTTAGTTATGTGGGCAATTCTATTATGTTGCGTATCAGACAAGTAGTGTAATGCTGCACCTGCCGCAATTATTCCAATAGCTAAATTTTCAATACCAAAGCCCTTTAAAGAGTTTGTGCCAAAATGGTTTAATAATTTTTCCTCTCCAAAATCTTGAGTAAATACCCAGTCTTCCAGCTTGAAAGTGTGAAAGCTGCCGCCAAAATTATTTTGAAAAGTTTTGTCTTTGTTTTTTTGAAAAAGAACTTCACTTGGAGCAAATCCTTGGAGCAATTTGTCTACGTATTCAAAGGACCCTTGAGCAACCATAAATTCACCAGTACTTACATCTAAAAAAGAAACTCCTGCTTCTTTTTTGTCGAAATGAACCGCAGCTAAAAAGTTGTTTTTTTTATGCTCTAAAACCTGGTCATTAAAGGCCACACCAGGAGTTACCAATTCCGTCACGCCTCGTTTGACTATCTTTTTCGTTTTTTTTGGATCTTCTAATTGATCACAGATAGCGACACGCTTTCCCGCCCTTACCAATTTTGGCAAATAGGTATCTAAAGAATGGTGTGGAAAACCGGCCAATTCTAATTTTGATCCCCCGTTATTTCTCGCAGTCAAAACAATGCCTAATATTTTTGAAGCTACAATTGCATCTTTTCCAAAAGTTTCATAAAAATCTCCAACACGAAACAACAGCAACGCATCGGGATACTTTCCCTTAATCTGATTGTATTGCTTCATCAAAGGAGTTACCTTTGCTTCTTTTTCAACTGCTTTTGCCAATTTTATTTATTTTAGTGGTTGTTAGCGCAAAATAAAAATTGAAGCGTAAATTTGCCAATGAATCCTTAGTGTTCTTATTAATAGTTATGAACAGAAAGTTAAAATTAGATGAACTAAACCGAGTCTCGGTTAAAGAATTTAAAACCCAGAAAAAGCTCCCAATTATTGTTGTTTTGGATAATATTAGGAGTTTAAACAATGTTGGCTCTTTTTTTAGAACGTCAGATGCCTTTAATATTGAGGCAGTTTACCTATGTGGAATTACAGCTCAACCTCCTCATAGAGAGATTCAAAAAACGGCATTAGGCGCTACAGAATCTGTTGAATGGAAGTATTTTGAAACCACAGAACAAGCATTGGACATACTGAAACAAAAGGAGTTCTTAATTTATGCTATCGAACAAACTGAAAACTCAATCTATTTGCAAGAAGTTACTTACAATTTGGAAAAAGTAGCGCTTATATTTGGGAATGAGGTTGATGGGGTAGGGCAAAATGTTATCAATCTATCAAAAAGCAGTATCGAAATACCGCAATTTGGGACTAAACACTCTTTTAATGTTTCAATTAGCTATGGTATTGTTCTTTGGTATTTAGTCAACCAAACACTTAAAGAGCTATAATACAGAATGTTTCTAGCTTTTTTACCTTAGCTATCTTGCCGCTTCAAGATATAAAAAAAAGCAACTTTTTTGAAAAAGTTTCGTTTTTACAATGTTTCCTTTATATTTGCAAGGTATAGTATAACATGAACGCATCAAAATACATAGCAGTTTTTATTAGTCTAATTTTCGTTGGAGACGCGTATAGCCAAGGGTTTTATAATCGTGGCGTGTGGAAAAAACATCGCGTTGAATGGAGTTTGGGCATGGGAGCTTCCAATTTTCTTGGAGATTTAGGTGGAAGAGATAGAGTAGGATCGGATTTTATTTGGGATTTAGAGCCAACTAAAACTAATTTTTCTACTACCTTCAATCATCTATTTTATTTAAGTAGAAAGGTTGGGCTAAGATCTAACATTACATACGCTAAAGTTTCTGCAGATGACAAACTAACGAATGAGCCATCTAGAAACAATAGAAACTTAAACTTTCAGTCTCATATTTGGGAAGCGTCTGTGATTTTGGAGTTTCAAATCAAAAAGGAACGACGCGGCAATGTATACAATCTAAGAAGTTCTACCGGAAGGAGGTTGGGTCTAAAGTCTTCGGGAATTGGGATTTATGGAGTTATTGGAATCGGAGCTTTTTCTTATAACCCTAAATCAAGAGACGAAAATGGACAAATGACCGCGTTAAAACCCTTACACACTGAAGGTCAAGGAATAACATATAACCACCCTTTTTGGGGGGTGGTGGAGGGGCCTGAACAATATAAAGGTGTATCTATTGCCATACCAATTGGGGCAGGAGTGAAAATACCATTTAATAGGGACTGGGGGATGAAGGTTGAGCTAACTCACCGATTTACATTCACCGATTATATAGATGATGTAAGCGGGGTTTACTTTCAGAACCATGTTATAGCTGAAAATTACGGAACTACAGCTGCTTATTTTGCTGATCCTGCAATTATAGGACATTCGACTCATGGCCCCGAAAATGGAACACCCGGAACAGGAGACTCATTTTTAGCGCAAACATTTGCTGGCCAGATAAGAGGAGACGTTACCGACAAAGATGGATATATGATCGCAATGGTCTCTGTTTATAAAAAAATCTATACCGCAAAAAGGTATAGGAGGCGTAAAACGATAAGAAGAGTGAAGGCTTCATTCTAACCATAATTGGTTAATTTATATCTTCTCCTTTCAAGATTAAATGTAATTCTATTTTCATAGACTACATAGGTTTATTTTGTTTACTCAAAAACTCCAATGCTATTCTAATATCAGGAATACCAGCAGTGGCTATTACTTTTATACTGCTCATTATTTCGTTTTTTTATAACTATTTATAATGTTTAAAAAGAACCACAATAAGGCTTCATTTAAAACATATTATTAGTGAAACAAATAAAGCTTATCTTTTAGTTCATTATCTATCTAATAGGAAAAAAACAATATCATGTATCTTTATTGTATTATATAACATATGCGGCCTATTAAAAACATACTTAAAGGCTTCATACTGTCCATAATTACAATTGTACTAAGTCCCTATTTTTATTCACAAAACATCTTACAAAACGGAGGGTTTGAAGAAGGGCAGGGTGATTGGTCTACCTATTTTGATTCTAGTTTGGGTTATAATGGCAATCTTTCCATGTCATCTTCTAATGTCCATAGCGGAGATAAAGCTGCCAAGATTTCTATTACTCAGGTTCCTGCTAATCCTGAAGTATTGAACGCACAGCTAAAAAATAATCTTTTTCATATTGAATCTGGACATTCCTATCATGTTTCATTATGGTTAAAAGCATCACAAAATATTGATGTGCAGCTAATCTTAGTACAAAATACTACTCCCTGGACCTGGTTGGGAGCCAAAACAGTTACTTTGTCAAGCTCCTATCAGCTGTTCGACCTGTATGTTAATTCTGCTCCTTTCACAACCGATGATGATGTAAGATTTGCCATTAGATGCGGTAATGCAGTTGCTGATATTTATGTAGATGATGTAGTAATTACGGATTGTACATCTCCCGCAAATTATTTTAGTCTGCATACTTCTGTAACTGGAAAGGGAACGGTCAATATAGGCCATGCTTCAACATTACAGGATTGTATCGAAGCTTGTAATGATCAATTCCAAAATGGAGAAGTAATCAACCTTACTGCAATACCAGAGCAAGGCTACACTTTTGATGGTTGGTCAGGAGCATGTTCGGGAAATGGAAGCTGTTCAGTTACTATGGACCAAGTTAAATATGTTGGCGCTCACTTTACTCAAAACGGAGTAGATAGCTCATGCATTAATTACAGAAACAGGACCGATTGGACGAGTGCGGGTTATGAAGGAGTCATACCTTACGACGGGAATATCATTGACATGACTCAGCCACCCTATAATTGTATAGGGAATGGTAGCCATAATAATTATCAAGCATTATTAGATGTATTAGAGGACGTTAAAACTATGTCTGGTTTCAATATAATTTATTTCCCTTCAGGCACTTATTACATTGAAGGTCAGGAGAGCTTTTTCATACCAGACAACACTGTAATAAGAGGTAATTGTTCTAGTAATACTACATTAGAGATCAACTCAATTGTAGGAGTCGGCCCCTTAGACAATAATAAAATTTTTAGAATAGAAAGAACAGGAGGTCAATCTACAAAATTTGGACCTGAAACTCCTTTATTGGCTGGATATCATATTGGCAGCAACTCTTTAGTGGTTGAAGATGAAACTGTAATAGATATTGGTGATTTCATTGAAATCCGTCAGCACAACGACACTGTTAAAATGGACAGTGAAAGGGTGCCATCAGAAATAGCTGATTCTACTTGGAACAAAGCCTACACAGGATCAGCTTGGGATGCCGTTGGGGAAATTTCAAAAGTTATTGGTAAAAATGGAAATAAACTAATACTTGACAGAGGGCTGCATTACACTTATGACCCTAAATTATTTCCCATGATCAAAAGAATTGGCTTGGTTCAAAATGCTGGAATAGAAAACATTAAGATCTACCGACCTAATGGTAATAAGGATAATATGAATATAGCTATAGAAAGAGCCTATAATTGCTGGGTAAGGAATGTTGAAAGCTCTTGGGCGATGAAATGTCATGTTTCATTAGTCAGGTCTTATCATTGTGAAATAAGAGACAATTACATACACCATGCTTATGACTATAGCGATGGTGGCCATGGATATGGTGTGTCTATTAATCATAGAGCAACTAGTTGCTTATTAGAGCACAATACTTTCAATACACTTAGGCACGCCATGATTCTGAGTTATGGGCCTATTGGGAATGTATGTGGCTATAATTACAGTAGGGTAAGCTATGATCCATGTGGAGCTACAGTTCCCATCATTGGAACTTGCATTGGTGTTGTAAAAGCAGATATTTCATTGCATGGATTTTACCCATTAATGAATTTATTTGAGGGAAATATAATTGAGTACATTCATTCTTCAGACTGGTGGGGACCCAGTGGACCAGGAAACACCTTTTTTAGAAATAGGGCAACTGAACAGGAATTGTACATCAGTGACAATTCTCATTATCAAAACATTATTGGTAACGAATTAACTTATAATCCTACCGGAGGGTCGGGTAATTTTGAGGTAGATGGAAGTATTAAGCATACGACCAAACATAGCAACAATGACCTTGGGGTTATTGATGTCGATAAAATAAACACGCTGCTACCTAGTCTTTACAAAACAAACCCCAATTTCAACTATGGTTTCCCTGTTCCTAATATTGGACCAGTTTCTGGTATTAATCCATCTGGTGATTACCCTTATTCAATGCATGATAATAAAGCCAAGTACAGATATGACAACAGTACTTATAAGGCGCCCTGTATTGCCACATGTACCACAGATATCATTGATGAACATAGCTCTTGCGCCTCTAGTGTAGCCCTGCTAGCTCCTACAGAAAATACCATGAAGATCCTATATGGAATTATTATAGAAGACATTCCTAATACTTATGGAGGTGGAACTGAAGGAGATCCTGAGATTTACATTAAAATGTATAACAATGCTGGCACATTGGTTTTTTCAAGTGAAAATAGCTTTGTAAGTGCTGCTCCTGATATTTACATTTCTTGTGATTTTCTTCCCATTAATGTTAATGACACCTACCATGTCTATGTGTATGACGATGATGGAGCAATTAACACGGATGATTTTTTAGGTTCAGTATCCTTTCAAGGCTCAAGTAATTCAACTTTTTTCTTTGATTATATCTCTGGTGAACTACTTCAAATTCAGCTCAATAAAGAGCTCTATAGTGCTCAATATCAATGGAGTAATGGAGGTAGCTCTAACCCATTAACAGTCAACCAAAGCGGTACTTATTCTGTAATTGTGACTAATAATTTTGGGTGCGAAAGCACCGATAGTTCTATTGTTACACTTGCTCCTGCTCCTCAGATCATATCCGAAAATCTAAATCTCCAAGAGATTTGCTTAGGAAATACCATTAACCCTTTATCGATCAGCACATCCGGCGGAATTAACCTTTCTTATCAATGGTACATCAACGATACCAATAATACATCTGATGGTGATTCTATCAATGGCGCTAACAATTCTTCCTATTTACCCAGTACTACAAATGCAGGCACCTATTATTATTATTGTGTGGTTAGTGACACTAATACTGGTTGCGATGATATTTTTTCCAGTGTTGCCACTCTTCAGGTCAATGACCCTCTATCAATATCTACTCATCCATTATTAAGTCAGACAACCTGTGAAAACGGGGTAATTTCTCCCATCACCTGCAATACAAATGGAGGTGGAACAATTTCTTATCAATGGTATATAAATTCAACTAACAGTAATTCTGGGGGAACAGCAATTTCTGGTGCCAATTCTTCTACCTTTACTCCTTCTCTACAAACTATTGGAACTCAGTATTATTATTGTGAAGTTAATTCAACTGGATTAGGATGTAATTCAGTTATTTCAAATACTGCAGAGGTCATTATAGTAGATCCCATAAATATAAATTCTCAACCAATTTCAAGTCAACTCATTTGCTTAGGTGACACTCCTAATGATCTATTGGTTAGTGCAAATAGTAATTCTAACCTTACCTATCAATGGTATTTGAATAATATTAATTTGAATAATGGTGGATCAGTGATTTTTGGAGCTAATACAGCTAATTATTTACCACCTTCCAATAATGTAGGTACCTACTATTATTATTGCCAAATATATTCATCAGTAGCTGGCTGTAATAGTATATTCTCAGACATTGCAGAAATTTCTATACAATCTCCTATTTCAATTATCCAACAACCCTCTTTATTTGAAGAAGTTTGTATCAACGACACCAATTCTTATATTCAAATTTCTTCATCAGGAAATAGTCTCTATCAGTGGCATCAAAACTCAATGAATTCTTATTTTAATTCAAGTGCAATTAATGGTGCAATAAACAATAGCTACTCTCCTTTCTCTAATAGTCCAGACTCCTTGTATTATTTCTGCATTATCTCAGATCCAAATGCCATATGCACTGAAGACACATCAACTATAAGCACAATTCATTATTTAGATTATCCAACTGCAGCATTTGTCTATTCCGATTCTGCTTTATTGGTTTCATTTACAAATAATAGCATGAATGCCATTCTATATGAATGGGGTTTTGGAGATGGTATCTATAGTAATTCCAGTCATCCAATTCATCAATATGTAAACTCTGGAACATATACTATTTACTTAATTGCTGAAAACAACTGTAATACTGATACTACATATCAAACCATCACATTAACTATGACAAGTATAGAAGAAACAGAAAATACAGCTCTTTTCATATATCCAAACCCTACGAATGGAGCCTGCATAATAGACATAAAAACTAATGGATCACCCGATGGCTCAATACAAATACTTGACCTAAATGGAAAATTAATTATGGAACAATTGGTTAATAAAAATAGAACAGAACTTAATTTTAGAAAATTAGAAAGAGGAGAGTATATGATTCTTTATCAATCAAAAGAACAATCAATCATCAAGAAAATAATCTTACATTAATTCAATAGCTCAGTTACCTTTATGTTTTTCCTAAAATTTCTGTAATTCAGTATGTTGAGGTGTAAACATGTATTTACTTCCAGTGTTTTAAATCAGATCATTTTCCCTTTATGATTTGTCACAAATCAAAGTAGTTTTGTGTTAAGTTAAAATGATTATTCATTACCTAGTTCTGGCAATAGCAAACTAGCAGTTTTACTTTTGTTTATAGCATTAAATACTTTAATGGTGAATATTTGTGGTTCAATATCACTTGCATCGTGAATTTGTTAGAACTATTTTGTACATTTATACCTCCTAAGAGAAAACAAGCAGATTATGTGCCTCATAGCAAGATACTTATTTAAAAAGAAATCAGAGCTGAAGAGAAATCCTGAGTGATTTTTGCATTCTGCCACCCCTCTCTTGTTAACTTTTCTACTTATTTGTAGGAAATCAGTAAATTATATTAAAAATATTATATGTCAAGATATCATTCTTTGGGGGCGATACCTCCTAAAAGACACACTACATTTGAAAAGCCTGATGGAGGTCTCTATCAGGAGGAGCTTTTTGGGACAGCAGGGTTTGTTGGGATGTCCTCTTTAATTTACCATATTCACCCACCAACCGTGGTAAGTGAAGTAAGGCAAGTTAAAGACCTAACACCAAAAATTGGGATTGAAAGAAACATGAAAGCGCTTAGTTTTAAAGGGTTTTCACTGCCTCAAATTGATGACTATATTGAAAGCAGGAAAATTCTTTTTGTTAATAATGATTTGAAAATTGGACTAGCAGCACCAAAATCATTCTCAAAAGATTATTTCTACAGAAATAGTGATTCAGATGAAATGCTATTTATTCATATTGGATCAGGTAAACTTAGAACGATGTATGGTAGCATTGATTTTAAATACGGAGATTATTTGATTATCCCAAAAGGAACTACTTATCAAATTGATTTTGACTCGGAGGATAACAGAATTCTCTTTATTGAATCGGCAAGTGCTATTACAACGCCTAAGCGTTACAGAAATAACTATGGGCAGTTATTAGAGCATTCTCCATTTTGTGAAAGAGACTTTAGACTCCCAAAAGAATTGCAAACACACGATGAAAAAGGGCAATTTAAAGTACTTTCTAAAAAACAAGATGTTCTTTGGGAGTATACGCATGAGAACCATCCTTTTGATGTTGTTGGATGGGATGGGTTTAATTACCCTTACGCATTTTCGATACATGATTTTGAACCAATTACAGGGCGTATTCATATGCCTCCTCCTACACATCAAACTTGGGAAGCTGCGGGTTTTGTAGTTTGTTCTTTTGTGCCAAGAATGTATGATTATCATCCTAAATCGATACCTTCACCCTACCACCATAGCAATATTGATTCTGAGGAGTTGCTGTATTATGTAGATGGAGATTTTATGAGTCGAAATAATATTGAAAAAGGTCAATTAACCTTGCATCCAGGCGGCATACCACATGGCCCGCACCCTGGAGCAATTGAAAGGAGTGTTGGAAAAAAAGAAACAGGAGAATTAGCTGTAATGATAGATCCATTTTCTCCATTAATGATTACTGAAGATGCAATGAATTTGCAAGTGGAGGATTATTATAAATCATGGATGATTGATTAAAAAATTAAACTATGTCAGATATAAAGAATATAAATTACGGGTTAGAAAAGATATTTAAGGGAGCAAAGGATTTTCTTCCTTTATTGGGAACGGATTATATTGAGTTCTATGTGGGAAACGCCAAGCAAGCCGCTCATTATTATAAAACAGCTTTTGGCTATCAGTCTGCAGCCTATAAAGGGCTAGAAACAGGATGTAAGGAATACGCATCATACGTCTTAAAACAAGATAAAATCAGACTTGTATTGACTACGCCATTAAATTCAAGCTCACCTATTAATCAACATCTCGCTAAGCACGGGGATGGAGTGAAAATTGTAGCATTATGGGTAGAGGATGCTAAGAAATCGTGGGAAGAAACGACCAAGCGCGGAGCAAAATCTTTTATGGAGCCAACGGTTGAAAAAGATGAACATGGTGAAGTCGTTAGAGCTGGAATTTATACATATGGAGAAACGGTTCATATGTTTGTTGAGCGAAAAAACTACAATGGAGTATTTTTACCGGGTTATGAAAAATGGGAGTCGGATTATAATCCAAGCGCAGTAGGTCTTAAATTTGTCGATCATATGGTAGGAAACGTTGGTTGGAATGAGATGAACACATGGGTAAAATGGTATGAGGATGTTATGGGGTTTGTAAATTTTCTTTCCTTTGATGATAAACAAATTCATACGGAATATTCAGCTTTAATGAGCAAGGTAATGAGTAATGGAAATGGACGAATAAAATTTCCAATAAATGAACCTGCCGAGGGGAAAAAGCGATCGCAAATCGAAGAGTACTTAGACTATTATGAAGGTCCTGGAGTGCAGCATATTGCTGTGGCTACTGACGACATAATTAAAACAGTTACTCAATTAAGAGAAAGAGGAATTGAGTTCTTATCAACCCCTCCAGAAGAATATTATAAAGCCGCTCCGGGAAGGTTAGAAGAGTATAATCACGAACTTCAGGAAGACCTAAAGGTTTTAAGAAGTCTTGGGATTATGATTGATGCTGACGAAGAAGGGTATTTATTACAAATTTTCACCAAACCTGTGGAAGATAGGCCGACTTTGTTTTTTGAAGTAATTCAAAGAATGGGAGCTAAAGGATTTGGAGCAGGGAACTTTAAAGCACTGTTTGAGTCAATCGAAAGAGAGCAGGCAAAAAGAGGAACTCTTTAAAATCAACGGATATGGAAAGGGAAGAGATATTAAAAAAGATAGAGTCAAAATATCAAGATTTAGGAATCCCTGTCGATACAATGCTTGAAGGACTCTTGTATAGTAAGCCAATGGTCTATTGGGATTATATTCAGACAGATGCATTGCTGGGGCTCCAAACACAAAGAACAACACTTCCTGATGAAATGATTTTTATTATGTACCACCAGGTTAATGAACTATTGTTTAAAATGATTTTATTGGAAATTAAGCAAGTGGCAAAATCTGAATCGCTAGACGTTGAAGTATTTACAAAACACTTAATGCGAATTAGCAGGTATTTTGATATGCTATCCTCTTCCTTTGATATTATGGGAGATGGAATGGATAAAGAGCAGTATATGAAATTCCGAAATACACTTGCACCTGCTAGCGGCTTTCAAAGTGCGCAGTATCGAATGATTGAATTTGCATCTACAGAACTTATAAACTTAATTGATGTAAGGTTTAGGTCTACTATTGATAGAGATACTCCTTTTGAACATGCCTACGAACATTTATACTGGCAGGCCGCAGGAAAAAACTATAACACGGGACAGAAATCAATATTACTTGATAAATTTGAGAAAAAGTACATGGGAGATTTCATAGATTTTATGAAAGATTACAACACAACAAATATTTCGATGAAGTTTAAGTCGCTACCAGATTCTGTAAGAAACAACATAGATTTAGTGAATACAATGAGACATTATGACTATACTGTAAATGTTAAGTGGGTGATGTCCCATTACAAAGCTGCAGCAAAGTACATTGGGGGTGGCGCTGCAACTGGAGGAAGTGATTGGACAAAGTATATGTTGCCAAAGTATCAAAAAAGAATTTTTTATCCCGACCTTTGGAGTGACGAAGAAAAAGAAAATTGGGGTGTTACAAACCTCGAATCATATAAAATATTAACAGAAGTATAAGCGGAAGTAATATGGAAAATGCGAAAAACCTAGAAGAATTTCAAGCTAAAATTGATGCTGAAATTAAAATTGAGCCGAAAGACTGGATGCCAGACGAATATCGGCAACATTTAATTCGACAAATGTCTCAGCATGCTCATTCAGAAGTTATTGGAATGCAGCCTGAAGGTAATTGGATAACTCGTTCTCCTAGTCTGAGAGCGAGAAAAATCCTTATGGCAAAGGTTCAAGACGAAGGAGGCCATGGACTATATTTATATTGTGCTACAGAGACTTTAGGAGTTAGTAGGGAACAGCTAATTCAATGGCTACATCAAGGGAAAGCAAAATATGCAAGTGTCTTTAACTATCCTTCGCCAACATGGGCGGATATGGGGGCAATTGGGTGGCTTGTTGACGGTGCAGCAATAGTTAATCAGGTTTCTCTGCAAAGGACTTCTTACGGCCCTTATTCTAGGGCAATGGTGAGAATATGTAAAGAAGAGAGTTTTCATCAACGACAAGGCTATGAGATTATGGCAACTTTAATGGAAGGTACGGCAGAACAGAAAAAAATGGCACAAGAAGCGTTTGAAAGATGGTGGTGGCCTTCATTAATGATGTTTGGCCCACATGATGGGGATTCTCCTCGAAGTTCTAACGCAATGAAATGGAAGATTAAAAGGGAAACCAACGATGATTTACGCCAGCAGTTTATAGACAAAACGATTCCGCAAGCTGAATTAATAGGGTTAATAGTTCCAGACGCTAACTATAAGTTGCTAGAAAACGGATCGTATGAAACCTCTGACATTGATTGGGATGAATTTTGGAATGTTATAAAAGGAAATGGCCCATGTAATACACAAAGAATAAAACATCATGCTGCAGCTCATGACAATGGACAATGGGTAAGAGAGGCGGCAATAGCTTACAATGAGAAGAAAGAACAGGAGTTAAAATCAGCTTAATAAATTAGATACAATGAGTACAGATAATCAAGGTCCTATTTGGGAAGTGTTTGTTCAGTCAAAACCTGGAAAACCCTACAAACATGTTGGCAGCCTACACGCTTACGATAAAGAAATGGCTATAGAGAGCGCTAGAGATTTATACACAAGAAGAAATGAAGGTACTGGACTTTGGCTCGTAAAAGCAGCAGAGATTGTTTCTGTCAAATCTGGGGATGAAGAGTCATACTTCGAGCCTGCAGATGATAAAATTTATCGTCACCCTACTTTTTACAACATGCCTGAAGGCTCTAAACATATTTAATTATGGAGAATAATTTGTACAAATTCTGCGTACGATTGGCAGACACGAGTTTTATATTAAGTTATCGTTTAGGTGAATATGTAAGCCACGGGCCATTTCTAGAAGAGGACCTTTCTATAACGAATGTAGGTTTAGACCTAATTGGGCAAGCAGAGAGTCTTTTTAAATATGCAGCCGAAACAAAAGGAGAAGGCGTTACAGCTGACGATATTGCTTATAAACGCGATGAAAGTGAATACTTAAATTTTCATTTGGTTGAGTATCCTAATGAGGACTTTGCATTTATAACCGTTCGACAGTTTTTTATGGACGTATATAACTATCATTTATTTACAGGGTTAATGAATAGTTCTGATCCTGTAATTGCAGCTGTTGCGGCTAAATCAATAAAAGAAGTGAACTATCACTTAAAAAGAAGTAAGAAATGGATGTTGCGCCTTGGCGATGGAACGGAAGAAAGCCACAATAAAGTACAGTATGCTGTAAATGAATTATGGAAGTATACAGATGAACTTTTCGACATGGACGATGTCCATAAAAGCCTTATCGAAGAAGGAGTTGCAGTAGACTTAAGTGAAGTTGAAAAAAGCTGGACAAAAGACGTGGAAGACACATTAGGTGAAGCGACAGTGACCAAACCAGCGCATGCAAAACACTCTTTAGTTTATGGGAAAAATGGTGGCCATACAGATTTTATGGGATATATTTTGACGGATTTACAATATTTAACAAATCGCTTTCCTGATGCACAATGGTAATAGATATTTTTGTTCTCAAATATTCAAGCAGCTTATTGGCAGCTTTTTTTACAAAGAGACATCAATCATACTAGAATATGCTTTTAAGCATTCCTAGGTTCGTCTCAACACTACTAAGTGCAGTTTGTATTGTTAGTACTTTATTTTTTTAGTATGATTTGATACATTTCTAAGTACTGTTCTGCTGCTTTTTGCCAACTGAAAAAAGAAGCTCTGTTCTTAAGCGCTTTTTGACGCTCCTGCGTATGATTCTGTATGGCAGATTCTATTTTATTGGCTATTTCGTCAGGTAAAAAATTATCTAGATAGTTAGCTTCTTTCCCTCCTATTTCTGGCAAAGAAGTTAGCTTAGAAAGAACAACAGGTTTTCCAAAATGCATAGCCTCAACAACGGGTAATCCAAAACCCTCACTCAAAGAAGGGAAAACAAACGCCTTACAGCTTTCAAACATCCAATTCTTCTCTGCCTCAGAAACTTCGCCAGTAACAACAACTCTTTTTTCCAGCTTATGTTGAGCGATTAAAGCCTTTATTTTATCAGCATATTTTGAGGATGCATTGCCACATAAAAAAAGGGTTAAACCGGGGAGTTTCTTCATTGCCTCAACTAGTACATGGAAATTTTTCTTCTCTCCAATAATTCCAATTGAAAAAATAAAAGCGTCATTATGATCGACAAATGCCGGCTTTCTTGGTTTGACGTCTGAAACAGAAACGCCATTGTAGATTACTTTTTGCACCACATCTGGTAACTTTAAGTGTTGTTCGGCAATTTTTTTGGTAAACTCTGATATGTATGCAATACCACTAGCTTTATTTACTAGTTTTTGAAGACCCTTTAATTTCCTTTTTCTTTTAACGCCTGTATACTTATCCAAAAAGTTCAAATCATGAATAGTTAATAGAATTTTTGTTGCTGTATCTTTCGGAAAATATTTAGCTTCCTGATGCATAGAATGCCATAAGTCCGCCTTAACTGATACTCCAAAATATTGATGGCTTCTTTTCCAAAGGACAGTGTTTTTAGTTTCAAAAAAAGTGAGATGAGCCTCGTCAACATAAAACCCGATTTCTTCTTGTGCGGTTTTTTCAATCGCAGTTCCAAGATGGGCACAAAACTGACCTAATCCACTATTAGGGCTTTTCAGTTTTTCCGTATCCAAAAATATTCGCGACATTTATTTCCCCTTTTGAAGTTCTCGTATTTTAGAATATTTAAGGAAAGTTGCATGAGCAGAATTTTTACTAATAATCCAGCCATAATATCCATCTAATATTCCAAGTTTTAAAAAGTACGTTTTAAAAAACATAAATTTCGCGCTCGCAAACACCTTGAATAAGCTTGGTTTCGCCCCCTTTAGCGCATATGCCTTAGCAGCAATATCTGTAAAGTAGTTAATCTGTTTTATGTGTTCTTCTATTGTGTAATAGCTATAGTGTAATAAATCACCGGTTAAATGAATGGACTTTATACCCTTTTCCATTTCAAAACAATCATGTGGATTTATACCCTTCCAGGTTCCTTTACGTCTATCCCAAAGTCGCAATTTTACATCTGGATACCAACCGCAATGTTTGATCCATTTTCCACAATAATTGGTTAAACGATTGAACGCATACCCATCATTTTTCCAATTATTTTTAACAGTTAGAATATTTTTTTTCAATTCATCGGATAACGCTTCATCCGCATCTAAGGATAACACATGGTTGTTGCTGGCTTGTGTATACGCCCAGTTTTTTTGTTCAATGTGACCTTTAAACGCATGTTCAATAAACACCACGTTATGGGCTACACAGAGTTCTTTGGTTTTGTCTTTAGAAAAAGAATCAACAACAACAATCTCATCAACTACATTTTTTAAAGATAGAATACACCGTTCAATGTTCTTTTCTTCGTTAAACGTAATAATCACTGCAGAAATATTTACTTTCATTCTTCGGTAAAGATATTAATTTTGTAGGACAAAGATTTTTATTGCAATGAAATACAACCTAAGCGAAATCACTGAGGTGATAAAAAATAGAAGGACTATTTATCCAGAAATGTATAGTTCTAGAAAAGTACATAGGGAGATTATAGAAGACATATTAAATAATGCTATTTGGGCGCCTACACATGGAAACACACAGCCGTGGAGGTTTAAGGTTTTTATGGGGATTGGTCTAAATAGACTGAGTGTGTTTCAAAGTGACTTGTATCAAGAGTTAAATACAGGAGTCGACTTCAAGGAACTGAAATTTAAGAAGCTCAAAGAAAGACCTTTAAAAGCTTCGGCTGTAATTGCGGTTTGCATGAAGCGTGACGAAAACTTAAAAATTTTAGAGATTGAAGAAATTGAAGCGGTAGCATGTGCAATTCAGAACATGCACTTAACTTGTACAGCTTATGGCATAGGAGGTTTTTGGTCTACTTCAAAGGTAATTTACTCGAAAAAAACCAATGCGTTTTTACAAATCGATGAGAAGGATAAATGTCTTGGGTTCTTCTATATTGGATATCCTGAAGTGAGCTGGCCAAAAGGGCAACGAAAGCCAATTGAATATGTAACTGAATGGGTAGAAAGTTAAATTATGAAAGACTTTGAAGAAATTGAGAGGAGAATGAACATTACTAATTCTCATGATCACCCGACAAATGAAATGTATAAGGTGTACCATTTTAAAACAAAAGAGCAGGCTTTATATTTTGAAGAGTTATTGTCAGAAAAAGACATTCAATTTGAGTCTGATGAAGAACTAGCCCATGGCAAGACCGTGTATTTATTCGCCATTCGGAAAAATTATATTGACGAGGTGACAGCGTTAAACTATTTGGCAATCGGCAAATTCAGGAAACCGTTTATTTCCAATTCAGTGTTTAGGTGGTTTGTTGTTTTATTGGGTATATCTGCATTAGCCTTGGCTCTTGCAGGCTTTTTCTTAAAAAAATAAAACTTTTTATTATGGTTGCCGTAATACGAAATTCAAATAAATATTTAAAGTGAGCGCAAAGACAGTTTTAATAACCTTTTTAATTCTAGTAAGCTATTCTTTTTCTATAACCAAGGATAGAGTTGAGCTAACAGTAGACAAGGATAAAACAAATAGAAAGGACACAGTATCAGCAGTTGTAGCTTATGGTCAGGGCTTCCTGTTTGAATCTGCACAAGAACTTTCTACATCAGAATTTGATAAACTTCTGGACTCGATTCTTATGGATGAGTTTTCCTCAAAAGAACTAATCCAGGAGATCAACTTTTATAAAACCATAAAAAACAAGTCGAAAGGGTCGATTTACGCGATGATTGATTCTTTATTTCAATTAGATTCAATTCCATATAATTTAATAAATCCATTAAATTTATACGTAGTGTTACATCCTAAAGAATTAGAGACGCCACCGACATATTCGTTTGTTAATAGTGACTCGTCTTTTTATCCTGCTCACGCCTATTATAATAGGTGGAATAATAGGGCAGCTTGGGATTATCCAGCGTCTATTTCTGAAAACGATTCTGTTGAGGTGCTGTTGCTAAAAGAAAATAAGGAAGAATATCACCACCCAGTTGGAGCTAAGACACTTCGCCGATATTTTGGCTGGGTAACCTCTCCTTTCGGCTGGAGAGATGGCAGGGCACATAATGGTGTAGATCTAGAATTACATCACTGGGACTCTATTTACTGTATGTTTCCTGGTAAAGTTCGAATGGCAAGAACGTATTCTGATTATGGGAAAGTGGTTGTTGTTAGACACAATAACGGACTAGAAACGCTATACGCTCACATGTCCAAAACAGCCGTAAAGGAAGGTCAAGTAGTAAAAGCAGGTGCGCTATTAGGTCATGGTGGGCAAACAGGGAACGCTACAGGAACACATTTGCATTTAGAAATGCGATTTAAAGGACTTCCAATAAACCCAGCGCATATTGTCTCATTTAAAAATAAAGATGTTCATGCAGATACGCTAGTTCTTAAAAAAATGAGAAGCTCTTACATTGCTTTTCCCGCAGGTACGGAGTTTCACACGGTAAAAAGAGGTGAATACCCTTCTAAAGTGGCGAAAAGATATGGAATTACCACCGAGAAACTATGTCTAATGAATGAAATAACCAGAAAAACGAGACTTTCGGTTGGGCAAAAATTAAAGGTTAAGGACAGTTGAGGCAACCCTTAAATGGTACATTTATACCGTCGCAGTGTAAAATGTGTGTCGATAATAAATATTTGATTTTTGAAGTTTAATCTTTCTTATGTTTGTAATCAATTGAAATCTGTCAGTTACAGTTATGAGAGCCATCACTATTTTATCTATCCTTCTAATAAGCAGTTTTAGTTTTGCTCAAAAAGGATTGACGAGTTTTGGGCTTCAATTTAAGCCAATTGTTCCAGTAAGTTATTTCAATGCAGGGCCAGTTAGTTTAAGTGATACGATTGTAAAGATTGAAATCAAACAAAAAACGGGCTACAGTATGGGGATGATTATTCGACATAATATTACAAACCTAATTTCATTTGAGACAGGAATTAACTACGTAAGAAGAAACTATAAGATAGCAGCAACTTCAAAAATTAACACACTTAACGATCAATTAGAGTTTGGCTTTGTAAATTATGAAATTCCTCTTCAAGCTCTGGTTTACGTGCAATTATCAAAAAGGCTATACATGAATGTTTCAAGTGGAATTGCCTTAAACGCCTATCCTTCTCATGTGATTAGTTTAGGAGAGAACTTATTGTTAGAACAGCTTTCGTTAAGAGGAAGAATAATTGGACTGAGCTATTTAGCAAATATTGGATTTGAGTATAAGACCGAAAAAAGTGGAAATTTTTATTTAGGAGGATCTCTAGTAACTCCGCTTTCACCAATTACAGAAACCCAAATAAAATACGAATATCAAACCGCAAGTTTTGCTGAGTTCACCTCATTTCTAAATGGTAATTATATTACCATAGATCTGCGTTATTTTTTCCCTGCGGAAAAAGACGAATGACTTTTTGCTCTAATTCAGACACGGTTGTAAATTGATTTACAACGTTTGGAAACTACAATCGGTTTATTTATCTAAAGCTGCAACCATTTTTTGTCTATCTGCGTTAGTCTGCATATATTTACATCTTACTGAATTAATTTATCGAATTATGAAACAGTTTTTACTTTTAGCTTTTATAGGTTCGACCTCTTTCTTGTTTGGACAAGCACCAGATGGAAATCCATCTACGTTTACTACTTCAGGATCAGGACTTGGACAGTGGAACGATTTAGCTAGTTGGACCTTGAATTCTGGTTTTGATGCTGACGGCATACCGGATGGTGACGATTCTGTTCTTATTAACAACACAAATTTTACCGTTACTGCAAATGCTGGCTTTGGGTATCTGAAGATTTTATCTGCTGGATTTGCTAATAAAACATTCACTATTAATACCGGAATTAGTTTAACAGGCTATAGTACTGTTGAATCAGGAGCAATTGATGTATCGGGAGGCACTGGATTTACTAGAACATTAAAGATAAGCATTAACGGAGGTACCATGTCATGCACAGGGCTATCTCTTGGCACTACTACAGCTAATGCTGTGGTTCTGTGTAAAATTGAAAACGGAGGGTCTTTATCAATCGACAATGATTTACACCTACACTCAATCAGTTTAGATGAAAATGTTAAAATTGACGCAACTACTGGTACAGGAAACACGTTGAGCCTGGGAGGGGATGTTATAGGGTTGGCTCCTTTATCAGGGGGAGTTATTGATATGGGGTCAAGTGCCGGAGTGAGTACTTTTAACTTTAATGGTTTAGTTCCCCAAACAATTCTATTTGACGCACCTACTGATTTGAGATATTCTGATATCCAGGTTTCTAATGCAGCAGGGGTAACTTTCGAAGAAGCGTCATCATCAGCTGATTTTACCGGAGATTTAACAATTTCTGCTGTAGGGCTTTTTATCGATGGAGGGTTTGATAACGTATTTATTGAAGACATAATCAATGCAGGAATATATGATGCTTCTGGAACGATTGATATGCGGGGAGATTTTACAAATAGTGGTACATTTTCCTCTTCGGGATGTAATATTAATATAGAAGGAAATTGGGACAACACAGGAGGAACATATTCTTATTTTCCTGGAGATAACTTTACGTTTGACGGGACAGGCGGAATAACAAGTACTATAACCGGCGCTACAAATTGGTATGAATTAACTGCAGACAGCCCCGACGGAGTTACAGTTAGTAGTGGAGCGCAAAGTATTCATGGTATTTTGGATTTAGACCAAGGAGCTTTTGTCTCCGGAGGCTTAGTAACGTTGATTTCCGACGGTACCAGTACGGGTCAAATGGATGATATTGGAACTGCAACTTTTTCCGGAGGCTTAACGGTACAAAGGCAAATTGTTAAAAGCTCTCAAACATTCTCTTCTATTACTTCGTCTGTTTCGGGTACAACTTTAGCTAATTGGCAAGCAAACGGCGTCTTGTTTAGTGGGTTTCCTACATCTGATTTTCCTAGTTTTCCTTTTGTAAACTGTTATGAGTATGATGAGCCTAGCCACGGAGCAGACAAAGATGATGGTTGGGATGAAGCCAATGGGATGACAGACGAAACAGGTCCGGATAATGCTTATAGAGCGCATTATGTTTATATGGATGCAACAACCTTTAATCTTTCAGTGGCAGGGACACCTGTTTCAGGGTCCATAAGTGTTCCTTTAGATTTTACATCAAGCGGCAATGTTACACAAGATGGGTGGAATTTAATTGGAAACCCATATCCTTGTAGCATAGATTTTGATGCGATATACCTTAGTAATGCGGGAAATATAGTTGATGGATACCTAGTTTATTCGGGCGAATATGCTAACTACGGCTGGTATGATGGAGCTACAACAGGTAGTGGCGTGGGCTCTGGAGGAGCTACAAAAGATATTCCTCATAGTCAAGGAGTTTGGCTACAATCAATTAATGGAACGGACCTTTCTGTTACAGAAGCCCATAAAATTGCTTCCTCTGACCCGACTTTCTTGAAAAGCGCCGGGCCTGAATTTATGAGAATTTATTTAACGGGTAATGTCAACACATTTCAAGATGAAGCATTAATTTTTTCTCATCAAACATACAGTGATTTTTATGATGCTAATGATTTAGTAAAATTTACTACTATGGATCCAGACAACGCACCGACACTTTCAACTCAGTCCTTAGATGGAATTGAGTTGGCTTTTAACAAACTAGGAATAAACAGTATTTCAATTCCCATGACAGCAAAGGCAGGAACTATTGCACAGGGGGATTATACACTAAATTTTGAAATACCTACGGAATTTATGCTAGGAGCTTGTATGACGCTAGAAGATTTACATACAGGAAACACAGTTGATTTAAGAATGGACACATCTTATACCTATGCGACTAGCGATACAACAACACTACCTCGCTTTATAATACATATAGTTAAAGATTTTAATACCCAGGTTCTTGATTATACTTGTTTTGGAACATCAGATGGTACAGTAACTATTGACGGTTCCGGAATTACCGGATCGACATTTGAGTTGTTAGACGGATCCGGAAGCGCTGTTTTTAGCGGTTCTGCGACAAACGATTCTATTGAGTTTACAAATGTTCCAGCTGGAGATTACGATGTAACTACAAATCATGTAGGAAGTTGTTCAATAGGAAACTTCTCCATATCGGTTATCGAGCCCGCACAAGTAATTGCCAACTTTGATTTGGTAGAAGACACTGTATATCTTAGCCAGGGAGGTTTATTAGAAGTTAACAACCTGTCATCAGCTTCTAACTATACCTGGGACTTTGGTGACGGAAACACGAGTATAGATGAAAATCCTACTCATGTTTATATTGTTCCAGGAGTTTATCAAGTATTGCTATCTGCAGACAATAACAATGTTGGTCAGTGTACAGAAGTAACAAGCAGAAATGTTGTTGTAATGAACGGACCTCTGTCAATTATTGATTTGCAATTGGAAGAAAATACCAACGCTTTTGTTAATAATGGAAAAGTGGTAGTTGATTTTGACTTAGAAAACAATTCTAACGCAGAGATTACTCTTGTCGATGTTAATGGAAAAGTAATAGCTTCTAAGCTACTTAATGTTGCCAACAACAGAATTAGCCTTATAAGTACTGATGTGCTTTCTAACGGAGTTTATTTTGTAAACATTACTATTGAAGGGCAAAGAAAAACTCAAAAAGTATTTATTGATTAGACTGTACGTATGAAATTGTAAAAAAAGAGAAAAGATGAAAAATTTGTTAGTTACTATTACCATGCTATGTATGTCCATCTTTTCATTTGGACAAGATAAAATTGTAAAAAGAGATTTTAAGGAGATATTTTGTAAAGTATCGGAAATAGGAACTACAGAAATAAAATACAAAAAAGCTGATAATCTTGATGGACCAGTATATAGTGTCAAAAAGTCAGAGGTTTTAAAAATTGTTTTTGAAAATGGTTCGGAAGAGAAATTTGAAAAAAATGAATTGTCAGTAGTTCCAGGAAGTAATAGGAATTATAAAAGAGCTATTACAACTAGGCCGTTTTCTCCATTAGGAGGTCATATAAACTTGGGGTATCAACAGGCATTGACACCTTCAAGAGCATTGGTTGCAGAGATTGGTTTGATTGGTCCACGACTTGGTGATGGGGAAAGTGCAAATGGCGCGTATGGTCGAATAGGGTTCCGTTTGAAGAGAACTCCTGAAGTTGTTATGGAAGGAATGGAGTGGGGCTATAACCTATCAGGAACGTATATACAACCAGAATTAACATATTCAAACTTTACTTCTTCGGGTGGAGGTTTTAGTAATGCTGGAAGGTTTAGTTCAAGCGCTTTTTTAATAACATTAGGTCGTCAAATGATAGCTGGAGAGATGTTAACTTTTGATATTTCCGGAAGTATAGGTTATCAGATTTACAACGATTCGCAATATACCCCCGGAACTATTTTTGAAGGGTTTAGAACTCGTTATTTTAGTCATTCTGCATTTGGAGGTCAAAGTCCGGTTGCATGGAAATTTTCTTTTACTATGGGCATACTTTTGAAGTAGTTGATATTTCTTAATAAAACAAAAAAGGAGGCTATTTAGCCTCCTTTTTTGTTTACCGAAAGATTAGTTGAACTAATCCGTAAGCTCAAATGTTCCAAAGAAAGTATTTACTCTATCTTGTGTAACGTAACTTCCGTCTCTAACAACACCAATTTGGTACAATCTGTTTCCAACTAAATACATTTGGTATTCGATGTGCAATGATTCTGCAACTCCTTTAAAGTGTAAACCAGAGTTACCATCTAAACTTACCTCTTCTTCTAAATCGAAATGTGTAACCCCCATGCTGTTTACCACACCTTCTTTTCCTCCTGCTAACATTTCGGCAGTAGATCCAGCTTCAACAATGGCAGACGGGTAATCGTTATATCCTATAATATAAGCTTCCGTCAAGCTTTTTTCATATAAAAACATTGTAATCTCAATTTCTCCAAGTTCAGTAGGAACTGATTGGGAGCTTACCTCAGGAGTAGCGCCAAGAAAGTTAACCTTAAACCGCCCGTCTTCAGATTCATATATTTCAGGGGAAAAGGGTGCTTCTTCTGCGACCACTTCTTCTGTGACCACTTCTTCTGTGACTGTTTCTAAATCGTCTCCTATTTTGTCTGCTAAGTCATTTAAGGTATCACCGCCACCACATGACACCATCATCATTGAAGCTGCAATACAAGTTGTTAAGATTGTTTTCATAAGTTATTTTAGTTAGTGATAGTTTATAATAAAAAACCCACTGATTAAAGTGGGTTTTCAGTTTTTAGTTAGTGATTTTCTATAATTAATCAGCCATTGCTTTGAAATCAGCATTTAAGAAGTATTTCACAAACTCCCTATCTTTAGAAGCTTTTGCCTTAAAAGCAGCATCTTTTTCAATAGCTGTTTTTAAGTTACTAAATACTAAGTCAGAGTTATTTGTTCTCGCACCCACAATTGCTTTTAAGTAATAAGCTAATGCTGAGTCATTGTTGTCAGCAGCATCAATTACTTCTAAGGCTCCAGCAGCATCTCCAGAAACAATCTTTGCAATAGCAATATTTAACGTTTTGTACCCATCCATGTTAGCCAAAGCTTCTGCATACTCACCTGCTTGTATTTGTAATAAGCCCATGTTATACTTAGTCTCATTTGCAGTTCCTGCTTCAGTAAACAATTCTAATGCTTTTTCGCGTCCTGCTTTATCGTTACCTCCTTTTACATGAGTAACTGCACCGATGTTATTTGTTGAAATCGAGTTAGACTCGATTTCATTTGCTTTTTCAAATTGCGCACCAGCAGCATCAAGATCGCTTTGGAGGTACAATACATATCCTACATTGTTAGAACCTCTATAATCACCACCAAAGTTTTTCTCAGCGATTTTATAAATTCTTAGTTTCTCATTTAAGTCTTCTGTTAATGTAGCAGCAAAAAGAACTTCTTCAACATTTAAGGTATCAGGATTGGTTGTGGTAAGAGCAGTTAACTCTTCGTCACTCCATCCAATTTGATCGTAAGTTAAAGTGATAACAGATCTTCTAAGCTGTGGTAAAACATCTTTTTCTAAGAACTTATAAGTCTTAGCCATATTACGAATGTCCTGCTCTCTTTTGTTAGGGTCTTGAGTCATTTCAAGAACTCTTAAAATAAGATCTTTGTCTTCATGGGTTGTTTTTTGAACTTCAGCATTGAAACCATCCCAATCTTCACCTTTAGGTGTTTTAGAGATAAAGCCTTCTTCCATTCCTGGGGCAAAGCTTAACTTCTTCATTAATTTAGAAACATATGCGGAAGCAGACGCAGCACGATCACCAGCTAAATTCGCATTCTTGTCAATCTCTCCTTCAGGAGAAGCGTAAGACATAACATTAACGGTTTTCATTTCTCTACGAATATTAATTGCAGCATCTGCAGCAAATATTTCAAAGTCTTTAATGTCTTGGTCTTTTAATTCAGCACCATTTACATTGAATTTCCCCTTTTTGTAATTGATTACTGCATTAATACTTTCTTCAGTCGTTCTTACAAATTTGTCATTTGCCATAATTACTTTATCATCAAACTCCAATAGATACGGAGTAATAATTGTACCATCAGCAATTTTTTCAGTAGTAATTTCTTCTTTAACTGTTTCTTTCTTTCCTTTCTTAACTACAAGCTTAACAACTAATTCCCCTTCTTGCATACAAGGGTTATAAGGCAGGGTAGATGTATATACAACCGTTTTTCCTTCTTTCGGTATAACTGTACCGTTTCCAGCAGCTTTTGCCCCTTGGTATACAGCCATTTCAAAAGGAATTTCAGTTCCATCTTTACAAATGAAAGTAGGCGTTACTTCTACAATTGCCTTTGCGTTTAACCCTTTTTCTACAAAAGTAGCGTTGATTTGTAAATCAACCTCATCTCCATGCATTTCCAACGGATTTTCTTTTACCTTATAATTAAGGTCTTTTATTAAATCACAACTTCCCAATAGTAACCCTGTAGACACTATAGAGGTAAGGGCGATGTTTTTAAGTGTGCTTTTTTTCATTATTATTGTATTTAAAACTTTCATTTTCATTTTCTATATATCCTGCAAGTATAAGTAAGTTTTTTTGTTTATAAAAGGATGAATGACATCAATAACCAAAAACAGTGGATTTTAAAGAGAATTACATTATGTGTCTTGCTTAATAGCAAGACAATAACTCTTTTATTTTATGTATTATTCAACTCCTCTATTTCATTAAGTTTATTCGCTTAATTCCTTTAGAATGATTACACGAGAGTAATTCTCTAAATGATTGTTCTAACCAGTCAGGTTTTTCAAGGTTTATTTCGTTTGCGTTGATATATAATATTGGGATGTCATCTATTCTTTGCAAGAAATTTTCATAGCCTTTGCTTAAAGTAAATAAATAGTCTGGAGAGATTTCTTTCTCGTACAGCCTACCTCTTGAAATAATGTTTTTTTGTAATTCGTCAAGAGGCCTGTTTAAAAACAAAAGGATATCTGGTTTTGGCACTGTTTTATAGAGGGAGTTTATTAACTCATTAACAAGGTCAAACTCTTTGGGGCTCAAGTTCATTTTTGAAAAGATCAAACTTTTTAATGGGTAATAATCTGAAAAAATTAAATTATGTGGTTGCGAATGAAACTGAAATAATTGTTTACTCCTGTCCAGTACAAATTGTACTTCAGCATGCAGAGCATAACTATTGTCATCGTAAAAATCCTTAAGAAATTCATTTTCTTCAAACTCTTCCAACAAGAGGTCACCATTAAATTTATCTGCCAGAAAATTGGACAATGTAGTTTTTCCAGCACCAATGTTTCCTTCGATGGCTATATGATTGTATTTAAGCATTTAGGATAGAAATTTTAGAAAGATCTGGACACATTGCCAAAACCTGACTTGTTGTTTTTTGAAATGTTGGCACAAACCAGTTGGGAGCGATTTCGGTTAGAGGTTCCATACAAAACCTTCTTTGATGCATTCTTGGGTGAGGGATTTCTAAATTTTCATTACAGATAATCAACTCCTCATAAAGTAAAATATCAATATCAATATTTCTGTCCGTATAAGCTCCATTCTCATTTCTTGTTCTTCCCAACTGAATTTCTATTAAAAGACAGGTTTCCAATACTTTTTCAGGACTGAAAGTTGTTTTAATAAGCAACGCTTGATTTAAAAAAGGGTTGTTAGAATCGTATCCCCAAGGGTCAGATTCATAAATGGAAGAAGCCGCTACGACATGGCCAATTTGCTCGATGATTAAGGAACTCGCACTTGCTAATAATTCTAATCGATTATTGATATTACTACCTAAAAGCAAAACGGTTTGTTTCATACCACAAAAGTAAATTTATAATACTCAAAACTTCAATTTCCTTATCTACTATCTTAGATAGTTATTCACACTTAAAAGAAGAAGGAAGATAGTTTGAAAGCAAGATCTATCCGTTGGTAGTATTAATTTGCCATTGGTGTAGATAAAATTGTAGAATGCCTTTGTCCGTTTAACTTTACAGCTACATCCCTAAAAAAGGGAGAATATTTAATAAAAACAAAAAATTATGAAACCATTTTGGAGGTCGTTTTGGTCAGCATCTTTAGCAATATTTTTAATAGGAGGAACTTTAATTGTTTTGCTTTTAGTGGGCATCGGAGGGGCTATTTCAGGATTGACAGAGACAACCCCCTTTGTTGTAAAAGAGAATGCTGTGTTACATATGAAATTGGATACTAAGATTAGTGAAGTTTCTTATGCGGAATTTGATAAGACTTCTTTCTCTTTAGATCAAGGATTTGGATTGAGAGAAATTAAAATTGGATTAGACGCGGCAAAATCAGACGACAAAATAAAAGGGGTTTTCTTAAACATTACAAACCTTTCAGCCGGAATGGCAACAACGGAGGAAATTAGAGACGCAATAATTGATTTTAAATCTTCCGGAAAGTTTGTTTACGCTTATAGTGAGTTTTACTCGCAAAAAGCATATTACCTTTCTACTGCTGCAGATAAGGTTCATTTATTCCCTGCAGGAATGTTGGAGTTTAAAGGATTGGGGGCAGAATTAATGTTTTTAAAAGGTGCAATTGATAAATTAGGCGTTGATGTCCAAATAATAAGAGGAAGCAATAATAAATTTAAGAGTGCGGTAGAGCCATTAATGTATGACAGCATGAGTGTTGCAAATAGAGAGCAAACGATGACATATATAAACGCTCTTTGGAATCAAATGCTAATTGGGGTTAACGAAAAAACAGGCGTGAGTGCGAATATGTTAAACGAAATTGCAGATTCGATGTATGTGCGTTCTTCTAAAACAGCCTTAGCGTATAAACTTGTGGATGAATTAATTTATGAGGATGAGCTTTTAGCAGTCTTAAAAGAAGAATCAGGCACAAAAAAAGGGGAAGAATTAAACTTGGTTTCATTTAAAAAGTACGCATCGAAAAAAGCAAAGAAATACGATCGGAAAAACAAAAATAGCAATATTGCTGTAGTTTATGCTGTAGGAGGAATTGAAAGTGGTAAAGGAAACGCTGCAACTATTGGCTCAGAAACGATTGCAGGAGCGATACGTGAAGCGAGAGAAGATGATGAAATAAAAGCGGTTGTTTTAAGAGTTAATTCTCCGGGAGGAAGCGCACTCGCTTCTGATGTTATTTGGAGAGAGGTAGTATTAACGCAAAAAGTAAAACCAATTATAGTTTCCATGGGTGATGTAGCTGCTTCAGGAGGTTATTACATAGCTTGTGCAGCAGATAAAATTTATGCACAACCCAACACAATTACCGGGTCTATTGGCGTTTTTGGTATAATCCCAAATATTGGACCTGCATTAAAAAAGAACTTTGGAATTACGTTTGACAGAGTGCAAACAAATCACCATTCGGTATTGTCCTTAAACAAGGCACTAACAGATGATGAAAAGCACTTAATTCAATTAGGAGTAGATGATATTTACAATGATTTTACTCAAAAAGTAGCTGATGGTAGAGAGGGGTTAGAGCAAGCTGATGTTGATAGCATTGGGCAAGGGAGAGTTTGGTCAGGAACAGACGCCTTAAGAATAGGGTTGGTCGACGAATTAGGAGGGATAGATGCTGCAGTTGCTTATGCCGCTCAGCAGGTTAATATTGGCGCTGACGATATTAAATTAGGGATTTACCCCGAACAAAAAGAGAATAAACTACTTGAATTAATGGAGTCTTTGGGAGATGAAGAGGTTAGTGCTGAAACATCTTTACGATTAAAATTAGAGACATTCATTCACTCCATGGATAAAATAATATCTACACAAGGAATTCAAGCTAGAATGCCTTTTGATATTGTGATTGAATAGTAGATTAATGGGAAACTACAAATCCTTCCTTCGTTACTTTTTTACTATCTGACAACTCCAGTTGATAGAAGCCATTTGATAAAGCTGAAATTTCAATTGTATTATTTGTTAAAACCCCTTTTAGCACCATTCCTCCAGTTGTAGAAAATATTTTGTAAGTAGTGCTTTCGTATTTCCCGTCTAGCGAAATGTAATCTGATGCTGGATTTGGGTAAAGGGAAATACTTCCTTTGAAGTTCTCTTCAACACCTCCTGCTTGTGGGTCAAATTCCAATAAAAAAGCCTTATTTGTAACAGCTTGCCCTGTTTCCATGCCACCACAAATAATCCATGATGTTGGAGTAATTTGGGCGATTCCTCTTAAGTCCATTATTCCGTATGGGGAACCAAAACCTTCAAACCACATGTTCCAATACTTTTGATAAGTTAGAATTCGAGAGTGTGGTTCAACTCCTCCCGAGCCATTATATGCTATCCCATCATAATTATATGCAGTTCCTGAACCTCCAATCCAGAAACAACGATTATTGTACTTAGCCGCAGCCATTCTATAACCATTTCCTCCAGGGTTGTCTTGTAGCTGACTCCAAGTTATAACTGTAGGATCAATGGGGCTAATTACCCCCATTCTTAAATAAGATGTTGCATTAAAGCTAAGGCCTGAAGTAACCCCTCCATTGTAGTAAATAGTATCTCCAATTATTACTCCTGAAGCTCCAAACATTTTGTATTGAGTAATATTAGGAGTGGCGGTTCCAACTAGCCAATTATCATTTGCGGGGTCGTAAATTTGTACGTCTGGGACATTATTGTTGTTGCTCCAACCTGTTACAACATAAATCAAGCTATCTCTCCAAACCGCTTGTACGTGATCATCAATAGGAACGGGAATGTCTGCCCCGTCGAGCAAATAATTATTAATTATAGGGTCGTAAACATGAACTTTGGCAGAAGAAACTTCGCTTCCATTTGCGTTAACGTGGTAACCTCCTATGATATATATTTTATTCTTAATTGTGCTTGCACCGGCAGCTATTTTCCCTTGTCCATCTGGAAGTGACGTGATTATTTCCCATAGAGCTGTCGTTACATTGTACCGATAGGATTTGAGGTTAATTCCAGAATAAAGTTTTGTGCTATCTATTCCTGAGAAGGAATAAACATTTATGTTTCCAGAACCATCGACTCCTTGCGTAACCGCATTGTTGGAAATTCTTTCTGGCATGCTGTTAAGCTCGGTCCAGTTCCACCCTGTTTGCGAAAAAGTAAAGGACGGAAAGAAGAGAAACAAGATTAAATATTTAAAATACATATACATTGTTTTATATGAAAGTGTTAATTTAGCTTAAAATTAAGTAAAAATGGGAGATAGTAATTTTCATGGAGATACTGCAGGAGTTGGATACATATATGCTGGGGTTGTAATTTTGGCAATTTTCGGATTCGTATTATTCGGATAGACCGTATTATCCTTTCGGATATAATTCTTTTTTATGGCAAGGAAAATTGGAGTCCCGTTCAATTCAATTTTTTCGTGGCTCATAAAAAAACGTATTCACCAAATTGAATTATTTAAGCAATACCCTATTGACGTGCAGTTTGACGTCTTTGAGCAATTAATTACCACAGCTAAGGATACGGAGTTTGGTAAACAACACAAATTCAAATCCATTCATTCTTATAAAGAATTCAAGAATAATATTCCTCTTCAATCATACGAGGATATTAAACCCTACGTTAATAGATTAAAACAAGGTGAGCAAAACTTATTGTGGCCAACAGAAATAAAATGGTTTGCAAAATCCTCTGGAACTTCCGGGGATAAAAGTAAGTTTATTCCTGTTTCAAAAGAGGCGCTTACAGCGAGCCACTATCAAGGCGGAAAAGACCTTTTGGCTTTGTATTATTCAAACCACCCCAAAACAAAATTATTTAACGGAAAGCACCTTATTCTTGGCGGAAGTGCTCAAATAAACTACATAAACAATAAGTCGTATTTCGGTGACTTATCGGCAATAATTGTTAAAAATTTGCCTTGGTGGTGTGAAATCAGACGGACTCCTAAAAAGGAAATTACTCTAATGGAAGAATGGGAGGAAAAATTGGAAAAAATGGCTGAATCTACTGTAAAAGAAGATGTTCATATTCTTGCAGGCATTCCTTCCTGGACCCTGGTTCTTTTGAAAAAGATACTTGAAAAAAACAATACAGATAACATTATAGATATTTGGCCAAACCTTGAATTATATATGCATGGAGGAGTTAGTTTTGAGCCCTATGAAGAACAGTTTAAAGCGATAATCCAAAAAAGTGACATGAACTATGTACAAACTTATAATGCCAGTGAAGGGTGTTTTGGAATTCAAGATCGAGTTGTTGCAGATGATATGCTCCTGATGTTGGACTATGGAATTTTTTATGAGTTTATACCCATGGATGAATTTGAAAAAGACTCGCCAACAGTAATTAATATTGAAGATGTTGAGCTTGATGTTAACTACGCTTTAGTCATCTCAACAAATGCTGGTTTATGGCGCTATGTTATTGGGGATACAATAATATTCACATCGCTTAAACCTTATCGATTTAAGGTTTCGGGGAGAACTAAAAACTATATCAATGCCTTTGGCGAAGAAATGATAATCGACAATGCTGAAAAAGCAATAAGAATAGCATGTGAAAAAGCAAATGCACAAGTAAAGGAATACACTGCTAGTCCTATTTACATGGATAACTCGACAGCAGGAGGACATCAATGGTTAATTGAGTTTGAAGATGAACCCGAAAACTTAGATTACTTCGCAAAGGTTTTAGACACGGCATTGAAATCTATAAATAGTGATTATGAAGCTAAAAGATCAAATAGCTTAACTTTACGTCCCCCGGTTATACAAAAAGTACAAAAAGGTACGTTTTATGCGTGGTTAAAAAGCAAAGGAAAAGCCGGAGGACAGAATAAAATCCCAAGGCTTTCAAATAACCGTAAAATTGTTGATGAAATATTGGAATTGATAAAATGAAGTTGAAGTTGTCTATACTTGTATTTGCTTTTGGAATGGTTATTTCAGGTAATGGGCAAATAAAATTTGAATTACTTAATGAGTTCTCAACATCTACTAAAGACTTTACGACAGATCATTTAAATGGAATTTATTTGATTGAGAACAACCAAATATTTAAGTTAAATTATGCTGGAGATACCTTATACACCTACAGCAATAAAACACTAGGAAATATAAACTGTTTGGACGTAAACAATACACTTCGCCCAATATTGTTTTATAAAGAAAATGCGCGAATTATAGTTACGGATAACACATTGTCTGCACAACAAAGCTCATATTCCTTGGAAGATCTTGACTTATATCAAGCACAATTAATTGCGACGAGTTTGGTTGATAATGGAATTTGGATTTACGACCAGGAACTTTTTCAATTGATAAAAGTAAATAAAGAGTTCGAGCGCATATATGAATCCGGCAACTTAGAACAAATTCTTCAAAAGGATAGTTTAAGCCCATCACAAATCCTTGAGCATAAAGATCATGTTTATATGGTTTGTCCTAAGCAAGGTATTTTAGTTTTTGATATATACGGGTCGTATATTAAAACTGTCCCAGTATTAAATGTAGAGGAAATTCAGGTTAAAAATGAAATTATATACTATCAAAAAGAGAGAAATTATTATGGGTATGGCTTAATAGATTTTGAAGAAGTGAAAATCCAGCTTCCTGTTAATTCTTTTGAAAAAATAAGACTAGAAAAAGACCGTTTAATTGTTCTCTTAAAAAACAAAATTGCAATATATTCTATTGGTAACAAATAAGGAAACGTGTGTTTCGTCCAAAGAATTGAAAATAATCTAAATTTTTAGACTTATCAACAGGCAACGTATAGAAATAATTGTACTTTAGGAGCTCTTAAAACTTAGTTGAATGCATATAGCAATAGCAGGAAATATTGGTGCGGGTAAAACAACCTTAACAGAGTTGCTTTCGAAGCACTACAAATGGGAGACACATTATGAAGATGTAGACCAAAATCCTTATTTATTAGACTTCTATGATGATATGCAGCGCTGGTCATTTAACTTGCAAGTATATTATTTGAATAGTCGATTTACGCAAATTCAAGACATTAAAGAGAGTAAAAACACGATAATTCAAGACAGAACGATACATGAGGACGCTTATATATTTGCTCCTAACTTGCATTCAATGGGGTTAATGTCTACGAGAGATTTTGAAAACTATTTTTCATTATTCAATCTTATGGAGTCATTTATTTCCGCACCAGATCTTTTAATTTATTTACGAGCGAGTGTTCCAAAGTTGGTTAACAACATACAGAAAAGAGGAAGGGAATACGAAGAAAGTATTCGCTTAGATTATTTAAAAAGGTTAAACGAGCGCTACGAAGCTTGGATTTCGACCTATGATAGCGGAAAATTATTAATTATTGATATTGATGAAAACTCGTTTCACGATAACCAGGAAGACCTAGGAAAGATTGTTAGTCAAATTGACGCTGAATTACACGGGTTATTTTAACGTACCTTACGATATAGACTGGTAAGGGATACTTACCTCAACTTTGGTTCCTGTTGTACCATTGCTTAAATCCATTACCCGAACCTGCATGTTCGTGTTGTTCATTTTATTAAGAATCCGTAAACGGTCGTCAATGTTTTTCATTCCTGTGGACTTCCCTATTTGCTGGTTTTTAGTCTTTAGTTCTGCGCTTTTCTCACGACCTATTCCATTATCTTCTATAGCCCAAAGTAATTTCCCTTCTTGTTTTTGAACGCTTACCAATAACTTCCCTTTTTCTTCTAAGTACCGGAGGCCGTGCCAAACAGAGTTTTCTATAAAGGGCTGAATAAGCATGGGAGGTATTTCAATCTCATCCTTTTTAATGTCTTCTCCAATCGTAAAATCGTAATCAAATTTATCTTGAAAACGCAAGTGCTCTAATTCTAAATATAATTTTAATATTTCAATTTCACTATCTAATGAAACAAAATCATGCTTAGAGTTTTCAAGAACCATTCTCATTAACCGGCTAAACTGAGACAAATATTTGTTTGCGCTTCTATCGTCATTTTTAGAAATAAAGCTGTTTACAGAATTTAAAGAATTAAAGATAAAGTGCGGGTTCATTTGTGCTCGTAAGGATTTAAGTTCCAGCATTGTATTTGCTTTTCTTTTTGCACGGTTACTGCGGATAATTAAAAGTGCCGCTAATAGCAAGACTAAAAACCCTCCAGCAAGTGTATAAATTACAATTCTTTGTTTTTTTAATTCTTCCCCTTTTTTATTCTCAAGTAAAAACATGTTGTCCTTACTTAGTTGAATATTAGTTTGAAGCAATTCAATTCTTTTATCTTTTTCATCTAACTCATTCGACAAGGTGCTTGCTAATTGAATGTGTTTATTCTTTTCCCTTGTATTAGCTTCTTGAATTCTCACTAATTTCTGATAACTTTTAAGGGCACTTTCATAGTCTCCAATTTGCTCATAGGCTGTTGTTATTAGCCCTAACGCTTCTTCCTTCGATTCTAATGTCCCAAGTTCATCCATTAAAACAATATTTTGCTTAAGATATTTAATCGCTTCCTGTGGTTTCTCGTCTTTTAAGCTTAAAGCGGCTATACTATTATAGTTATCGGTTAAAGCTTTTTTATTTCCTTTAGAGGAATTAAACTCGATAGCCTCTTGTTGTACTTGTATCTGTTGCTTAGTATTGCCTCGTTTACTATAAAACTTATTCGAATTAGAATAATAAGAATTCACACCATCTTCATCTCCAATATCGTTGGCTAGTTGTAAGGATTGATTATACATTTGAAAGGCTCCAGAAGAATCGTCAATGGCTTCATAAACATTCCCAAGGTTGTTCGCTGCGTCAATTATCCCTTGCGGGTTATTTCTAGTTTGCTCAAGCGCTAATATGGTGTCGTATGCCACTTTACTTTGAACATAGTCTTCTTGTCTATAGTAGAGTCTTCCTAATGCATTGATAGCATATATTTCGTCGTCTTTATTTTTTTTCTCAATAGCCAGTGCCTGAAACCTTTCATAAAAGGTCTCCGCTTTTTTCAATTTGGAGTTAGCTTCATAAGCAGCCCCAATATATTTCATGGAATTATAATATCCTTTTTCATTCTCAAGCCCAATAAACAATGAAAGTGCTTTTTCGTAACTCTTAATAGAGGCATCATATCTGCTGATGCTATAGTTAAGTGCTCCTAGAGTATTGTAACAATAAGCTTCACCTCTTTTATTATCTAGGATAAGGGCTAATTCAATAGCATTCTGCACATAGTCAAAAGCCCTCTTTGGTGCCTCTTGAGAAATAGTATTTGCGGCATTTATCCAAGCAAATATTTTCGCGTCAGTATTTGCTCTTTTACTAATAGAAATCGCAACAGTGTCTGTCTGCTGTGAAAACATTTGTAAGGCGCATAGAATAAAACTAGCTGCTATGTAAGTCGATTTTTTCAACAAATAGGGTTTGTGATTACAACAAACATACAATCAAAAAAGCGAACATAAAAATGGCTTACATCAATTAACATAGGGCGGGAGTGCCAATAAGACTAACCCACAAAGCCACTAGGTTCGTTCACTAACCGAGATGGTTCGTTTACTAATTCGTCATTTTATTGCAGTTTTTTTCAAAATAGATTTGTCCTATCAACCGTTAAACTTAAAATTATGAAAACATTTCTTTCTATACTGCTTATTGGATATACAGTAGCAGTTTCTTCTCAGAACGAAGAGAACACCAATATTATACAACAGCAAGTAAACCCGGACAATAATATTGGAAATTATATTAATAATCCATCTATAAAGATTAACACGAGAAATATAAACGAGCCTAATACAACGGGAACGCAAAAAGCTCAAACTCGAGGTAACTTGTCAAATAGTTATTCCCTAAATATTGAAGTTCCGCAAGTTGATCTTAATATAAACCTAAATCTCAATGTACCTTCCATTAATCGGAATATAAACCATGTAAAGCAAGAAAAGGTTAGCCCGAAAAGATTGGAAGATTATAGAATTAAAACGGGTAATTCCACTTCAGGAAGAGTTTCTCACAATTCTCAAAAAGAAAATAAATCATTTCAAAAGAAGGTTTTTAAGCCTATAAAATGTTGGGTCCAAAGAACATTTAAACACACTGCTAAATTTAAATTAAGTTGTGAGTGTTTTAAGTTTTAAAATAAGCGACAAACTACTTACTATGCGTGCAATTAAAATTTTATCAGTTTTTCCAATTTTACTATTAGCTAATCTGGCGTTTGCGCAAGAGGACTGTGCTAAAATGCCTGTTGAAAAGGGAACAATTGGAAGTTTATATGGTTATCGAATTCACCCGAATACAAATACGAAAAAGTTTCATGCAGGGTTAGATATCCGTGCTAAATATGGGAATTCCGTATATGCAGCTTTTGACGGAAAAGTAGTAGAAGTCAAAAAGAGTAGTAGGGGTTATGGGAATACGATTAAAATATTACACGAAAATGGTTTGACAACTCTTTACGCCCATTTATCCGCGTTCTCGGTAAAAAAAGGAGCCGTTATTTGCAAAGGCAAAATTATTGGTAAAATTGGAACATCTGGAAACTCCACAGGCCCCCACCTTCATTTTGAAATAATTGAGAATAAAAAGAAAATTAACCCTTTGGTATACCTTTTATAACAATGCTACTTAGCTTTGTTTTAAGTAATAATCAAAGTCTGATTAATATATCAGGTTCTCGATAATCCTTACTTATTATTGAACTCGTTCATGGTCCTGTCTAGACCAATTGTTGCAAATGACTTAATTGCATTTCCAATTATCTCTACCCTTTCTTTAAGCCCCTTTTGCTCTTCTTTCGACCACTCACCAAGGACGTAGTTGACTTGACTTCCTGGATTGAATTCACTCCCCACTCCAAATCGAAGGCGTCCGTATTTACTCGAGTTTAATACTTGCTGAATATCTTTTAGCCCGTTGTGCCCACCGTCACTTCCTTTCGCTTTAATCCTTATTTTACCGAAGGGTAATGCAATGTCGTCGGTGATAACTAATAAGTTATTAGGGTCAATTTTTTCTTTTTGAATCCAGTAGTTTACTGCCTTTCCACTTAAGTTCATAAAGGTGGTTGGCTTAATTAATATAAGCGTTCTACCTTTAAATTTTAGAACAGCCTTATCCGCTAAACGATCTGGCTCAAAACAAATATTGGACGCATTAACTAATGCGTCCAATATTGTAAATCCTATATTATGTCGGGTGTTTTTATATTGATCACCCGGATTACCCAATCCAACGATTAGATATTTCATAATTTATTATTTTATTCTGCTGCTTCTGCTTTTTCTCCTTCAGCTCCCTCTTCTCCTTCAGTTCCTTCTTCTCCTTCTTCTCCTTCCTCTTCTTCTTCATCCTCTTCAGATGCGCCTCTTGACATTGCAACACCAAGAACAACTGCTTCTGCTGGGTCTAAAAACCTAAGTCCAGCAATGTTCATCTCTGAAACTCTTATTTTGTGGCCAATTCTAATTTCAGTAATGTCTACTTCAATTGCATCTGGTAAGTCTGAAACTTTTCCTTCAACCAATAAAGATCGAAAGTTTTGGCTCAGTTTCCCTCCGTTTCTAACCCCAATAGAAAAACCAGTCGTCTTAACAGGGATTTTTATTTTCACAGCTGCTCCATCCTTGATCTCTAAAAAATCAACATGAATTACTCTGTCTGTTACGGGATGTATCTGAACATCTTTAACAATTGCGTTAACTTTATTTCCGTTAATCTCTAACTCAATGACATATACATTTGGAGTGAAGATTATTTTTTTTGCGTCATTTTCAGAAACGTGAAAATGAACTTGTTCTTTTCCCCCGTATAATACAGATGGAACCTTACCTTCTCTTCTTAGAAGAGTAGCATCTTTTTTCCCTACGTTCTCTCTACTAGAACCGCTCAATGATACTGTTTTCATAATTATATATTTATTTATTGATTTGCAAATACAAAATGATCGCTTATGGACTCAAAAGAGATCGTTTTTTTAATTACGTCGGCAAACATATTCGCGACGCTTAATACTTTTATTTTATCACTTTCCCTTTTGGCGGGAATAGTATTCGTAACTATTAACTCTTCTAATACTGACTCTTCAATTCTTTCGTAAGCTGGTCCAGATAATATTGCATGCGTACAAATAGCTCTTACACTTTTTGCTCCATGTTCCATAAACTGTTCAGCAGATTTACAAAGTGTCCCCGCTGTATCAACCATATCATCAATAATTACTACATCTTTTCCCTTTACATCACCAATAATGGTCATCGAAGCTATTTCATTTGCTTTTTTTCTCTGCTTGTAACAAAGGGCTAAATCTACCTTTAAATATTTTGCATAAGCATTGGCCCTTTTAGACCCTCCCGCATCAGGAGCTGCTATTATTAAATCTGATAAATTTAATGACTTTAAGTGCGGTGCAAAAACACTTGAGGCATATAAATGATCTACTGGAACCTCAAAAAATCCTTGAATTTGATCAGCATGCAAATCCATAGTCATGACACGATCAACACCAGAAGCTTCCAGTAGGTTTGCTATTAATTTTGCCCCAATTGCAACTCTTGGTTGGTCTTTTCGGTCTTGACGCGCCCATCCAAAATAAGGGATAACCACGTTGATTTTCTTGGCTGATGCTCTTTTAGCGGCATCTACCATTAGCAAAAGCTCCATCAAATTATCTGAAGGTGGGCACGTGGATTGAATTATAAATACATCGCATCCTCTTACAGTTTCGTTATAAACTGTGGTGAACTCACCATCGCTAAACTTCTGTAACTCAACATCACCAAGCTCTTGACCGTAAGCTGCAGCGATGTTTTCAGCAATCTCGGTAGATGCTGAACATGCGAATATTTTGACTCTGTTTTCCATACCTCATTAAAAACGGACTGCGAAAATAAGCCAAATTTATATTTATAAAAAACCCAAGCGAAAGTATTTTGAAGTTATTATTTGGTCAAACAAAAACAATCTGTAAATTCGCGCTCACTTTGAGAGTTAACCAGAACGGTTAAATTTCAATTTTCACTCGCCGAAGTGGCGGAACTGGTAGACGCGCACGACTCAAACTCGTGTGTCTTACGACGTGTGGGTTCGATTCCCACCTTCGGTACAAAGAGTCTTCTAAATATTTAGAAGACTCTTTTCTTTTGATTTAATAATTATGAGCCTCCTTGAACAATTTATAATCTGCCACAAAAGTTCCAAAGGGCAAAAGAGAAGCTATTAAAACTAAAAAGGTGACTTTTAAATTCCACTTCAAATCAAGTTTTGCGGGGATTACTAATATGCAGTATGCGATAAATAAAACACCATGTGTATATCCAATTGCAATAGATACTTCCGGTATTTCCCAAATGTATTTTAGTGGCATCGCAACTCCCATTAGCAATAAGAATGAAACGCCTTCCAAAAAACCAATTAGTCTTAATCGACCGATATTACTAGATAATAAATTCAATGTTATGATTTAGATAATCATTCCTGCGCCAACAGTGTTGTTGGTTGCTTCGTCAATTAAAATTAAACTACCTGTGTTCCTGTTTCTGCTGTATTGGTCAATAAATAATGGAGAAGTTGTGCGTAAAGTAACTCTGGCGATATCATTGCTAGAAATAACTTTGTCCGCTTCATTTCTATGAAGCGTATTGATATCAACCTTATATTTTATTTCTTTTACCATGCAACGTGCATCTTTAGATGTATGCTTAAGTGCATATTTGCCTTTTTCTTTAAGGGGGCTGTCTCCCATCCAGCAGATCATTGCTTCAATATCTTGAGAAACCACAGGTTTGTTATTTTCTCTAACAATCATATCCCCTCTACTAATATCAATGTCATCTTCAAGCGTCATTGTAACTGACATTGGAGCAAATGCTTCGTCAATTTCACCATCAAACGTATCAATAGATTTTATTTTAGAGGTAAAACCGGAGGGAAGTACCATTACAGCGTCTCCTTTTTTAAATACACCACCAGCAATTCTTCCAGCGTATCCTCTATAGTCATGGTGCTCTGTAGTTTGTGGGCGTATTACATTTTGAACAGGGAATCTGCAATCAATGTGGTTGTGGTCAGAGGCAATATGAACCTTTTCTAAGGTATGCATTAAAGTTGCTCCTTCAAACCAATCCATCTTTTCTGATCGATGAACAACATTATCTCCCATCAGTGCACTAATCGGAATAAATCGAACATCTTTGGTTTCTAATTTAGCACTAAAAACTTCTAAATCATGAACTAGACTATCGTAAACTTTTTGGCTATAACCAACCAAGTCCATTTTGTTTATACAATAAACAATGTGCGGTATACCTAATAAAGAAGCTATAAAAGAGTGTCTTTTTGTCTGCTCAACAATTCCATGTCGGGCATCAATTAGAATGATAGCTAAATTAGCCGTAGATGCTCCAGTAACCATATTTCTTGTGTACTGAATGTGTCCAGGGGTATCCGCAATAATGAATTTTCTTTGCGGTGTTGCAAAGTATCTGTAAGCAACATCTATAGTAATCCCTTGCTCCCTTTCGTCTCGAAGCCCATCAGTAAGCAAAGCTAAGTTAACATGCTCCTCTCCCTTTCGATCACTAACTAACTGAATAGCTTCCATTTGATCTTCAAAAATAGATTTACTATCGTATAGTAGCCTTCCAATCAACGTGCTCTTCCCGTCATCAACACTTCCCGCAGTCGTGAACCTCAAGAGGTCCATGTTTAAATATGATTTTTCCATTCTTTTCTAGATTTTAGACAAAAGACACTAGATAAAAAGACTCTAGAACTAATTCAGAGAGTTGTGTTTACTTAAGCCTAAGAGCGAAGCGATCTAGCGTCTATTGTCTTTTTGTCTTTTTTCTTTAAAAATACCCTTCTTTTTTTCTGTCTTCCATTGCCGCCTCAGACCTTTTGTCATCAGACCTTCCGCCTCTTTCAGTTACGCGAGTAGAAGCAACTTCTTCAATTATTTCTTCTAATGTAGTTGCAGTAGAAGCAACTGCGCCTGTACAGGTAGCATCTCCAATTGTTCTAAATCGAACTACCATGGGTTGAACTTCTTCCGTGTCTTTTGTTTCAACGAAATCTGTTTTCCCCATTATCACACCATTTCTAACAAAGCAATCTCTTGTATGAGAAAAATAAATAGAAGGAATGTCAATTTTTTCAGCAAGAATATATTGCCAAATGTCCATTTCGGTCCAGTTACTAATTGGAAAAACTCTAAAGTGTTCTCCCATGTTTTTCTTTCCGTTAAACGTATTCCATAATTCCGGACGTTGATTTTTTGGATCCCATTGGCCAAAGTCGTCTCGATGTGAGAAGAAACGTTCTTTAGCTCTCGCTTTTTCTTCATCTCTTCTTGCTCCACCCATGGCGCAGTCAAACTTGTTATTCTCTATTGCATCTAAAAGAGTGACTGTTTGCAGTTTATTTCGACTAGCATTAACCCCCTTTTCTTCAGTAGATTTTCCTTCGTCAATTGATTGTTGAACGGACCCAACAATTAACCGAGCTCCTGTTTCTTCAATTAATTTGTCTCTAAATTGAATTGTTTCCGGAAAGTTATGTCCTGTATCAACATGCATTAATGGAAATGGAACTTTAGCAGGGTAAAATGCTTTTCTCGCCAAGTGGTAACAAACGATTGAATCCTTTCCTCCTGAAAAGAGTAATACAGGGTTTTCAAATTGAGCGACAACTTCTCTAATTACAAAAATTGCTTCAGACTCTAATTCTTTTAAGTGTGTTAAGTTATATGAACCCATTTAGTATCTTATTTTATCTATTACAAAGTGATATAAGGTTTCGCCACTTTGTTCAATTGTGTTTTTTTCTGTCTCAATTGATAAAGCTGGATTTTTTGGAGCTTCGAAAGGTGCGCTGATTCCAGTGAAGTTTGAAATTTCACCTTTTCGGGCTTTTTTATAAAGGCCTTTTACGTCTCTTTTTTCACATTCTTCCAAAGAAGTGTTAATGTAAACTTCCAAAAAGTCATCTTCACCAATTATTTTTTTTGCTAAATCTCTCACATCTTCGGTTGGACTAACAAAACTGTTGATTGTTATGATTCCACAATTTAAAAATAACTTAGAAACTTCGGAAATTCTTCTAATATTCTCTAATCGATCCTCCTCAGTAAAGGCTAGATTATTATTTATTCCTGTTCTTACATTGTCTCCATCTAGCACCTGCGTTAAATATCCGTTCTCGTTCAATTTTTGTTCCAGCCAAACGGCTATAGACGTTTTTCCAGAACCAGAAAGGCCTGTTAGCCAGATTACCTTGCTGTGCTGGTTTAGCAAGCCTTCTTTATCTGCTCTCTTAAGAAGTTTATCAAAAACCGCGTGAATATTGTTGCCTTCCTCTTTCATAGATTGTTAAATCGGAAGACAAAGTAACTTAAAAATCAAACACAATAAGCGAAAATATCATTACTTTTTTTAATGGAATTTACCTATAAATAAGTCAATTAACACTATTCTAAAATGAAATGCGTAAGTTTGGTCTTTAAATCGAACGTAAATAATGCCAGAAAAAGACTATAGATTATCGCCAAGAGTCGACCAAGTCGGCATCCAAGATCGAGTTGACAGAATAACCAAAAGAAGTGTTAAAAACGCAGCCAAAAGAAATGGTTTGCATATGATACTTAATATGATTGATTTAACAACTTTGGAAGGAGCGGATACAGATTCTAAAGTTAAACAAATGTGCTATAAGGCGCAACACCTGCATGATTCATTTCCTGGTTTACCAACTACTGCTGCAGTTTGTGTATATCCAAACTTTGTAAAAACAGCAGTCAATGAAGTAAAAGGTTCTGGGGTTAAAGTTGCTTCTGTGGCAACAGCTTTTCCAAGTGGTCACTCCAGCTCGGAAATAAAGCTATTAGACACTAAAATTGCCGTGGATAATGGCGCACACGAAGTTGACATGGTAATTAGTCGTGGAAAATTTCATAGTGGGGAATACAATTTTGTGCACGATGAAATTGCCGCAATTAAAGAAGCGTGTGGAAAAGCAAGGTTGAAAGTCATTTTAGAAACGGGAGAGCTTGGTACTTTTGATAAAGTGAGAAGAGCAAGTGACATTGCAATGGATGCCGGAGCTGATTTTATTAAAACGTCTACCGGTAAAATAAGTCCAGCTGCAACTTTGCCCGTAACCTTGGTTATGTTGGAAGCAATAAAAGATTATTACTACGAAACCGGTAAAATGATTGGAATGAAACCGGCGGGGGGGATATCCAATTCGAAACTGGCTTTACAATATTTATTAATGGTAAAAGAAACGTTAGGTGGAAAATGGTTAAGCAACGAATGGTTCCGTTTTGGAGCAAGTAGCTTAGCAAATGATGTTTTAATGCAAATAATGAAACAAGAATCAGGAAATTACCAATCGAAAGATTATTTCTCTAAAGATTAAAAAACTAGGATGAAGAATAAAATAGATTATAGCTCTGATTGGAATTTGGACCCAGCGCCAGAAAGTACTAGTCATATTAAATTGAAAAAAAAGTACGAATTGTTTATTGGAGGGAAATGGGTGAAACCAAAATCAGGAAAATACTTTGCAACAATAAATCCTGCAACGGAGCAGAAGATTTCGGACGTAGCAGAAGCAGGGCAAGCGGATGTGGATGCAGCAGTAAAAGCAGCAAAAAAGGCATATGATACAGTCTGGTCAAAATTATCTGGGAAAGAAAGAGGGAAGTATATTTATCGAATTGCAAGATTAATTCAAGAGAAGGCACGTGAGTTTTCAGTAATAGAATCCTTAGATAGCGGTAAAGTGATTCGGGAATCACGCGATATTGATATTCCATTGGCGGCTGCCCATTTTTTCTATTATGCTGGTTGGGCAGATAAGTTAGAATTTGCTTTCCCAAATAGACAACCAAAGTCATTAGGCGTAGCAGCGCAAATAACCCCTTGGAACTTTCCAATGTTGATGATAGCTTGGAAAATTGCTCCTGCTCTAGCAGCTGGAAATACGGTTGTATTAAAACCTGCTGAAACTACTTCGTTAACTGCTTTAAAATTAGCTGAAGTAATTCAAGAGGCTGGACTGCCAGATGGTGTGGTAAACATTGTGACAGGTTATGGTAAAACAGGAGCGATGATGGTAGAGCATAAGGATGTTGCCAAAGTTGCTTTTACTGGTTCAACAGGGGTTGGGAAAATTATTATGAAATCTATTTCCGGTACCAACAAAAAGTCTACAATGGAGTTAGGCGGTAAAGCCGCTAATATTATTTTTGAAGATGCTCCATTAGACCAAGCGGTTGAAGGGGTTATTAATGGTATTTATTTTAACCAAGGTCACGTATGTTGTGCTGGTTCTAGGTTGTTCGTTCAGGAATCCGTTTATGAGATTGTTATTCGTAAATTGAAAGATAGAATGGAGTCATTGTATGTCGGAGACCCAATGGATAAGAATACGGATATAGGCGCGATTAACTCCAAAAAACAATTGGATGTAATTAATGAATATATTAAAATAGGGAAAGAAGAAGGTGCTGAGATATACCAAACTAAATGTACATTGCCTAAAAAAGGATATTGGTGCAAACCAACGTTATTTACAAATGTTGCACAATCGAATAGAATTGCCCAAGAAGAAATATTTGGTCCTGTACTAGCCATTCAAACCTTTAGAACGGTAGATGAAGTAATTACTAAAGCCAATAATACTCCCTATGGTTTGTCCGCAGGAGTTTGGACAGACAAGGGGTCAAAGATATTTAACCTTACATCTCAATTAAAAGCAGGAGTGGTTTGGGCTAACACTTATAATAAATTTGATCCAACTTCTCCGTTTGGGGGATATAAAGAAAGTGGCCACGGAAGGGAAGGAGGTCTACATGGACTGGAGCCATATCTAAAATTTGATTAATAGAATAAAGCAATATAAATGTCAAGAATTGAAGTTTTGAAAACGTATAAGATATATATTGGAGGTAAATTTCCAAGAACAGAATCTGGAAGGTATTATCAACCAGAAGCGAAAGGAAATGTTTTAGGTAACATTTGCTTATCTTCTCGAAAGGATTTTAGAAATGCAGTAGTTGCTGCTCGTTCAGCTCAAGGAGGGTGGAGTGCAAAATCGGCCTATAATAGAAGTCAAATTTTATATCGAATAGCCGAAATATTGGAAGGAAGGAAAACTCAGTTTAGTGAAGAACTTATTCAACAAGGAAGTAAAAAAGCACAAGCAGAAAAAGAAGTTGACCTTTCTATCGATCGGCTTATTTATTTTGCAGGTTGGTGCGATAAATACACGCAGATTTTTAGTTCTGTAAACCCGGTTGCTTCAAGTCATTTTAATTTTTCTGTGCCTGAACCTACAGGAGTAGTGGCAATATTGTCTCCCGAAGAAAGTGGGTTGTTAGGGTTGATTTCTCAAATTGCTCCAACAATTGCGGGAGGTAACACATGTGTTGTTTTAGCATCAGAAAACAAACCACTTTGTTCAATTACACTTGCAGAAGTACTCTCAACATCGGATGTGCCTGGTGGAGTAATAAATATATTGACTGGCAACAGAAAAGAATTAATTCCGCATTTTGCAGCTCATATGGATGTTAATGCACTTGTTTATTGCGGAGATAACTCAGCTGAAATCAAAACAATTCATGAAGCCGCTGTAGATAACTTAAAGCGTGTGATGATAAGAGATGGCGGGGGTTATGTAAGCGATAAATACGAGAACCCATATCTCATATCTAGCTTACAAGAAACCAAGACAACTTGGCACCCTATTGAAAAAATTGGAGCAGCGGGAAGTGGTTATTAGAAAGCATTTTAGAAAGGTTTTTGCCTAAAAAATGTTTTATTTAAAAATATTAAACTACTTTAGCCCGCTCAAGGGCGAAATTTAGTAGGTTGCGCTATGAGTGAAAAGAAAATAAAACCATAAAAAATTAAATCATGAAAAATTTTAAAAAATTAAGCGTTGCTCTTATGTTAGCTTTAGGAACTACATTTGCAATGACTAGCTGTGGAGAAGCAAAAACTGAAGCAGAAGTTGAAGCAGAAGCGGCAGCAATAGTTGACGGATTGGTAGAAGAAGTTGAAACTGTAGTTGAAGAGGCTGCTGTTGAGGTTGAAGAAGTTGAAGAAACTACTGATTCTACTGCAACTTGTGAAGGTGGTGAAGAAGCAGAAGCTACTTGCGAAGGTGGTGAAGAAGCAGAAGCTACTTGTGAAGGTGGTGAAGAAGCAGAAGAAGCTGCACACTAAGAAATATTTAGAAGTATTTAAAAAAAAGCTGTTCTTAAGGAACGGCTTTTTTTATGCTCTGTTATTTTGTTTGTATGTTTGTTAAGTGATAAAGGAGGAAGAAGATATACAAGAGGACTATAAGTGGGAACTTTCTCGCAAAGAGTTCATGCGTTCGTTACTTGTTATTGGAGTAGCGGTAAATATTCCTTTTTTTACTAGTTGCGAAACCAAAGAAGATTCAAAAGAATTTGATTGCACTCCCTTATCTACAGAACAGTTAAAAGTATTGCAAGCGGTACAATTAGTATTATTTCCAAAAGAAGGAAACGGACCTTCAGCTCTCGAAATAAACGCAGATAAATGGATTGTTTATGTGTTGAATGACGCAAGAGAACCACAAAGAGAAAAGGATTTTATTGTTGAGCATCTTGAGGGATTAAACCAGCTTTCTAAAGAAACTCATAAAGCGCCTTACGATTTATTAAGTATTGATCAACAAGAGGGTGTTTTAGACCTGTTTTTTGGAGATAAGGCTCCTAAAAGATGGGGTAGTAGAATGCTAACATTAATTTTTGAAGCGTTACTATTAGATCCTTTATATGGTGTTAACCCTAATAATATCGGCTGGACATGGTTAAACCACAATCCAGGAGCGCCTCGGCCTAATAAACAAAATAAGTACCCCACTATATATACCACGATGAATGAAGTATGATGTTTGCGTAATAGGAAGTGGTGCCGGAGCAGGACCTGTTATATATGAATTGTCGAAAGCTGGTTACAAAGTTGTAGTACTCGAAAAAGGACCATGGGCCAAAACGGAGGACTTTAACAAAGACGAAATGACAGCGACACGTCGTGATTCATTCAGGCCCGCACTGAAAGACGAGTGCCATACCGTTGTTAAAAAGAACAAAGAAGGTAAATGGATGAAGCGTTCTACTTACGATTCTGGAAGAAGTTTTTGGAACGGGAACTGTGTGGGAGGTTCTTCCAATTTTATGAGCGGATACTTCCATCGTTTAAAACCAATAGATTTTAATTTGCTTTCAGAATTTGGTCCAATTGAAGGGGCAAATGTTGTTGATTGGCCAATTAATTATGAGGAATTAGAATCGTATTATGAAAAAACAGAAAGAATAGTTGGGGTGTCTGGGAAGGTGGTAGATCATTCTTTTTTGGAGCCTCGTTCAACACCCGATTTTCCATTTCCTCCTTTGCAAGAAAATATTTTTTCTTCTTGGCTGGATAAAGGAGCAGAGAAATTGAAGTATGAAATTTTCCCAACACCTAGAGGAATTATATCAGAGCCAAAAGAAGGAAGAAACGCCTGTTATTATTCGAATTACTGTGGTAGTTACGGATGCTCTTCCGACGCTAAGAGCAGTTCGCGAGTTGCTCTTATAGGGGAAGCTGGTAAAACAGGTAATTGTAAAGTTTTACCAAACTCAAAAGTATTTCATTTAGAAACGAATGGAGATGGAAGAATTATAAGGGCAAACTTCTACGATAGTGGCAACGAAAAACAATATATCGAAGCAACTATTTTTGTTGTTGCCGCGCAAGCTGTAGAGACTTCACGTTTATTGTTGATGAGCAAGAACACTGAGTTTCCAAATGGATTAGCTAACAATTCTGGACAGGTAGGAAAGAATATGGTTTATTCTAGCGGAGGAGTTGGTTCTGGACAGCTATATTTTTCGGATTTGGACAAGGAAGATGCTGAAGCATTGGATACTCCTGGTTTGTTTATCAATAGGGCAATTCAACAATGGTACGAAATAGATCATCCGGAGTTAGGAAGAGTAAAGGGGGGGACAGTTGATTTTGTTTCTGAGCATGCAAATGGAATTACAAAAGCTATTAAATTAAAAAAGACGTCTGGCGGAAAGCTGTTATATGGAAGTGGATTGAAAAAAAGGCTTTTTGACTACTTTACAAAACAGCGTAAGTTGAAATTTGAAATATTTGTTGATTGGTTGCCGAATGATAAATGCTATGTAACTCTTGATGATGAAGTAAAAGACAAGTGGGGAGATCCCGTTGCTAAAATTTGGGCAGGACATCATGAGCATGATAATAAAGTTGCCAGATATTTAGCGGATAAAACTGAGCGACTTTTCAAAGAAATTGGGATGAAGAATGTTAGTACTGGAATTGGAAGCTCCCCTCCAGCAAACCTTCAGGCAGGTGGTTGTCGTTTTGGAAATGACCCAAAAACATCAGTGTTAGATAAAAACTGTAAAGCTCATGAAGTGGATAACTTGTACGTTTCCGATGGAAGTTTTATGCCTACAGGAGGGAGTGTTACTTATACGTTTTCTATTTATGCGAACTCATTTCGAGTAGCGGATAAAATTATAGCGGATTTAAATAGTAATTATTAATCAATGCGCTGTATGTTTGTTTCTTAATTAAGAATAATGAAGGCTGAAATTTCTAGAAAACGACATATTATTAAAACTATAACTTGGCGAATTATTGCATCCGGAACGACATTTTTATTGGCTTTGCTTTTTTTTCATGATGATGGAAAAGCTATTGAAAAAGCTACGGGAATAGCTGTTGCAGAATCGGCAATAAAAATGGTGTTTTATTATTTTCACGAACGCGTTTGGTATAATTCTAATTTTGGAATAAAAAATCGGCATCATGATAAAATAGATACAGATGAACCTAAATAAGTTATTGGAGATAGTTAAAGAAGCTGCTTTAAAGGGTGGGGATGAGATTTTGAAAATTTACGATACGGATTTTTCTGTCGAAGAAAAAGAGGACAACAGTCCTTTGACCCAAGCGGATAAAAATGCTAATGCGGTAATTGAAGAGATTTTAAAAGAAACAAATATTCCAATTCTAAGTGAAGAAGGAAGGAGCATTGATTATTCAGAAAGAAAGGATTGGGAGTACTTGTGGATTGTAGATCCTTTAGACGGGACAAAAGAATTTGTCAAGCGAAATGGTGAGTTTACAGTCAATATAGCATTGATTAAGAATGGAATTCCTATTTTGGGGGTTATATATGTACCGGTTAAAGAATGGCTTTATTATGGTCATAAAGAAATAGGCTCTTTTAAAATTGAGAACGGTGAATTAGAAAAGCTACCTCGTCAAATTGCAAAAGAGAAATATGTTGCCGTAGGAAGTCGTTCTCACAAGAGTCCAGAAACGGAAGCATACTTTAATGAACTGTCAGCAGAGCATGGAGAAATAGAGGTGGTTTCTATGGGAAGCTCATTAAAAATATGTTTAGTAGCAGAAGGTGTAGCAGATGAGTACCCAAGGTTTGCGCCTACTATGGAATGGGATACAGCTGCTGGCCATGCGATTGCAAAATATGCAGGTAAACAATTTATCGATTATAAAACCAAAAATGAAATGGTCTACAATCGAGAAGAACTATTGAATAATTGGTTTTTAGTTAAATAAGCAACAAGACAATCGTCAGTAAACCTATTGTATAGTAGGTTTGTATTGTTAACTTTGAGGAAATAAGATTATTGACTTAAATGAAAGTAGCATTAATAACAGGAATTACAGGGCAAGACGGAGCCTATTTAGCTGAATTTTTATTAAAGAAAGGATACGAAGTTCACGGTATTAAACGCAGGGCATCTATGTTTAATACCGATAGAATTGATCACCTATATCAAGATTTACACGAGAACGATGTACGGTTAAAACTTCACTATGGTGATTTAACGGATTCAACCAATTTGATTCGTATAATACAAGAAGTTCAGCCAGATGAAATATACAACTTGGCGGCCCAGTCACATGTGCAAGTTTCCTTTGAAATGCCAGAATATACAGCAAATTGTGATTCATTAGGAACACTAAGAATATTGGAGGCGATTAGAATATTAGGCTTGGTTGAAAAGACTAAGTTTTATCAAGCTTCCACTTCTGAGCTATATGGAAAAGCACAAGAAGTTCCTCAATCTGAGACTACCCCTTTTTACCCAAGAAGCCCCTATGCTGCTGCGAAATTATATGGTTTTTGGATAGTGAAAAATTACCGAGAAGCTTATGGGATGTATGCTTGTAATGGGATTTTATTTAATCATGAAAGTCCAATTCGCGGAGAAACTTTTGTTACGCGAAAAATTACTAGAGCGGTAGCTAAGATTTCACATGGATTACAGAAAAAGATCTACTTAGGGAACCTTGATGCTAAAAGAGATTGGGGGCACGCAAAAGACTATATTGAGGGCATGTGGTTAATGCTTCAACAAGATGTTGCTGATGATTTTGTTTTGGCAACGGGTGTTGCAAATACGGTTCGTCATTTTGTTGAGCTATCATTTGCAGAAATAGGAGTAACATTAAAATGGGAAGGAGTAGGAGTTGAGGAAAAAGGAATTAATAGAGAAACGAACGAAGTTGTAGTTGAAGTAGATTCAAAATATTTTAGACCGACAGAAGTTGAGTTGTTAATAGGAGATCCTGCAAAAGCAAATACTGAATTAGGGTGGAAACACAAATATGACTTAGCGGCTTTGGTAAAAGATATGATGCAGTCAGACTTAAAGTTATTTCAAAAGGATAAATACTTAAAAGAGGGTGGCTATCAGACAATGAGTTATTTTGAATAAGATATTTTATGAAGTCGAAATCAAAAATATATGTCGCAGGTCATCGTGGAATGGTTGGTTCCGCGATCCTGAGGAAGTTAAATTCTGAAGGGTTTAACAATATTATTTTTCGTACATCTAGCGAACTTGATCTAAGAAACCAAAATTCGGTAAATGTTTTTTTCGAAGCAGAAAAACCTGACATTGTTGTCTTAGCGGCAGCGAAAGTTGGAGGAATTCACGCCAACAATGTTTATCGAGCCGAGTTTTTGTACGACAACCTCATGATAGAGGCAAATATTATCCATGCTGCTTATAAAAGCAAGGTAGAGAAATTATTGTTTTTAGGGTCATCTTGTATATACCCAAAAACGGCTGATCAGCCACTGAAAGAGGAATGTTTATTGACTGGAGAGTTAGAGCCAACAAACGAGCCTTATGCAATAGCAAAAATTGCAGGGATTAAATTGTGTGAATCCTATCGAGATCAATATGGATGTAATTTTATATCTGCAATGCCGACAAATTTGTATGGCCCAAATGATAATTATGACCTAAATAATTCACACGTGTTACCAGCTTTATTAAGAAAGTTCCATACAGCAAAACAGGAAGGCAATAGCGAGGTTGAAATTTGGGGAACAGGTTCTCCAAAAAGAGAGTTTTTACACGTAGAAGATTTGGCTTCAGCTTGTTTTTTCTTATTACAGAATTATAATGAGAAAGAATTAGTTAATATAGGATGTGGAGAAGAGATATCGATTAAAGATTTGGCTTTAACGATTAAAAAAGTGGTTGGTTTTGATGGAGAATTAATGTTTGACACTTCTAAGCCCGATGGTACTCCAAGAAAGTTATTGAGTATTGATAAATTACATAAACTGGGTTGGATACATCAAATTGAATTAGAGGACGGAATAAAAAGGGTGTACAAAAACGCACTTGATAACCAGTTATTTCTATGAAGAATTTAGATCATAAAGCTTCTTTTAAAAAGAATGTTTTGGTTCTAAGCGTTCTGGTCTTATTAAGCAACTTCGGGTTTTCGCAAAGACAAAACATTCCCATTAATTATTCAATTTCTCAAAAGATTGAAAAGAGCTTTTTGACATCAAATCAAAATGTGCACACAGCGATTAAGCCGTTTCAACAAACATTCATTCCCTCATCGTCTTATGCAGCAGTTTTTAATGATACTGGAGTTTATTATTATGAATTTACATTAAAATTATTCAAAGAGAACTTATTAAATATTAAGGAGGACGATGTCTTTTTAACAGCAGACCCATTGTTTAATTTAGGCACTGGTCAAACGAATTATACTGACACAACGACCTCAATTTTCACTAATACAAGAGGTGTACGGGTTTCTGGAAACATTACTTCAAAATTCTCCTTTGAGACAAGATATTATGAAAACCAGTTCTATTATCCTGAATATTTAGACAGTGTTGGAGATGCCAGGGGAGTAGCTTTTGGTTTAGGGAGGTCAAAAACTTTTAAAGGCAGAGGCCATGATGTAGGAATGTCAAGTGGGTATATTAGTTATTCCCCAATCGAAGAGCTTAATCTTCAGTTTGGACAAGGCAAACATTTTATTGGTGATGGGTATAGGTCAATGCTGCTGTCAGACAATTCATTTAATTACCCTTATTTATCAATTTCTCTGAATTTGTTAGATGGTAAGCTATTTTACAAAACAGTTAATGCTTGGATGCAAACATTAGAAAGAATGCCGTTATCTGCATCTCCTGAGGCATTGTTTAAAAGAAAGAGTGGATCATTTAATTATCTTTCATTCAAACCGATAAAGCAATTCGAAATAGGCTTTTTTGAAGGAGTAATTTACCGGAGGTATGAAGATTCAATAGGAGAAGTTCCTGTTGCCCCATCATTTTACATTCCGATTATTGGAGTCGGGTCAGGGTTAAATATGAATAACGAGGAGAACAAAGTAGTATTTGGCATTAATATGAATGTTATTCCAATTGAAAAAGTCAAAATATATGGGCAGTTTGTAATGGACGATTTTTCTAAAACGGGGTTTCAAGTAGGGGGGAAATGGTTTGACTTTTTAAAAGTTAAAAATAGCTGGCTAATGCTTGAATATAACAGCGCGGTCCCTTACTTGTTCACCAAGTCTAGCGAGAATATAATACAGAGTTATTCTCACGCTAACCAAGAGTTGGCACATCCACTGGGAGCGTCTTTTAATGAGTTGGTGGTAATGGCACATTTTGAAAAGAATAGATTTTTTGCAACGGCAAAATATTTTTATGCTCAAAAGAAAAGGTTTGGCGGGTCTATTTATGGTGAAAACATATTCTTACCAAATGATGATATTTTAATTGCAGTTGCCTCGGAAAAAATTAACTGGAATTATTTTGGAGGCGAGTTTGGTTTAAACTTAAATATCAAAACGCGAATGCAAATTTTTGGAAATGCTTATAGCCGGTCAGAAAGTGGAGATAATTGGAGCAATAATGAATGGTTTTGGCAAATTGGAATACGGACAGCACTCAATAACTTCTACTATGAGCAATAATAAAGCTATTTGACATAAAGAAATTAGGCTGTTTCGCAATTCGTTTTAACTTTGATTATTAGGATTGTTTAATATGGTTGGAGACAAGATACTTTTGTTGGGATTCATAACATCGTTTTTGGTGGTGCTTTTGGCTACGCCGTCCCTAATCAAGGTTGCTAAACTAAAGCATTTAGTAGATGAGCCTGGAGAAGACAGAAAACTGCACAGTCGAAGCGTTCCTACCATTGGCGGGATAATTATTTTTGGAGCTATTGTATTTTCATATTCCCTCTGGTTTCCGGAAGAGTACAATCACATCGATAATATGCTTTCAAACTTTAAGCATTTGATAGCAATATTAATTCTTCTCTTTTTTGTTGGGGTTAAAGATGATATTATTGGAACAGCTCCAATGAAAAAATTGGGAACACATATAATTGTCGGCTTTATTATGGTGATAATGGCAGATATTCGAATTGAAAGTATGCACGGTATTTTTGGGTTGACAAGTCTAGAAACATGGCAAAGCTATTTACTTTCTCTTTTTGTTTATATTGTTATTGTAAATGCGTTCAATTTAATTGATGGAATTGATGGCCTTGCAGGTGGTATTGGTGTTATTATTTCGGGGTTTTTTGGGGCAGTGTTTTTGTTCTGGGGAGATGTTCCATTGGCACTATTGGCATTTGTGTTGTGTGGAGCTCTGCTTGGGTTTTTAGTGTTTAACTTTTCCCCTGCTCGAATATTTATGGGCGATTCAGGGTCTTTAGTGGTTGGAGCAATTATATGTGTTTTAGCAATAAGCGTGATAAATCTTCCTGAACTGATTAATGGAAAAACACTAACCAATATTGTTGTCCCAGACTGGTTGGCGTCGGTAAACAAGCCTGTTTTAGTGATGTCAATTCTAGTATATCCGCTGATTGATACAATTCGCGTTTTTACAATAAGAGCAATAAAAGGGACTTCTCCTTTTTTGGCAGATAGAAATCATATTCATCATAGGCTTATTTTCCTGGGACTTAATCACGCTAAAACTGTTTTGACTTTATACCTATATAATATTATTGTTGTTTTATCGATAGTGTTTATTAACCCTAAAGACCCAACAATGGGCCTTGTCGTAGCAGTTTCTATAGCGTTCACATTAATGGCCATACCATTTTTAATAAAAGCGAAGAAAGCTGATAACTTAACTTAGAAGTGAGGAAATTCCGTTTCAATATAAGTTTAGTAGCGTTATTTGCCTGTATTCCTATGGCGCTATTTTCGCAAAGAGGACTGGTTAACATGAATCGAGCGTTTAATTTTGAACTCGAATCAGATATTAACCAAAGTGATAGTAATTTTCATACAGTAATAAAGCCTTATACAAATTTAAGCTTACGTAGGGGAGATATTAGCGTTGCAAAGCAAACGCCTAACTTTTTTTTAAATAAAATAATTGACAACAGTCACTCGAAGAAAAATGGGTTATTTATTGTCCCGTTAATATCGGCATTTGGAACCGCACAGCTTGAGAATAAAGCAGCGCTCTTGACGGATTATGGTGCAGGTGCTTATTTGAAAGGTTTTATGGGTGAAAAGTTTACGTTTAATGGGTTTTATAGATATGTAGGAAGTAATCAACCTAGCTATATAGATTCGTCTCTCTTTAGTCAAGAAGTAATTGCGTCTGTTGGACGAGCTACAAATCCAGGATCTGAAATCCTTAATGTAAACCATTGGGAAGGCTCGTTGTTGTATGATGCGAATAAATATTTTTCATTTTTATTGGGTAAAGGGAAGCATTTTTGGGGAGATGGGTATCGTTCGTTGCTGTTGTCGGATAATGCCGCAGCATACCCGTATTTAAGAATCGAAAGTACTTTTTGGAATGTTAAATATGTGAATTTATATTCATGGCACAATGATTTTAGAACGGGAAGTAATCGAAATAAATTTACGAGCTCTCACTTTTTAAGTTGGAATGTTACGAAGGAGATTAATCTAGGATTATTTGAAACAGTTGTTTGGCAAGGTTCCGACACCTTACATAATAGAGGCTTTGACGTTAGCTATATGAATCCTGCAATATTTTTCAGAGCTCCAGAATACGCTATGGGTTCCTCAGATAACTCGCTAATTGGGGCAAGTGTTAAGTTTAGAATTAAGAAAAAGAACATTTTATATAGTCAAGTAATCTTTGATGAATTCTATTTGGTTGAGATGAAAGCTGGCAACAAATGGTGGGCAAATAAATATGGGGTCCAAGTTGGAGCTAAATCGTATGATTTTTTAGGTATAAAAAACTTTGGTGTTCAATCTGAATTTAATCTTGTTCGTCCGTTTACCTATTCTCATCAAACTTCTTTGATAAATTACGGCCATAATAATCAATCACTTGCTCACCCGGTAGGGGCTAATTATTACGAATTGTCAAATTTTATAAGGTATAAAAAAGGGAAATGGTATTTCGAAGAGCAGTTTAATTACTTGGAATATGGTAAAGATTCTTCGTCAAATAACTATGGAGGAGATATGTTTAATTCTTATTTAACTAGAGAAGTTGACGCGAACCACCCCAATAGGGATTATGGTCATACTATTGGACAAGGGGAGAACCATATAGTATTGTATAATAGCTTAAAGGCTTCCTTTTTACTTATGAAGGAAACGAACCTGAGAGCATTCGCTCAGTTTGTTTATCGGATTGATAAATATAATAGCATGAGCGAATCAACAACCCTTTTTCAAATAGGGGTCTCCTCACTTATTTGGAATGAGTATAAAGACTATTGATTTTCTGTTTTCCTATGTAATGTAATGTAAAATTTGCTATTTTTGCGCTCGATTTATGTATCAAGAGGAGGCAAATATAACGGTTGAAAGAATGAGTTTTTCAAGTAAAGTTTCTGCTTACACAGCGTTGATGAAATTGCGACTAGCATGGTTGGTAGTTTTTTCTGCAGTATTGGGCTATATGTTAGCTCCTGGAGCAATAGTTTGGCTGGACCTTCTGTTCTTAGCTGCCGGAGGGTTCCTTGTAACAGGCTCTTCTAATTCGTTTAATCAAATTTGGGAAAGAGACTTGGATAAGAAAATGGACCGAACTAAAAACCGTCCGATGCCGCTAGGTAAAGTGCGTGTTGTTGAAGCTTTGGTTTTCTCCTCCCTTATAGGAATTGTAGGAATTATATCATTATGGCAATTAAATCCATTAAGCGCTATCCTTGGGATGCTTGCATTGACGTCATATGTCTTAATTTATACACCGTTAAAAACGATTACGCCACTTTCTGTTTTTGTTGGTGCTTTCCCTGGTAGTGTGCCCCCAATGTTGGGTTATGTTGCAGCATCTGGAGGCTTTGGACTAGAAGCAGGAATTTTGTTCTTAACCCAGTTTTTTTGGCAGTTTCCTCATTTTTGGTCCATTGCTTGGAAATTGCACGATGATTATCAGAAAGGAGGGTTTTGGATGCTCCCTTCATTAGGAGGAAGGGATAAAAAAAGTGCATATCAAATACTGCTTTATACAGCAGTATTAATCCCGGTAGGAATGTTGCCTTGGGTAATTGACATGACGGGCATTGTTTCTGCTATTATTGCTATTGTTTTTGGAATATTAATGTGTATCCCCGCCTATAAACTTTATAAAACCCTAGACACCAAATTTGCCAAACAATTAATGTTTGGGTCATTTTTATACTTACCCCTGATGCTTATTGTTTATTTAATTGATAAAATATAATAGATGGGGAACCCTGAAGACGAACTCTCGGGAAAAGAGTTAGAAAAACATAAGCATAAAAAAGTTGTTAAGGGGATTGCTTGGTACATGGTTATTGCAAGTGTCTTGTTGTTTGCTGGGTGGGTTAGTGCGTTTATCGTTAGTAAAATGGATAAAGCATGGGTAGTTATTGAATTGCCAAAGCCATTTTATATTAGCACTCTTTTAATAATCTTAAGTAGTATAACGCTTTATTTGGCTTTGCGTTTTGCAAAACAGAATAAACAAGGAATGCTAAAAGGATTCTTGATTTTAACGATGCTTTTTGGAGTGTCATTCGCATATGTCCAATACAAGGGCTGGAAAAAACTATATAGCCAAGGAAATGCCGTAACGGGGAATATATTTTATACTTACGGTGCTTATGGTACTGATTTTATACTTCTTAAGAATGAAGAAAAAATTGACTTTAACGGAAAAGATTACCTAGTCAACGGAGAAGTCTTGTCTGAAATTGAGGTAGAAGATATAAGGGAATTTGCTCATCAAGTTTGCGGAGATCGTCGGAGAGAGAAGTTGGATGATTACATGATTGAGAATTATAATAACCCCTATTCTATTCAACGTGTACAGCGGGATTCATTAAAAGAAGGGATAGTCGAATTTGAGGAAAAAAAAGCATATGTTAATGGAGAAGTTTTTCTAGCTGCTGCTCAAAAAGATTTATTTAGGTTTGCATTCGGAGTTTATAATCAAACACCTCTTTTTGCATTAAAAGGAGAGTATGGAGAAGATTTTGTAATTCGATTAAACAATGAAACTTTAGAATACGAAAATAACAAGTTATTTTTCCCTGCTAAAGACTTAACTCAAAGTGAGGTAGCAAACATCAACAAGAAGGTGTTTGAAGGAGGGCAGGAGTATGAAATTAAAAAAGGAAAAATATCTGTAAATGGTCAACCTGTTGATGAGGGGAATTTTGAGACTTTCCTGCAATTAAACGAAGGAATTGAAGTCCATTATAAAAATAGTAAATGGACGAGACTTAGGGAAGAGTTAAATACTGCTCAAAATAATGAAATGCGGCAAGCTGGAAATATTGCAAGCTCATATATTTACGTATTTACGGGGATGCATGTTTTACATGTGCTAATTGCTTTAATCCTATTATTTGTAATAATTAAAAGGTCTTTTAAAGGTTACTATTCAGAAAAAAATCAATTAGGGGTGCAAGCAACAAGTATAATTTGGCATTTTTTAGGTGTATTATGGCTTTCATTATTCCTATTATTACAATATTTTCATTAAACTTGCGGTATTAAAAAATAATTAAAAATGGCAGGACATTCAGAAAAAGTAGATTCAGCAACTCTTTGGGGGGGAGGAGGATCACCATTTAGACTTAGTTACGGAAAACAGTGGATGTGGTTTTTCCTTGTCTCAGATGCATTAACTTTTGGAGGGTTACTATGTACTTATGGGTATTTTCGTCACCAATATGGCGATTGGCCAATTGGAGAAGAGGTGTTTAATGCAATGCCATTTTTAGGAAATGGTTTTCCATTATTGTATGTGGCGTTGATGACATTTATCTTAATTGTAAGCTCTGTTACTATGGTTCTTGCTGTTGAGGCAGGTCATAGATTAGATAAGAAGGGAGTTATTAAATGGTTGTTGCTTACCGTAATTGGAGGAGCATTTTTCGTTGGTTCTCAAGCTTGGGAATGGTATCACTTTATTCACGGCTCACATTACGGAGTTATATTAACACCAGAATTAATGAATGATGGATGGGCTACTATTCGAGAAGTTGCAGGCGGAGGGTTTTCGTTAGATTATGGGCATGATGTAATGATTACTGATCCAGCATTGGTTTCTCAATACATGGCAGAGCCTTTAGGAGCTATTCAAGGGGCCAATATGATTGAAAATGAATATGCGCCAATGATTCCGCAATTTGGAAATTTATTTTTCTTTATTACTGGATTCCACGGATTCCACGTTCTCTCAGGAGTTGTTATCAACTTAATAATATTAATTAACGTTAAAAAAGGAGTTTACGACGAGAGAGGTCATTTTGAAATGGTAGAAAAAGTTGGATTGTATTGGCACTTTGTAGATTTAGTATGGGTGTTTGTATTTACATTCTTCTATCTAGTATAATTATTTAATCTTTTAAAGATATGTTAAGAGACGACTTAGATTTAGACAAGGAATACGCATTAAGTGCCAATCATGATGAAGAGCATGGTAAGGCACTTAGGAAAAAGATTTGGAAAGTAACAATAATCCTTACTGCTATTACAATTGTGGAAGTTATTACCGGTGGATCTATTAAACAGTATTATGATGGTGTACCAAACGATTCCTGGTGGATGATTAAATGGGGATTTATTCTTCTTACATTGGTAAAAGCGGGTTACATAGTTCTTTCATTTATGCACTTAGGAGACGAACGTAAAAACTTTAGATATATGATTTTAGGGCCTTATATTCTATTTATTATTTACCTAATTTTTCACTTATTCACGGAGGCTTCTTATTGGAATGAAATTATTCATCAATAAATGATTCATCAATGAACAAGAATAAGATTTTTAAATTTTTAATTTTAGCCGGAATATTTTTACTTCCGGCTTTTTTTATTTTTATTCTTAAACAAGGGACGCCTTCTTTTTTGGAGCTTCCTTATTTTGGAGCACATGAAATTATACAAAAAGAAGTAGAGGGTAAAATGGTGAATGACACGATTCATTACAAAGTCGATACATTTTCGTTTACAGATGTGGATAACAATATTATTACCGAGAAAGATTTCGATGATAAAATACTCATCGTAAATTTTATTTCAGGTAAATGTCCAAACGATAGCTTAAATGTTTGTCCGATTAATTTTATGGAGTTCAAGAGATATGTTTATGATGATTTTGTAAATGACATTGATTTTGATGATGTCAGAATACTATCGCACATGGTAAATAGTAATGATACCGTTGCGGACATGCATTTAATGTATAAGCATCATGAGATAAAGGGAGATAAATGGGTGTTTGTAAAAGGGATGGAAAATGCCTTTTTCGATATGGAGTTAGGCAAAGGAAATCCTTGGCTAAAGGGTGATTCGTTTTATGGCAATGACAAAGAAGCTTATATAATTACGCTATTATTAGATAAAGAACGACACGTTAGAGGGAAATACGTAACTGCTCTCAGTCCGGATATTACAAGAATTTCGAAGGAAATTGTACTTTTATTAAGAGAAGAATACCTTAAAAAGAATGATTAAAGAATCGCTATATATTCTATTTATTTCACTATTTTTCCTTTCTTGCAAAGAAGAGGGTAAATTACCTATTTGGGGGCAAAAGGAATTTATCGAAGGAATTGATACGGACACGATTTATCATACTATTTCTTATTGGAACTTCACGAATCAAGACGGTGAATTGATTTCCAAAGGAGATTATGAAGGGAAAGTGTATGTTGCAAATTTCTTTTTTACTAGATGTCCAGGTATTTGTCCGGTATTAACGAAAAATATCACGAAAGTTCAAGCTGAAACAAAAGGTTTAAATGTTTCATTTTTATCACACACGGTAGACCCAAAAAACGATACTGTAGAAGGGCTGAAAAGGTATTGTGAGAGTAAACAACTGGATAATTCCAACTGGAATTTTGTTACTGGAAATCAAAAATCGATTTATGAAATAGGGGTGCTTAGTTATCTTGTTCCAAACTCTGAAGATGCTTTAGCTCCGGGGGGGTTTTTACATTCAGATAAATTCATCTTAATCGACAAAAAGTCTCGGATAAGAGGAATGTATAGCGGAACTGATAGTACGGAAGTTGATCAATTAATTATAGACATTAACAAACTAATAAAAGACTATGAGTGAAAATTTAGAGCCCGAAATGAGATATCGTAAATTAATAACTATTGTTTCGGTAGTTATTCCTATTGCAGTTGCTGCACTGTTTGTAATAAGAATTCCAAATGTTGGACCATTTATGTTTTTGCCACCAATATATGCAACTATCAACGCTATTACTGCTGTACTTCTTATCGTTGCTATTATAGCAATTAAAAACGGCAAACGGAAGTTGCATGAGCGATTGATGAAGACATGTATGATGATGACAGCATCTTTTTTAGTTATGTATATAATTTATCACATGACTTCTGATTCCACGGTATATGGAGGTGACGGAAGCCTTAAATATGTTTATTATTTTATATTGATAAGTCATATTACATTGTCTGTTTTAGTATTGCCGCTGGTTTTAATTACGTTTTCTCGAGCATTATCTGAATCATTTGACAAGCATAAAAAAATAGCAAGATTTGCATTTCCTGTTTGGCTGTATGTTGCTGTTACAGGCGTTATTGTTTATTTAATGATATCTCCGTATTATTAGTTCTTTTAATTTATCTTTGCGCATGCTTCGAAAGTTCTTCATACTAATTGTTTTATTGAGTTTTCAAGTGGTTTCGTTTGCTCAGGGATGTTCTACATGTCGGGCTCAAATTGAATCTAGTCAGAAAGCAGATCTTAGCGTTGGACAAGGCTTAAACATGGGAATTATTTTTTTAATGATTGTTCCTTATATTATTTTATACCTTTTGTTCAGAAAAAAAATAAAGTCCTTTTTTAAAGACTTTAGGGC
>ENA-OSET01000089-OSET01000089.1-sediment-metagenome-genome-assembly--contig:-NODE-89-length-104403-cov-12.746621_pt1 | contig 104403 bp, 98 predicted proteins | sample MGYA00237882_ERZ534229 | MGnify/ENA primary metagenome ERZ534229 (study PRJEB26408, sample SAMN06266212) | sediment metagenome | isolation source: Hudson Canyon methane seep mesocosm | place... | reverse complement strand
ATAGCCCACTGGGTTACACACTGAATCGAGTACTTCGAGTCACAAAAGATCGCCACCGATTTGCCTTTAGCAATTCCATCTTTGGCCATCAATAGAGCCTGATGAAGACCGTTTAACTCGGCCGTATTGTTAGTCCCCACAGGGTTAAACAGCCCATACCATAACTCTGCGATAAGGTTATTGTGATATACCGCAATGCCTGAGCCCGCTTTGCCCGGATTTGGATCACAGCCACCATCTGTGAATATCTTGATATCAACTGCTATCAGTGCAATCTCTTTAGCCGTATAAGTCTTAACCGTCTGGGCCGTAGACTTCTTTTTGGCCTTCAGTGATGCAGCAGACTTGCCTCCGCTGACCGCTAAACCTTTAACCGGAGTTGCTACGTTCGTGCCCTGAAAGGCGGCCTCCGCCTCCGCTCTGGTCTTGAACGATTTATACTTGGCACCCGCAAAACCGTCGACATGGCTTTTGCAGGTGTTCCAATCTGTAAATATACCTGTCTCGCGACCTTTCCATACTACGTAAAACTTCATTTTAATTACTGTCATACCTCTAAGTGAATACGATCTTTTGCTCTGATTATAATACTACCGGACACATACAATACTAAGGCTTGTTATTGATTGAATATCTCACGCCAATAGATAATGCGATCATGGCCACGGTATGAACCGAAAGAAACTCTTATTGGGGGGTGATTGTCATCAGAGTAATCTCCGTCTTGATCCCAATCGAATTGAAGCCAGCGTTCAAGGTTTAAGATTTGTAGAGGGAAGAACCCCTGTGTCAGTGGGGCACTAAAAATAAGACCTGCGGTTCCGCTGGACATGAAGATATCGGTAGTATCGCTTGCCGAGGCAAAGCCTGCAGTTGTACTACTAGCCCCCACGGTGACATCAAAATCTGCAATAGCGTCTGCTCCGTCCAGCATAAAACGACTGCGGAGAATACTCGTACAACCATCGGACGCGGGTGATGTAGAGGAGTCGAGAGTGTTGACGACAAACGAACTTCCATCCCAATATTCAACTTGAAATTTAACCGGCAATGGCGCGGACTCAGGGCCATGACTGTCTTGCAGGAACAATCGACCAAAGCGAATATCCAGTGGATCCCCAATTTTCATACCGGTGCAATTCCCGTCGGCAACACAGCCATCAACTGATGTGGCAAATACAAAACTTGCACTAGAAGCGGGATTGAAATCCAAGGCCGTATTAAAGGTTCTGCTATCTAAGCTATCGTCTAGTACTATGCCAAGCTGCACATGTAAGTAGGGGCCATCGGGCATCACCGAGCGCTGAAACTCCACAGAACTAGAATTGGACACAATCTGTCCATTGAGCCAGACAGGTGACTGCAATGGCGCGGTCAATCGACCGATTAGATCGCTGCCATCCCCCATGTTTTCTGCGGAATAGGTCGCGGTGGCCACTGGGTATAATTTACTGGTATCGTAATTACCGACCAGCGTATTGCCTACTGCATAAGCTCCTACGGTGGAACTCAGCGCAATATCATCTTGATCCATGTAAGTAAAATTACCCGAAGTGCAGGCATCATCAGTACTGGCCGTCATTTCAAAATGGTCTGGGAAAAAACGTCCGACATTGCCACTCACGTCAACTGACGCCACATCACCAGCCCCCAAGTAATCACCGTCCGCAACGTGTGCATTCAGAGTAAGCGTACCCACGTCAGCCCAAGCAAGCGTTGAATTCTCAAAGGCTCCCGGTACCGAAGTCACCGTGAACGCACCGCCATTAAGCAGTGAACCAGCGTCTCCACCAGTAGGAAAAACCAGAGAATTAATATCTATTAGAATGCCTTCTGGGCTGTTTTCATTGCCGTAATTGGGAGTAATGTTCCCCTGCGTGTCTCGAGACTCTACTTCAATATAGAAAGGAGATCCCGCGGCTAAAAAACCTGCGCCAGTGCCCGTTGTTCCTGGGTTTGAAGAGGAGGCACTAGAGTCAGTTTCAATCGCAGTGATAGCTAAGGTGTGGGGTGAAACGATAAATTCATTGCTCTGCCCTGAAATATAAAAACCCAGACCCGCACCATTGTTGTCGAGGGCTTCGTAACGGCCGTGCAATTCCATCAGGCCCACATCGGAGTAGCTGATCACCAAAGGAGCTCGGGAGTTAGCATCAAATAACAAATTGCGCGTTGTGTATAGGGTAACCGTGCCCGCTCCCCCGTCGCTATCATTTGTTGCGACCACATTGTCTATACCATTATTTGATACCAACAGACTCACGCCAGCGCAACTAGAAGGGTTTTTACACTCCGCGCCCAAATCAACACTCACGGAGGTGTTTGGCGGCAGGGCCGCCACACAGGCTGGGCTAGCCGAAGGATTAGCCACCTGGCTGTTTTGAACCGCCTCAACATAGATTGTGTTTGCCCCGCTACTCGGCGAGACCGCACCGGCCACACGATTATCGAGATCAAGATCGAAACCACCTGCACCATTGTCTTCTACAAATCGCAGCGCTGTATCCAGAAATGTTGGACGCTGGTCTTCGGCACCACCATTGTCAGGCTCACTGATGGAGCCATCTGATACATCGATGTCGACGATACCTGCAACAGTCTGGCTTATTTGGAAGGTGGCTGACGACTCCACCCCGGTGAATGTGTAGCTGCTACTCGGCAAAACGGCATTAACCGCCACGCTGGTATTCAGCGAGATGGAGGTAGAATTTCCAGGAGCAACGGGGCTGTTTGATGAATCTCGAGCTTCAACCGTGATACTTAATGGTTCACAAGTTAAGGGTGTGCCAACATAGGTAATGGCATAATGATCAAGTAGGGAGCAGGGCCTTGTCTCCGCCATGACATCACCTACTTCTGTGGCTGAAAGCGCGGACGTATAAACACGCACTTCATCAATTCCACCATCAAAGTAATATTGACTGGTACCAACCTGCTTACTGATATTTATCGGGTCATTAGTTTGAACGAGTGTTCTATTGCTAAACGAAGCAGAATTCCGTAATACACCATCAGTGTAAATAAATAAACCCGTGCCATTGAATACCAGCGCAACATGAGTCCAGCTGCCATCGGTCGCAGGAAGAGATGTGGTAATATCGGTGCGGCCATCTGAAGTTTCTACTCGACCTTTTAAATCGCCATCCTCAGAGAATATCCCCATCTGAGCGCGACCGTCCCCCCCCTCGTGCACGGACTTAGCCATAACTTGACGAATAGAGCCACTCCAGGAATCTGGACGAATCCAGGCGGTATAAGTTAGTGCGGAACTCCCGTTAAGGGAAGCACTGTGAGGGATTTCTATATAGTCATTGTTGCCGTCAAACTCACCATAACGACAGGTCCCGGGGGAGCCGGGAATAGCGGGGGCTATGTCGCTATTCCTCAGTCCGTTAAACGGTTGACCATCAAAGCTATTTCCGGAACTGTCCGCAACGTCCCCGAGGCTTCCCCCCCAAGCAATGTCATCCATGCGCCACTCGCCAGCCAACACTGGCACGTTAGCGCCAGATACAATGATGCCATCAGTCAGCACAAGGTAATTACTGTCGCTACCAGGTTTACACCCCCCATTTCGGTGAGCATAGAAGGCAATATCATAGTTACCGTCTGTCGCAGGTGCTGTAACGGTGAATGTATCAGTGTAAGTGCCGTCTCCGTCAAAATCTGTGGTATCAAGACAGGTGGTAACGTCATCTAATGTATAAGAGGTGGACTCCCAGTCGTCGTTAGCGCCAGACCCACTGGTAGTGACGGTCATGGAGACAGGAATGATCACACTTTGATTTACCGTCGTTGAAGAACCTCCGTCTAGTGTGACAGTATTAATGACCCGCGCTGCCAATGCATTGAACGAAAAACCAAGCATGAATAATAAATAGAGGCATGACTTCACTAGACGTTTGGCTTCCATAATGGCGGTTGCGGTCCTAGAGTAGAGGTAGAGTATCGGCCCATTGCGCCCGATATTCTACCAGAAAAGTGCCGTTGGCAAGTGCTTAGCACTTCATCCCCCCAAAATAGACATATTATTAGAACGAGCCATCCCGCTCACCATCACCCGCCCTGCTTTTAACCAGCGAAATAATAAAGAGAACAATTACAACGATGTTCAAAAATAAAAATAGCTTATAATTAAAATCACTTTCAGTCTGAACTGCAGCAACCATCGTAGGGTAGTTCAAAATCAGATTACTATTTCTCCCAAACTCTACGATATTATAATGCGCTTCTGCAAGCAGCCCCCCCGGCACAAAATAGGCCTTAACATTAACGACAGAACCTACATTAATCGCACGTTTAACTTCTTGATAAGCGCTACTATCATCATCAAGGTAATCGCTTAAACCCAGATAAAAATTACTCTTATTATTGTTGAGCCTAAGGATCAGAAATCGATCGTTCTGCTGTTCTTTACTTTTCATCCCTTCGAAGAAATAAACAACTTCCCCCTTGAATTCCTCCAAATACTTATACTCAGGCAATGGTTGCAGCTCAAACCCCCTCAGAAATATCACAGCATCCAGAAGAATAAAAATTCCAAATAATATAAAGCGCGCCTGCCCTGCTGATTTTATCATTACCATAATTACCGCCAACACCTGGTGATTGAGGAAGCCAAGATACTTCATTAAATGTAGAGGCAAAGTTCTAACTAAGTCTAAAGCATCAAATACGAGGACTCAGAACTCACACTACAGCCTACATAGGCTTAAGTACCTTAGCATAGAAAAGTATTTGGTATTGGAAAGCCACACTTAGTTTCAGCTGGCCAGCGGATGAACCGGACGGCTCCGCCGGTTTACTCGATGAAAACCTGAACATTAGACGTGGCGTTTTGCCCCCTTATTCAATAACACCCCAACGTTTTTGCGTGTCAGTAACATTCATCACCATCTTTTTAACGAGTAAATTTTCATCCAGAAGAATAACAAGCTCTTTCTTTTTTCCATCAGAAACTTGCGAAATTATATTGTAGGGAATGAAGTTTTGCGCCCTAGGCTTAAGTCGTTTGTATTTATAGGTAAGAACCTCCAAACCCCCATCTGTAAAAGTGGTTTCTATGGGTGCACCGAGCATACTTATCAGTTGATGTTTACTTGTAACGCCCTCATGGATTTTATTGCCAATAGACTCAGGCGACTCATTAGACAAGCTTTCGTTACCGATGGTTGAGCAGCCAGAAAGTATCGAAAGAGCAGCGACTAGCACCAGTGTGCTTAATGTTAATTTTTTCATTGTGTTCTCCGTCAATATGTTAGAGTTTGCTAGTTAAGCGCCGCAATATAGCGAGTTATAGTGAATGACAGATGAATTAGAGATTAACGGAGAATGAACGGAGAGACCTGACCTGAAGAGAGAGGCTCTGCATCAGCACCTAGCTTTGACTAAGCAAACACCAACAGCGTTTAAGCGGGAGAAACTCATAGGTTTACCTAGGCTTGACAAGGGTTCAGTATTTCGACGTTAGATGTATACTCGTAAATAGGGGTGACGGCGATGGAATGCACTGAATCTCTTCACATTCGTCTGGAAAAGGACTTTAAGATGACTATCAAACTAACCGCAATTCTGGGTCTACTAGGGCTTATAGGGTTCGTCGCGCTTAATCTAATACCGCCCTCCTCAACAGAAACCTCACCTGTTACGGAAGCGGTTATTCTCACAGATTCAGCAAGCCAAACAAATACACCTCCTCCAAGCAAAGCTAAGACTCCTGCGATACCTATGCTGGTATCGAGCAACGATTTTTTTGCTCTGTGGCTCGACGCAATTAATGCCAGCGAGAATCCAGAGGACCAAGCCCTTGCTTCAACTCTCAAACTAAAAAGCGAGCGCGCCAAGGCCGAGCAACTTCTACTCACGGCCTATTCACAAGCGCCAAATAACTTACTCGTCAATCTACAAATTATGCGGTCTTGTTTTTCAGATGAAAATCTAAGCATCTGCTCGCTTCCATATTTCGACACCTTGTTTACGCTTGCTCCAAGTAACGGTTACATCCACCTTGCTCATGCACACAATCTATACAAGAACGGAGATCTCGATGGCGCTCTTGCAGCCTTGATCACTGTATCCGAATCGGCGCAGGTAGACAGCTACTTTTGGAACTACCTGAGAGTGATTGATGACTCCCTTACTCGCTTAAACGTTGACAGAACTCTGTCTAGCGTGATGCACACCATGGGTTACGCCGCCGCCACACAAGATTCCAGCTACAGCACTTTTTCGGACATCTGTTCAAGTAGCTTGAGGAGTGATTTCCCTGGATGGTCTGAGGCTTGTCACAAGAGCGCCAAAAATGTCGCGTTAAAAGCCCGATCGACTATGACTCAACGCTTAGCTGAAATTCTGGTTTTTAGGTATTCCGACATGGAACCAGAGGAACTGACCGACGCCAAAGAACTTCGTCAGATACAAAACAAAGAGTTTTCCGATTTACTCAGTGAGCGCTCAAGAAAGCTAAGCAAACTCTTACCAACAGACTCCCAGGAGCCGATCAGTGATAGGTTATGGTCCACGTTCATAAGCTTATTGAGGGACGAAGGGGAAATGGCCGCACTAGCCTATTGGCATGATGTTATGATTCTTCACCTCACTGGAAACGATGCATCAGTTCAATAAACTTAGGTGAGCGGCTGGTAAAAGCGGGTTTTCGAGCAGCCCGCCGCAGTTTTGTGTGAGCGATTTTTATCGATTATGTTACATATTTACGGAGTGCATGGCTGCAAGCTAAAGACAAATAGGCCAAACCATATATTGGAGAACGCAATCAGCATTTTAATATTTGTGCGGGCGAATCTTGGAATGTTGTTATACCTATATAAATAGGCGATGAGAACATATTCAGATATTAGCCATACACCTGAAAAGAACAAATAGCCGCCGTAGCATTCAAGTAATGGCTTAGTGAAATAAAGATACCAATAACACCCTACCATTAGGGTGCACAATACAACTAATAATATTGATGACGCGATATTTCTCCATCGTGAATACCTTGTAGACAGCATCCCACTTATTAGCTTGTCAATTTTTTGATTCATTCAATTATCGATACATAAAAATTCATTAATAAGCTGGAACGCTATTTAACACCGGAGCTATTGAACAAAAGACGCCCCTGCGGCCACAGCCTGTATTTGCTCATAACTAAGAACAGATTCTTCTATTACTCTTTCCCGAGCGAACCGACCGTCACATCAGAAATCGCAATCTTCAACAACTCATCAATATCCATTTCAACAACTCGCTCTTTACCTGAAGCAAAAAGTGGTGACTGATCGGAATAATGTATTGAATTTGGTCTAGTCATAGCTGAACCATAAGTATTGATTGAAGATACTACAAAGCCACCATCACTCTTCCACTCTGCAAACTGAATGTACGAGTCCCCAGCTTTGTTGATGAGCTTACCCGTCTCTGACAAAGGCCAACCATAAACAGCGCGCAAGATGTCAGGCCCGCCACTCATCGGCCAACTCTTATCCCCCCTTTCTAAACGGTTAATGTCACCCCAAGGAATATTGATACCCCCATAATATTGATGTAATGAATCCACAGCGAATTTAAAACTCTCAGCAAAGGTCTGCTGCTCACTTTTAAACATTTGTCGATTGATAATTGGAGTTAGAGTCATCACACCTAAAGCCGCATGACGACTATCTTTATCTGTACCTAAATCCCACTCTTTTAAATAATCAAAGGCAATTTTATATCGTTCAATGGCCTTCATCTCTGAAGACAATCCCTCAGCGAGAAATTTCTTAAGTGCAATGATTGGAGCTGACTGAGTGTTGTAACTAAGATCCATTTTAATTTCGTGCAGCTTCTCAGCGGTGATATCAGAGCTATCGATTAACAGCTGAGAAATTTGGTAAGCACGATTTGTCATTTGCTTTTCGACTCCCATCCAATGAGGGAAATCTTCTTGCTTCGGCGCTCCTTCACCATCCGTTGATACGTACGGAGTATTGTTAGCATTAAAAACTGCACCTGACGATGGATTTACCGTTCTAGGCAATTTATCTGCGGCTACATAGCTATTCCAAATCAATGCTGAATTGTCCCCCTCTATCAAGGACTGCCAATTGATCGCTGGATTGGTATCTCTATTCGGCATCATTGCGTTGTAAAAGTGAGCGATATTGTCTTCGTGGTCGGCATAAATATAGTTGATGCTAGGCATCGCGTTCATTGCAAGAGCGTCTTTAAATTCGGCGATATTCTGCGCTCTATTAATTTTGTGGAAAAAACTGGTTTGCCGCACCTCATCCATGCCCGCCCAACGAATTGCATAGGAGCCGTGGTCAAATTTCATCACAGGCCCATGAGCAGAATGATAAATGGGCTCATGAGCAGTCCAATACAAGGGGCCCGCTATCTTTACACGTATGGAGGCATCCATTTGCCTAAAATCATGCCATTTTCCATCCATCAAATATTGATTGTTATCATCGGGGTTAATAGTTAGTTGATAGATATCAACTAAATCAGGTTTGTTCACAGTCGCAGACCACCCAAGAGCGGGGCCCGAACCGTTTAATATAAATGGCGAGCCTGGAAAGGTACCGCCAACGATGTCTAATCCTTCATTGGATTTTAATCTAGCCTCATACCATGCGACAGGGCCAGTTAAAGGCTGATGTGAATTTACCAATAGACGTACTGATTCATCCGTATTGCGAGAGCGATTAATCGCGATGCCTTGACTTCCGAGCTGAGCCTGAAGCTCATTGCTAATCTGTACACTAGATTGCAGATCTAAGCCTTTGCCTAGTTTCCCATCGGCCAGCGCGGCGAGGCTCTTATCGAAGCCATAAAAAAGTGGGGTTTTAAACACAAATCCCGCTACTACATCTTCACCTCTAACGGGCAACAACCAAGGATCAACTTCATCGGGATGTTCTATGGCATAGCTATTTATTCCAGCTGCATAAGCTTCAACAACCTCTCTAGTTTTTAAAGGTATATCTTCAGCATAGCGTTCATTAACCTGCTGCCATATTCCCATCCATTGAACGAGATAATCCGTAACTGTTGCCTCCATGCCATTTTTAGCCGATAAGTTACCTCGTACAGCTAACAATATATCTTGAAGGGTACTGAAATCATCTGTGGCATGGGCATAGGCCAGTCCATAGGCAACATCCTTATCATATGCACCATAAATGTGAGGTACGCCAAAATCATCTCTTATGATTCGTGCTTCATAGTGCTTAGCTGCACTAATGATTGAATTATGGCTTACCGCTGAAGGTTGAGTCGTGTAGATATATACTGATGCTACAAAAAGAAACAACCCCGAAAACCATTTAATTATTTTTATCACGGAATAACTCTCTTTTATAATTGTGAACTTCTCAGATCTTGTTAGACGCTTTCTAGTCTCTGAAAGCACTCTGTTTCATACTTCGTCGTCGTACACGGGAACATGACATCTGGCGAATCAGAGACTTTAGCCAAACGACTTGAAAGCCATGCGGGATGTAAGCTCCCAGCTTTCGCTATACACTGCGCAACTATGTAACATGATGCAAGCTAAATCACAGTTTCATGTACGAGCTTAAAGCGAGAGCTCACAGATGTATCATCCGCCCCGAGATCGACATAAATACTACGTATAGTAGGCTGTTTACATATGGAAACACGGAAAATAGCTGAAACCAAGACAAAGAGAATGACAATGAGAACTGCTATTTTACTGTCGCTGGCTATTGCCAGTCATACCCACGCCCAAGACACTTATCTTAATGGCGATACCAGCTTTCGAAGTATTAAGGACGTCAACCAACAGGCTGAATCCTGGGGAACTTGTGTCGCAGCCTACGAGATTGCAACGACGCTTTATGAGGGTGACCCCGAGCAAGTAAAGAAATTTCAGGATTTGGCCAATGGCGCGAAACTGTCAGTGATTATGACCCATGTGTCCGACAGTATTGAAAAAGACACATCAGTAGAAGCTTTCGACGCTACCTGGGCCTATTCGAAAACCCTCGGCGACTCAATTCCTGCAAGGCGCAAGAGTTCGATATTGGCTGAGGCCGAAAAACTCGGCGATAAGGGCTTGGAGGAATATCTGTTGCGATTAGCCGCAACCTTAAAGGTCTGTGCGTCCAACACCGACGCTCAGCAGACTTATATCTACTTGTGGAGAAGTCTGGTGAAAAGCGGCCTGCTAACGTTCGATAAGTAAGGCTGGCCTTAACTGTGGTTAAAATTTTGCTAAGTGCTCTTACCATACTAAATATTTATCGCCCATTCTCAGCTTTATCGACATATAATAAGCACTTAATATGAAAGCAATAGAGCACAACATGAGTACTTCCGCTTTATTCCCATCCGGGTGAAATAGTCCCGCTAGCGAAAGTATAATGCCAGTACCTATTAGTATGATTTCTAATATTACGGCATCTTTCCGCTTAAACTTGACTGTGTTGGAACCTATAAAAATTATCCTTACCCATAAGGGTGCTTTTTTCCATTGCTCTGAATCTTTATCCACCACAACAACCCCCTGCTCTAAGTTTCGAATATCAATTTCAAACACCGCAGAAAGGGATTTTAAAGATTCCATGCTAGCTTTATTCCCACCCTCTATTCTCTGAATAGTGCGTAGGCTTAGGCCGCTCAATTTAGATAATTGATCTTGCGACCAGTTTCTTTGCTTCCTCAGTTTTCTAATAATCATCTCAAATACCTTGTGCTGCGTAGAGCAAGCTTATCGATAGAATTCACTTGGCGGTTACGCAAAGTTACCGCCATCACACCGCCACGGGTACATTTCGGTAATTTTGCACATAACAGTCAGTTCAAAAACCTTACGCTTTGTACCGCTTTGGCGATATGGCGTTGATTGACACTGTAGTGGTTTGCACGGATTTCTATTTATAAATCAATGTGGGACACTTAGCACTGCAAATGGATATTAGAACGCCGTTGTCGCAACATTTGTAACAGTCCTTGAACAAGGACTATATAAAGGTATTAATTCCATTAAAATCATAGAGTTAAAAGGTGTCAGAGCCGGCCGATAAGCCGGGTTCTGTCGTGGGCAATCATTCATCTGGGATGCCCATCACTGGACACCTCAAGCAACCTACCCGCCTTCAGTGCGGGCCGCACCAACGAAGGCCTATTTGGTCTTGCTCCGAACGGGGTTTACCATCGCCACAATCTGTTGCCAGTTGCGCGGTGCGCTCTTACCGCACCTTTTCACCCTTACCGGCTATTCGTGAGAATAACGTAGGCGGTTCACTTTCTGCTGCACTTTCCGTAGGCTCTCGCCCCCCAGGCGTTACCTGGCGTTCTGCCCTGTGGAGCCCGGACTTTCCTCCCTGGTGGGCCTGTTTACACTCAAGAGAGTAAACACGCTGACACCAGAGCGACTGCCTAGCCGACTCTGACGGGCGCACCATACCCCCAGCCGCCCGAAACATCAAGGTATTCAGGCCTCTCTATTGTCCAAAGCCCACTGATACAAAACCTTTTTCTTTTGCCCGGTCAATTTAGCCCCCAGCGCTGCCGCCTGCTTCACCGACAGTTCTTCCAAAAGAATTCCCATCACCCGCTCACTCTCAGCCTCTAAGGCGGAATTATCTCGGGCGGGTGCGCCATGCACCACCAGCACAATTTCACCGCGCTGCTGGTTTTTGTCTGCCGCCACCCAAGCGGCCAATTCAGCTACGGCGTCACTGCGGATGGTTTCAAATGTTTTGCTGATTTCTCGGGCCATGGCCACCTCACGATCAGCACCAAAAACCTCGGCCATATCCACCAAAGTTTCGGCAATGCGATGAGGCGCCTCGTAGAAAATGAGTGTGCGCTCTTCGTTCTTAAGCGCCGCCAAGGTGTTTTGTCGGGTGCCTTTCTTCGCGGGCAAAAAGCCTTCAAATGTAAAGCGATCGGAAGGCAGGCCTGCAGCACTTAGGGCAGCAATCATGGCGCAAGCGCCGGGCACCGGTATCACCCGAATACCCGCCTGCCTCACAGCCCGCACCAAGCGATAACCTGGGTCTGATACCAGGGGCGTGCCCGCATCGGAAATTAAGGCGACGTTTTCACCTTTCTCTAAACGGGCGATCAAACCGTTGGTTTGCCGCTCGTCACTGTGATCGTGGTAAGCCACCATGGGGGTTTTGATGTCAAAATGTTCCATTAGACGAGCGCTGTGGCGTGTATCTTCGGCCGCAATCACATTTACGGTTTGTAGAGCTTCCACTGCTCGCGGTACCATATCGCCCAGATTGCCAATTGGCGTGGCGACTACATACAGTGAACCATATTGTGAGTCGTTAGATAAGTGCTGCATATATGATCAATCCGTAGTGTTAAGGAACACCGTTTTATGAAATTAAAGGCCAATATAGTTCTGGCTAGCCTGCTGACCACCCTTCTACTTGTAGGTTGTAGCGGCACCCAACCCTTGCCGTCTACTGACCCTGGCCCGAGCCAAGCTCAAGCAAGCCTAGACGACGTTCGGAGTTTGCTCGAGGCGGCGCAAAATAGCACGTCGCCCTTGAAAGAACACTATTATCTGCGCGCGGCGAAACAATTGCACCTTAACGAGCGCAATGACTGGGCAGAAAACTTACTGAAGGCCATCGACCCCTCGCTGCTTGAGACCGCCGACTTTATCACTTACACCGATGTATTCAGCGCCATCGCTATGAGCGATCAGGCCTGGTTTCTCGCCCAGCGCATTTTAACCAAGCCAGAATTAGAACAGCAGTGGGCAAACTTGCCCAGCGAAACAAGATTTGTTTTGGGCCAGCGCCGCGCTGAACTCTTTGCCCTTTTAGGGGAGCCAACTTCCAGTATTCGCGAGCGCCTTCGCTTAGCCGACAGCCTATCTGGCGAAAATGCGGCCGACGCCGACAGCAACCAAGACGCCATCTGGCAAACACTCATGACGCTGCCCGAAGCACAATTGAAAACCCTAAGCGAAGAGGAAAAAAATCCTCTACTCGCGGGCTGGTATAACTTGGCGGGCCTAAGCAAAAACAATCAGTCTGACCTGTCACGCCAACTAGAGCAGGTGGATGACTGGGCCAAACAGTGGCCAGAGCACCCCGCAAGCCTTAGATTGCCTAGTGATTTAAAGTTACTGCGTGAGCTCATTCAAGATCAAGCTAAACAGGTGGCTCTGTTACTGCCTATGGAGGGTAAACTGGCCAAAAGTGGTGGTGCTATCCGCGACGGCTTTATGGCCGCGTACTACCAAACCCTCAATCAAGGCGGTTATGTACCGGTGGTACGCGTTTACAACAGTGCCGGCGGCGAAGACATAAACAGCATCTACCAACGCGCCATCGACGAAGGCGCGGGCATGGTGGTTGGCCCACTCGATAAAACTCAAGTGGCTGAGCTCAACCTCAATCTGCAGCTGCCAGTGCCAACCTTAGCCCTGAATTACAACGACGGCCTTGGTGACAACGCCGCTGGGCTCTATCAATTTGGTCTCGCCATTGAAGACGAAGCTCGCCAAGCCGCCCAGCGAGCATTTCTTGAAGGCCATCGCCACGCAATGACTCTCACACCTCGCTCAAACAGGGGCCAGCGCGCCGCAGACGCTTTTGCTCAGGAGTGGGAGACACTCGGTGGTAAAGTGGTGCAAAGCAGCCATTATCGCGGTTCTGGCGATTTTTCTAAGGTGATTCAAAATTCGCTGAATGTAGACGAAAGCCGTCAGCGCGCCAGAGATATTCGCGCCCTTTTTGGTCGCATTGAATTCGAACCTAGGCGACGCGACGATATCGATATGATTTTTCTCGATGCTAACCCACGCGATGCGCGCCAAATAAAGCCTACCTTGGCTTTTCACTATGCAAGTAAGCTACCTGTATACGCTACGCGCAACATTTATTCTGGCCGCGCCAACCCTAAAGCCGATCGCGATTTAAATGGCATTCGCTTCAGCACCCTGCCTTGGTTTTTTGATCAGCACAGCCTTGAGAAGCAAGCCATCGTTGAATCTGCCAAGGCGTCTCCGGCTTATCACAGCCTCTATGCCTTGGGTCTAGATGCTTACCACCTTTACCCTCGTCTTCGGCAATTGGCTGAGGTTCCTCTCGCCAGACTATATGGCTCGACAGGACGCTTGAGTTTAAAAGACAATAATACCGTACTCAGAGAACAAACTTGGGCGCAAATCAGCCGAGGCCGAGCGCGTGAGCTCACGGGCTTGGTGAACGAGTTCAAACCCTAGAAAAAATACCCCGAGGCGATAATGAAAAGGACTTCATTACACTCCGCAAAATTAGGCCGAGAGGCCGAACGCTATGCGGAACAATATTTGGTAAACCGAGGTCTCACTTTCAGGCAGCGTAATTTCTGTAAGCCCTGCGGCGAAATAGATCTCATCATGCAAGATCGCTCAAGCCTAGTGTTTGTGGAAGTTAAACTGCGTAAACAGGGGCAACAAGTGAGTGCCTTAGAATCAATAAATCGGCGCAAGCAGCAACGGCTGATTAAAACCGCTCACTGGTATTTACAGAGCTTAAAATTGAGCCACTTGTGCAACTGTCGATTCGATGTTATTGCCATTGAGCACAATAGCAGAGAGAATGCGGCCTTGGGCTTAGTGCCCACCGGTTTAGACTGGATTAAAAACGCTTTTTTAGCTAACTGAAATCATCATTAACACAGAAGTATCGGACCAACAGAATGAGTGAAACAGACGAGCTAGAACAACGAGTTATCACCTTGTTCCATGAGAGCATTGAGGCCAAAATGCAGGCCGGCGAAAGTTTAGCGCCACTCATTGGCGAAGCCAGCCAAATGATTGTTCACTCTTTGCTAAACGGCAACAAAATTATCTGCTGCGGCAACGGTTTTGCCGCCGCCCACGCACAGCTGTTTGCGGCCAGCCTGATCAATCGCTTTGAAAAAGAACGCCCCAGCTTGCCCGCTATCGCACTGGGCACAGACGCCACCGTACAATCGTCAATCGCCTCTGAATACAGCTTTAACCAAGTGTATGCCAAACAAATACGCGCCCTGGGGCAACCCGGCGACTTACTTTTGTTGATAGGCAACTCTGGAAAACAAAGCAGCTTAGTGCAAGCGGCTCAAGCAGCACACGACAGAGAGATGGGCGTTATTGCCCTCACGGGGCCCGAAGGTGGCGACGCCTCAGCCCTGCTAGACGACGTTAACGACATTGAACTCAGCATTAATATTGGGTCGCAAACTCGAGTGCACGAAATCCAACTATTGGTTTTGCTCTGCCTTTGCGACCTGATCGACAGTCAACTTTTTGGGAGTTAAGTATTACTATGAATGCTTTACCAGCAGTTTTTATTACCCGCGCAAAAAAAACCCTAACAAGGGTTTTCATCGCCAGCTTGATAACAGTATCAGGCTGTAGCTCACTAATTAACGCCACTTCGGAAGAGCCCATTAACGTTCACCCAGGTAAGCGCACCGTTGGCACCATGATCGACGATGAGCAACTGGAAACAATTGCCAAAGTGAACTTGAAGAAGGCCAGCGAAGCCTTAAAACACGCCCACATCAACGTTACGAGCTATAACGGCGTGGTTTTGCTCACTGGCCAAGTGGTTGACAATAACAGCCGTGAGTTAGCGGCCAATACCGTTAAGGCTATCCCTAAATCTCGTCAGGTGTATAACGAACTGCAGGTGCAGGGCAAGACTTCCGTGCTCGCAAGAAGCAGCGACACATGGCTCACTACAAAGGTCAAAAGCCGACTTATCGCCGAGAAAAATCTAGAGGGGCGACGAATTAAAGTGGTTACTGAAGACGGTGTTGTTTACTTGATGGGCTTGTTGTCGCGTCAGGAAGCTGAGATAGCTTCGGAAATATCGCGCACGACCGGCGGTGTTCAAAAAGTTGTTAAAGCCGTTGAATATATTGATTAGTGACTTGTGCTTGGCTAAGAATACCAGCCAGTAGCTCTGTTTCTCTTTTCGTGACGAGCCCAACTAAGTAATAAAAAAGGGGATGCTTCATTAAATGAACATCCCCTTTTTTATTCTCGGTAAAAACCAATCAGCAATTAGCAATTAGCAATTAGCAATTAGCAATTAGCAATTAGCGTTCAATCGCAATGGCCGTTGCTTCACCACCACCAATGCACAAACTCGCCACACCTTTAGATTTGCCATAGGTTTCCAAGGCCGCTATGAGTGTCACTATAATACGTGCACCAGAAGTACCTAGAGGGTGACCCAAAGCACAGGCTCCACCGTGCACGTTGACTTTTTCATGAGGGATAGAGAGTTCTTTCATCCCCGCCATGGCCACAACCGCAAATGCTTCGTTAATTTCAAACAGGTCAACGTCATCAGTCGTCCAGCCTGCATTTTCAATCAAGCGGTTCATTGCGCCAACCGGGGCCGTAGTAAACCACTCGGGTGCTTGAGCGTGCTGACTATGGCCTTTGATGCTTGCGAGTATTTTGATGCCACGCGCTTCGGCATCCGATTTACGCATCAAAACCAGGGCTGCAGCACCATCTGAGATAGAGCTGGCATTGGCGGCCGTCACCGTGCCGTCCTTTTTAAACGCGGGTTTCAAGCTAGGAATTTTCTCTGGGCGGGCCTTGCCGGGCTGCTCATCGACAGACACAAGAGTTTCACCACGACGTGTTTTTAAGCTCACAGGTGTTACTTCGCGATCGAACTTGCCTTCGTCAATTGCTCGGTTTGCCCGCGCCAGTGATTCAATGGCAAATGCGTCTTGTTGCTCACGAGTGAAGTCATATTTGTCGGCGCACAACTCACCAAAAGCCCCCATCAAACCACCTTCATAGGCATCTTGCAGGCCGTCCATAAACATATGATCAAGTACTTCTCCATGCCCCAAGCGATAGCCGCCGCGAGCCTTTGGTAGCAAATAAGGAGCGTTACTCATACTCTCCATGCCGCCGGCAACCACGATATTGGTGTTGCCCAACGCCAGTGAATCACAGGCCATCATCACGGTTTTCATACCGGAGCCACAGACTTTATTCACAGTGGTGCAAGGCACACTATTTGGTACGCCTGCACCAATAGCCGCCTGACGTGCTGGGGCTTGGCCCACACCGGCGGGCAATACACAGCCCATCAGCACTTCGTCCACATCACTGCCCTCAAGGCCAGCATCTTTAAGGGCACCCGCAATCGCGGCTGAGCCTAAAAACGTGGCACTTACGTCTGCAAAATCGCCCTGCATTCCACCCATTGGGGTGCGGGCTATGCCCACAATCACTACTGCATCAGTCATCGCTCGTATCCTTGTCCGTATCGGTCTATTTGAATTAGGCTATTCTATTTTTGGCCGTATTATAGCAACGGCAAGCGCAATAGCCACCGCTGTGGATATCTGCAGCGGCCTAGCCGGAATATGAGTTGCATGGAATAAAGGCCATGCTAGTATCGTCTCATCATTTTACTCAAAGGAATTTTTTTCATGGAAATATCAACCATTGTGACCTTGGTAATCATTGCCGCGCTGGTATTTTATGTCATTGGGGTTTTCAACCAATTAGTGGCCCTTAAAAATCGCTTTGAAAATGCCTTTTCACAAATTGAGGTGCAACTAAAAAGGCGCTATGACCTAATTCCTAACTTGGTTGAGACCGCAAAAGGCTACCTTAAACATGAGAGCGAAACACTTGAAGCGGTAATTGCCGCGCGTAATCAAGCAATGAGCGGCCTACAAGCCGCCGCGGGCGACCCAGGCAGTGCCGAGGCCATTGGCCAGCTCAGCGGCGCAGAAGGCCTGCTAGGCAGCGCCATGGGGCGTTTGAATGTGGTGATGGAAGCCTATCCAGATTTGAAGGCCAACCAAAACATGATGCAAGTCTCCGAGGAATTAACCAGCACTGAGAATAAGGTGTCATTTTCGAGACAGGCATTTAACGATGCCGTTACCTCTTACAACACTTACAAACAGAGCTTTCCACAAAACTTTTTTGCCACCAAGTTTGGTCATGGCAAAGATGCCGCTCTGTTAGAATTTGCCGACAGCGCAGAAATTCAAGCCGCACCCAAAATCGCCTTCTAGATGAATTTTTTCGAGCACCAAGACCAAGCTAAACGCAATACCACCCGACTGATGGTATTTTTGGTTTTGGCCGTAGCCAGCCTTATTGCCATGACGGTTCTCTTGGTCGCCGCCGTTATTATTTTCCAAGCGGGCGACACCTACCCTCCCGACCAGAGCTTGGTTGATATTTTATTGCAAACCCTTGAGCCCAAGTTACTGCTCACTGTCGCCGCATGTGTTGTAGCGGTGGTGGCTTTGGCAAGCCTCTACAAGTTAGCGCAGCTTTCTGGTGGCGGGCAGGCTGTGGCGGAATCAATGGGCGGAAAACTCCTAAATCAAAGTAGCTCAGACGCCAACGAAAGAAAAATACTCAACGTGGTTGAAGAGATGGCCATTGCCTCCGGCACGCCTGTGCCACCCGTCTATCTTTTAGACGAAGCTGGCATCAATGCTTTTGCCGCAGGCTATCAAGCTCAGGACGCAGTCATAGGCGTTACCCGGGGCTGCATAGAGGTTCTGTCTCGAGAAGAACTACAGGGCGTTGTAGCTCATGAATTCAGCCATATATTACACGGGGATATGCGTCTCAATATTCGCTTGGTCGGCATACTTCACGGCATTTTGGTCATTGGCCTCATTGGTTATCTTATCTTCCGAAGTGGCGCCTTTGCCGGGCGCAGCCGATCCAGCCGCAACAACGGCGGTATAGCTCTGGGGGTTTTTGGTTTGGGCGCAGCTCTCATGGTAATTGGCTACGCTGGAACGTTTTTTGGCAAATTAATTAAAGCTGCGGTCAGTCGCCAGAGAGAATATTTGGCCGACGCCTCTGCAGTACAGTTTTCCCGAAACCCAGCAGGCATTACGGGCGCCTTAAAAAAAATTGGCGGGTATGAAGAGGGTTCTCTACTGCAGAATGAAAATGCAGCTGAATTCAGTCACATGTATTTTGGCGAGGGCGTGCACAGCTTTTTTGGCTTACTGTCGACCCACCCTCCACTTGCCGATCGCATTGGGCGCCTAGACCCTCAGTGGAAAGGTCAGTTCGACCACGTCTCGGCGAGCAATACGAATAGTCAAAGCTCACAATCTAATTTTTCGGGCGGCGAACAGACTTCTGGCATTGGCGGATCTCCAAGCAGCAAACCCAGCCCTCAACACTTCCCTGAGTCTTCGCAGGCCGCGGGCACACCCAGTGCCATCGACAGCATCGGGCAACCTACTCCCGCGCATTTAAACTACGCACACCAACTCATTGAATCTCTGCCTAAGCCAGTACGCGAAGCCGCTAGAGACTCATTTTCGGCCCGCGCCCTGGTCTACAATTTGTTAATTAGCAAAAACCCTGTGGTGGCCGACAAGCAGCGTAGAATACTGAAAGAAAATGCTCACCCCGCGGTGGTAAAATATACTCAAACCCTAAGCGCGGCGATGGAAAAACTGCCCGCAGAAACTCGCCTGCCTATACTTGAGTTGAGTATTCCCGCAATAAAAATGATGTCCGAGAGACAGTATGAGGTATTTAAACGCACCCTTGTTCTGCTTATTCAGGCCGATCAAACAGTAGAGCTATTTGAGTGGGCGATTTACCGAATTCTGCGACATAACGTTGAGCCTCAAGCCCATAACACACCCACCAATAAGTCACTACAGTCTCTTAAAGACCATGTTGAGCGCTTATTGTCAGCGCTAGCCCACGCGGGTCACGCTGATAATGATGGCGCATTTAGGGCATTTAACACGGCCCGCGACCAACTGCCTTTGGGTAACTTGTCACTAGCGAGAGTAGAAGACATCAACTTTCCTCAGCTTGACGGTATCGTGGTTCAACTCAAGCAGCTTAAACCACTGCAAAAACCGCTATTACTGAAAGCAATGGCGGCGTGTATCAGTCACGATGGAAAGGTTACTGCAGAAGAGGCGGAGCTGTTTAGAGCGGTGGCAGACAGTTTAGACTGCCCAGTACCACCGCTACTCCCAGAGCAAAGTTTGCGTTAAAGGATTCTAATCAACGTAAACGGGGCCAACTCCCAGGCCCCAGATAATCACAGTACCAACTCGCACCACAACCATCATAACCAAAGCGATGGTTACCACTGAGCTGGCATACATAAAGGCGCGCTCTTTCGAGATATTCATCAAAATCGGAATACCTTGGTATATCAGATAAATGGAATAACACCCGGCGATAAGCGTGGCCACTGCATTCACCCAGAGCTCTGGATATACACCTACCACTCCCACTAAAAGCACTGGGGTAGAGATGTAAACGGCCAAAGCAGTACCTTCGTAGTGACGGGTTGCTGCATCTTCTTGAACACCGTAGGTAAGAGACATCCAGTTGATGAACTCACCCAACACATAGACACCCGCCATCAGCGCAAAATAGCTCAATATACACAGCGTCAGAGCGCTTTCGGCGGTGAGTTTAACGATGCTGCCGTCACCAATACTCCAACCCACTTGAGTAACCCCGTAGTAGGTTGCCATTGGGAAGATCAACGCTAGGAATGGAACATGACTGAAAAAAACTTGCGCGAATGAATGCCGCTCATTGCGAATGGCTTTCCACTCCCGATCTGGGTGCAACAAAATTCCGAGGGTGTGTTCCAATATGGCCATAAGACTTCCTTAGATGATTCGTCGCGAACAAGCCTTGGGCTCGTCACGATTGATAAAAGTGTTATCTCAATATGCAGATATATTTAAGTATAGGCGTGTGCCGTGCTCATACCAACGCTTATTAGAGCTCTAGTTGATATACATCACTTATGGAAGCCCAGCTATTTAACCACTCGCAAACTAGGTCGCTTACCAGCCGCAGGTTCGGCACTGCTGGTTTCAATTTTCAGCTTCGGTTTGGACTTCTTAGGTTTAGGCGGCTCTGGCTCAGAGTCAGTATCCACTTCAAAAATCATACCCTGGCCATTTTCACGAGCATATATTCCCAAAATACTTTGAGTTGGCACGTAAATATCGGTAGGAATGCCCCCAAAACGAGCATTAAAGGCAACATACTCATTGTCCATTTGCAGCTCGAGTACCGCAGACGGATTAATATTAAGCACAATTTGGCCGTCTTTATTGACGTGCTCCAGCGGTACTTGAACGCCGTCGAAATGCGTATCTACAAGAATATAGGGTGTGCAATCATTATCCACAATCCACTCATAGAGCGCGCGAATAAGATAAGGCCTGCTGGATGTCATACTCATAGGGTTCTGCTGTTTTACCGACGGATATAGATGGTTTTGAACAAGGCTACTATATAAAAAAGGGGCGAATGCTTCACCCCTTTTTATCTAACTAACCAGAATAGTTTGCGCTCAATTAAAAGCGCATTTCTCTTTCATAGTCAGTCAAACTTTCAATGAACGAGTCACGGGCAAAAATTCGCTCCATGTAATCCATCAATGGCTGTGACTGCTTGGTTTTAGTCAATTTGATATCCAATAACTCAAGACGCCATAAAATCGGCCCTAAGCAGCAATCAACCAAGGTAAACTCTTCACTCATGAAATAGTCTTTTTCGGCAAAAATTGGCGCGACAGCCAATAGACTTTCCTTAAGTTCTTTGCGAGCTTTAGTCACGGCTTCTTTGCTTTTGCTGTGCAAAACAACGTCAACTAGAGGTGCCCAATCTTTTTCGATACGGTGCATCCAGAGACGACTTTCAGCTCTGGCTACAGGGTATACAGGCAGCAGCGGAGGATGCGGGAAACGCTCGTCCAAGTACTCCATCATCACCTTCGATTCATACAACACCAGATCGCGGTCAACCAGAGTAGGCAATGAATTGTAAGGGTTCAGGTCGGCAAGCTCAGTAGGCTTGTGTCTTGGATCTACATCAACAACATCTACTGATACGCCTTTTTCCGCCAATACAATGCGCACACGATGACTGTAGTGATCTCGGCCATCAGAAAAATACGTCATAGATGATCGTTTAGTGACCACACCCATGGTTTCCACCTCAATTTAATTTACAAATAAAACAACAAACGGGCGACCCTATCTAGAGGGCCGCCCGCAATTCAAATTTAGCTCTAGCTAGTGAACGTCTTTCCAATATTCACGGTTCAGCAAATAAGTGAAAACAAACAATAGCAAGATAAACAACAGTACATAAATGCCCATGCTCTTACGTGTTTCAGCAATGGGCTCGGCAACATACTCAAGGAAATTCACCAAGTCGTATGTCGCACGGTCAAATTCTTCTTTGTCCATTGAACCTTTAATGGCGCCAACCTTCAGGCTACCACAAGCTTCGTCCATCACTGGCTCACCGAGGTCATCGCGCTCAACCTGACCGTGTGAGTCTAACTTAGGGCCAGGAGCACACTCGGGCACGCCTTGCAGCTCCATCATCACATGAGGCATGGCAACTTTATCAAAAACCTTGTTGTTCACACCTGTGGGACGAGTTTCATCAACGTAGAAATTACGCAAGTAAGTATAGAGCCACTCGGGAGAGCGCGCTCGCGCGACTAAGGTAAGGTCTGGTGGAGTTGCACCAAACCAGGCCTTAGACTTACGTGAGTCCATTGGAATGGTCATCAAATCGCCAATGCGCTGATCGCCCTGCACCAGAGTATCCATCATTAAGTCATGAGGAATATCTAGATCGTCAGCCACGCGCCCAAAACGAGAATATTTGGCAGAGTGGCAACCCATGCAGTAGCTGGTGAAATATTTCGCACCGCGCTGCAAAGACGCTTTATTGGTGAGATCTGGCTCCATAACGTCGCACTCAATCGTGCCACAAGACAAACCTTCAGCGCCCACCGCTTTAATTGGAATGATGGTCATCGCCAAGAACAGAATGAACCCGCCCCAAACCAAACCAGCACTCAAACCTTTAGGTTGCACACGCTCTGGCTCAGGACGACACTTCTCGCGAGTGGTCCAATAAGGCATTGCTAGGAAATAAGCGAAATAAATCACTGTGCAAATCTGTGCCAGTGCAGTGCGACCAGGAGTCGGTGATTTCACACCCAAGTAACCCAAAATCACAAACGCAGCAGAGAAGACCAGAAGTGCAATACGGCTAAAGTTGCCTTTATAGCGCATTGACTTAACAGGACTGCGGTCCAACCAAGGCAGCACAAACAAGATAGCAATTGCAGCACCCATCGCAATCAAACCTAGGAACTTGGAGTTCATTGGACCGATATCGAAGGTGATCGCCCGCAAAATCGCGTAGAACGGCGTGAAGTACCAGACCGGCGCAATGTGTGTCGGCGTTTTCAGATTGTTTGCTTCTTCAAAGTTAGCGTATTCAAGGAAGAACCCGCCCATCTCTGGCATAAAGAAGATAACAAAACAGAATGCAAACAAGAACACCGCGATACCCACAAGGTCGTGAACCGTGTAGTAAGGGTGGAAGGCAACACCGTCTAAGGGAATGCCATTCTCGTCTTTATGCTTTTTAATATCTACGCCGTCAGGGTTGTTGGAACCCACTTCGTGTAGGGCCAACAAGTGGAGAACCACTAGAGCCAGTAGCACGATGGGCAACGCTACCACATGCAAAGAGAAGAAGCGGTTGAGAGTAACACCTGAAATCAGGAAGTCACCACGAATCCACTGAACGAGGTCATCACCCACAACTGGGATGGCGCCAAACAGCGATACAATAACCTGAGCCCCCCAATAAGACATTTGGCCCCATGGAAGCACATAGCCCATGAAGGCTTCTGCCATCAGCGCTACGTATATGGTCATACCAAAGATCCACACCAGCTCGCGAGGCGCTTTATAAGAGCCGTACATCAAACCGCGGAACATGTGCAGGTAAACCACCATGAAAAACGCTGAGGCACCCGTGGAGTGCATATAGCGTATGAGCCAGCCGTAGTCTACATCTCGCATGATGTATTCAACTGAGGCAAACGCCCCTTCAGCCGTGGGGTTAAAGCTCATGGTAAGCCAAATGCCAGTCAGCAGTTGGTTAACCAATACTAAGAGAGACAGTACTCCAAAAAAGTACCAAAAGTTAAAATTCTTCGGCGCATAATACTTCGCCATGTGAGTGTCCCAAGCACGCTGCACTGGTAAGCGCGCATCCACCCAAGTCCACAATCCGGTCAGCCAGTTTGTCATATTACGCCTCCTGATCCACGCCGATAACTAAGATTGCATCACCATCATAAGAATGGGGTGGCACTTCCAAGTTAGTTGGGGCTGGTACCCCTTTATATACACGACCGGCCAAATCAAATTTTGAACCGTGACACGGGCAGAAGAAACCGCCCAGCCATTCGCTGCCGCCTAAGTCTGCAGCACCCACTTCCGGGCGATACATGGGTGCGCAACCCAAGTGAGTGCACAAGCCTAGCAACACCAAAAGTTCTTCTCTGATGGCCCGGTGATTCTTGGCATATTCGGGTTGTTGAGGTTGTTCTGATTGCGGGTCGGCGACTAGGTCGTCCATTTTTGCCAGGTTGGCAAGAGTCTCAGCTGTACGACGCACAACATATACAGGCTTTCCGCGCCACTCAACGGTAATCATCTGACCTGGTTCAATTTTACTGATATTCGCTTTAACCGGTGCACCAGCGGCTTTCGCCTTGGCACTAGGGTTCCAAGACCCTACAAACGGTACGGCAACAGCCACAGCGCCTGCTGCACCCACTACCGAAGTAGCTGCGGTCAAAAAACGACGACGCCCTTCATTTACTCCGTCACGACTCATGACGTTCTTCCCCCATCTCAACGAAACCCCGGACCAGATACTGGACGCTAAGCCCTAGACTAAATAGCTTGAGCACGGCCACCAGTAACTAACTGAATTTCAAAGATTTAAATTAATTTTTATAAATCAAAAAACCGCCCAATAATAGAGAAATTAGGCTTAGCTTACAAGGATAAGCATCCCCGAGAACACGCTGTTCTTGGGTAGAGTGCAAAAAAAACGCCCGGACTGTACCAGTCTGAGCGTTTTTCGAGCGATCCGCGAGGCTGGCAAATACCAGCCAACACTTTAACGCTTGGAGAACTGTGGCTTCTTACGTGCTTTACGCAGACCCACTTTCTTACGTTCAACTTCACGTGCATCACGTGTTACGTAACCAGCGGCACGCAGTGATTGACGCAAGGTCTCATCATAAGACATCAAGGCACGAGTCAGGCCGTGACGGATAGCACCCGCCTGACCAAAACTACCACCGCCTTTAACGGATACGTTTAAATCGAACTTTTCAACCATATCAACCAACTCAAGTGGTTGACGAACGATCATACGCGCCACTTCACGACCAAAGTACTCATCTAAAGAGCGATCGTTAATAGTGATTACACCGCTGCCGGCTGTCAAAAATACGCGCGCGGTAGAGGTTTTGCGTCGACCTGTACCGTAATATTGTGTAGCTGCCATCTTTGTAGCTCCGGGTTAGATATTCAGTTCTTGAGGTTGCTGAGCGGCGTGCGGGTGAGTTGCACCAGCATACACTTTCAACTTCTTAAGCATTGCACGACCCAGAGGGCCTCTAGGGAGCATGCCCTTTACTGCAATCTGAATAGGGTCTGTAGGGTGTAAAGCAACTAACTTCTCGAAGCTAGTGGTCTTCAAACCGCCAATGTACCCAGAGTGACGATAGTACAGCTTATCAGTCATCTTTTTGCCTGTTACGCGAACTTTCTCAGCGTTAACGACAACGATGTAATCCCCTGTATCAACATGGGGGGTAAATTCAGGTTTATGCTTACCGCGCAAACGGTGGGCAATTTCTGCAGCCATACGGCCGAGAACTTTGTCCTCTGCATCCACCACGAACCAGTCGTGAGTAACTGATTCGGAGTTGGCACTAATAGTCTTCATGTTATCTGCCTTACGTTAGGGTTCCGTGCGGAAGCAAATTTGCCTCCAATAAAACCCTGTAATTGATCCGAAAAATAGGAGCGCGGATTCTAAGCGTTATTTGGCGGGGATACAAGGGGTATTGGTATTAATTTCTGGGGTGCATTGAATGCTGGATCGGACTATACCTGTGCTAGACCGAACTATACCTGCGCCAGACCGGAGAGAGACCTCGGTTTAGCCGCGCCTTGTGGTATGTCCCGCCCGAGCGCACGCCTCCCCCCTCTGACCAACCCGCTGCGGAACTCGCAAGGAGACGCTCAGACAGTCCTCGCTCAAATGACGTTGGTCAGAGGGGGAAGGCTACAAACGCGCTCTAAATGGGCGGAACATACCACAAGCCACGACTAAACCTACCCAAGCACCACGGAACCACTAGCTGGGATGAAAACCACCAAAAAAAGCAAATCACGAACGAAATTGAGGCAACTAACCATAGCACCTAAATACACGTGAAAACCCCTCGAACCTATGGCCGGTGGGGCTCAGCCAGATATTCGTGGCTCTGCATCTCAAGTAGACGACTGGTGGTTCTTTCAAACTCGAAATCTAATTTGCCGCCGGCGTACAGGTCTTGCAGCGGCTTCGCTGCGGAAATCACCACTTTTACATTACGGTCGTAGAACTCGTCCACCATACTGATGAAGCGACGCGCTTGATCATCCGTCGCCCCTCCCATCTGAGGCACATTGGCCACCAGTACGGCGTGATATTCTTTTGCTAATTCAATGTAATCGTATTGTGAGCGCGGACCATCACAAAGCACGGAGAAGTCGAACCATACAACATCTTCTGCCTCATAACGCGCACAGAAACTACGGCCTTCTATAGAAAGCTCGACATTCGCCCTCATCTCTTCCATATCCGGAACAAGACTTTCAAAACTCGCCAGCAAACTCGCATCTGCCGCGGCATCCAAAGGAGAATGGTACAACTCGGCTTGCTCCAATGCTCGAAGCCTATAATCAACACCCCCATCCACATTCACCACCTGCGTATGGAGATTAAGCAAAGCGATAGCCGGCAGAAAGCGCTCACGCTGCAAGCCGTCTTTATATAGACCGTCAGGAACAATATTCGACGTGGCCACCAAACTTACACCGCGACGGAACAGCGCATCCATCAGAGTTCCGAGAATCATAGCGTCAGTAATATCGGAAACAAAAAACTCATCAAAACAGATAATACGGGCTTCCGAACTGATTCGGTCAGCCACAACCTCCAGAGGGTTCTTCTCCCCATCCAGAGAATTCAGCTCCTGATGTACTCGGCGCATAAAACGATGGAAGTGCGCACGCATCTTCTCCTTGAACGGCAAACTTTCATAAAAGTTGTCCATCAAGTACGTCTTACCGCGCCCCACGCCGCCCCAAAAATACAGCCCTCTCTCAGGAGTCACCTTACCCTGCCCAAACACCTTCCCCACAAGCACAGCAAGCGTGCCGCGCTTGAGTTCAGCTTCTCGCGCAGCCACAAGGCGGTGATAGAGATTTTCCAGGTGTTCAACCGCCTCTTCTTGAGCGGCATCGTAATTAAACCCGTCTTTCTTAAGATCACGCTGATAGCGTTGACGCGGAGTAGAATTCATATTTTTCAAATTACTTATAAAGTGATAAAAAAAGCTTAAACAGAGTCACCCGCCAGATCCAGCTGCGTTACTCGTCCAATTGCCCCAAATCAAAAAAGATCACATCAGGTAGGTCCAGTGGTGCTCCCTGCCTTGTTGCGCCCATTCAGAACGCGTCTTTCGCTTAAAGCGCCTACTTTTGGTAACCTTCCCCTTCTGACCAACGTCTTTTAGCGAGGACTGTCTGAGCGTCTTCTTGCGAGTTCCGCAGCGGGTTGGTCAGAAGGGGGAGGCGTGCGTTCGGGCGCAACAAGGTAGGGAGCACCACGGGACCGGGGTTTAGCTCCGGGCCAAACTTAGCACCGCCTCTCACCTCTCACCTAAGCACCAAAAGAACTACCCAAACAAACCCTCAAGCTCCCCAACAAACGACCTCTTAAAATCCACCAAAGCCCCATGAAAGAAATGGCTTGCCTCATCGAAGCGAATCAAAGAAACCTCAGACTCCAGCCCATCGACCCACCTATATACACCTGGTACATCCACCAACTCATCCTTCCCGCCTTGAATGACACAAACAGAGCAAGGAAAGCGCCCATCCTGATCATAGCTATAGCGCTCAACCGGCGGAGCCACCAAAGTTAAGTGCGCCAGAGAAATGCCCAACACACCCGACAAACGGAAACTAGCCGCCGCTGCCACAGCCGAGCCGAAAGAAAAACCCGCCAACAACAAATTAGACCCAGAACACACCGACGAAACCCACTCAACAATGGCCAAAGCGTCATCCACCTCACCTCGAGCCTCATCGTATACACCCTCACTTCCGCCCACCCCACGGAAATTAAAGCGAACCACCGGCACACCCAGATCTCGATAACTGCGCACCAAAGTGGTTACCACCTTATTATTCATCGTGCCGCCATGCTGCGGGTGCGGGTGACAAACCACCGCCACATAGCCCTTACCCAACAAAACCCCACCAGCAGAGGCTCGAGTAACAATCGCCGCCAACTCACCGGCGGGACCGGGAACCTGAACAGCCAGCTCAGAGCCTGCAGAAGCTTGGTCGACAAACACACCCTGCTCAAAATTTACCACACTCACCCTCATGCCCCTCATTTAAACCGATTCAAAACTCATTAAGCGCGCCATTGTAGGCGAATCTGAGTTTTATGCGTTAATTTCTAATTTTCTTCCCATAAAAAGGCTTATAATAAATGAAGTGCATATGACATTCAGGCGCCTCAGCTCGCAAACAAGCACCTGATTTTAACCAAAGGAGATACCCGTGTTTTCACTTAGCACCCTAATCATCACCGCTCTAGTGTGCGGCCTTAGCGGCTGCGCACTAGGCGCCCTGCTCACTCGAAGCTCTCAACCGCAACAGCAAAGCCGTGACCTAGAACAGCGACTACAGCAAGCTGAAGACAAATTAGGCGACTATCAAAAAGAAGTCAGCGATCATTTTGCACAAACCTCACAACTGGTCAACGGCCTAACCCAAAGCTACAAAGATGTGCATGAGTATCTGGCCAACAGCGCACTGAAGCTCACCGACCCCGCCATTAGTCAGCGTATGCTGGAAGCTGCGCAAGGCAACTTAAATGAAGGCGAAGAACTTGTCATCAACGAAGACAACGTAGAAATTCCGCGTGACTGGGCACCCAAAGCACCCGGACAAACCGGAGGTCTCAGCGAGGAATACGGCTTAAAAGAGGAACACGAAGAAGACGAAAAATCTACAGCTCAGGCCAGCTAAACAGAACTTCAATTAAGCGGGAATAAAAACTTTGTCGGCATTTCGTTTCGTTAAATACATTGGGTGGCCCACGATAACTGGGCTACTATTTGCCGCTTGCATTCTGTTGCTATTTCCAAAACTGCAAGATAAATCAACAGACGAAAACGGCAGCAACTCGCCCTTTAGCCTCAACGCCCTCAGCCCCAATGCAGGCAACGGCTGGGAAGGCCCGGCCTCTTACTCAGAGGCCGTCAGAAGAGCAACGCCCGCCGTCGTAAACATCTACACTCGCAAGCGCACTCAAGTGCCTCAGCACCGTTTAATGCGCGACCCTGTCTATCGCCATTTTTTCAACAGTGCCAACATTCCAAGCCAGGAAAGAATGGCATCGGCTCTGGGCTCGGGCGTCATCATTAATACCAACGGTTACCTGCTGACCAACTACCATGTGGTAAAAGGCGCAGAAGAAATTGTTGTTCTCTTACAAGATGGACGAGAAGCTCACGCCAGCTTAGTTGGTACCGACGAAGACAGCGACCTGGCCGTACTAAAAATCACCTTAGACAACTTAACGGCAATACCCATCGGCTCTCCAAACGACATAGAGGTGGGCGACGTGGCGCTCGCCATTGGCAACCCTTTTGGCGTTGGACAAACGGTTACACAAGGTATTATCAGCGCAAAAGGTCGATTTGGCCTAGGCCTAAACCGCTATGAAAACTTCATACAAACAGACGCTGCGATCAACCCCGGAAGCTCTGGTGGAGCACTGGTTGATGCCTACGGCAATTTAGTGGGCATCAACACCGCCGTACTGGATAAGTCCAACACAGGCAGTGGTAATTCTGTTGGCATAGGCTTTGCCATTCCTGCCGACACCGCAATAAACGCACTCAACGATATTGTTGAACACGGCCGAGTGGTGAGAGGCTGGTTAGGCATTGAAGCGCGCCCCTTAAGCCCGCAACAAATTGAAGCGGCGGGTATAGGCAACGTCAACGGCATGATGATCAGCGCTATTTATAGCAACGGCCCAGCTCACAAGGCAGGCCTTTTGCCCGGCGACGTGATCACTCACATCAATCAAAAACCAGTAAGTGACGGCCGTCTGAGCATGCTGCAAGTGGCGCAAATTCCCCCGGGCGAAGACATCACCATTAAGGTGATGCGCAGCGGTACCCCAATTGAATTGAAAGCCACCATGGGCACTCGGCCCTTGGCTTCGAGCTAAAAGCGCTAGGGCTTGATGCGGTACTCTGCTGAACGAGCATGAGCTTCTAGAGATTCACCTCGAGCAAGAACTGACGCCGTCTTACCCAATTCAGAAGCCCCTTCGGGGGAGCACATAATCAATGAGCTACGCTTTTGAAAATCGTAAACACCCAAAGGCGATGAAAAACGAGCCGTACCTGAGGTGGGCAGAACGTGATTGGGGCCAGCACAATAATCGCCCAAAGCTTCCGCCGTATGACGGCCCATAAAAATGGCCCCAGCGTGCTTGATCATAGGCAACAAAGATTCTGGATCAGCCACCGACAATTCCAAGTGTTCGGGGGCAATGCGATTAGACACCTCAATCGCCTGCTCGAGATTCTCAACTTTAATCATCGCCCCGCGTGCGGCGATCGACTGACGCACAATATCGCTCCGCGCCAAAGTGGGCATCAATGCATCAATAGATGCCTGCACTTTTTTTAGAAAATCAGCGTCGGGGGAAATCAATATCGACTGCGCCTGCTCATCGTGCTCGGCCTGAGAAAATAGATCCATCGCTATCCAGTCTGGGTCAGTCTGCCCATCACAGATAATTAGAATTTCCGATGGGCCCGCAATCATATCAATTGCCACCTCACCAAATACCGAACGCTTTGCCGTGGCCACATAAATATTGCCAGGGCCCACTATTTTATCAACTTTTGGAATTGATTCAGTACCGAAGGCTAAGGCCGCAATCGCCTGCGCTCCGCCCACAGTAAATACTTGATCGACACCTGCAATAGCGGCAGCGGCAAACACCATCTCATTCACCTCCCCTCGGGGAGTGGGTACCGTCATAACAATCTGCTCAACTCCTGCCACTTTCGCTGGAATGGCATTCATCAATACCGATGAAGGGTAAGAGGCTTTGCCTCCGGGCACGTAAATGCCCACCTTTTCAATGGGAGATATTTTTTGCCCGAGAACCGTGCCATCAGCCTCAGTGTACTGCCAGGAATCTTGTTTCTGATGCTCATGGTATTGGCGAACTCGCTGGGCAGCCGCTTCTAATGCCCCGCGTTGCTCAGAAGTTATACTCTCCAAGGCAGCCTGCAAACGCTCTGCGGGCACTGTCAGCGTCGCCATACCGGCAACCATCAACTGATCAAAGCGAGCAGTGTAATCGAGCACAGCGTCATCGCCCCGGGCTTTTACATCCGCGAGAACAGAAGCCACAACGTCTGCAACGGCCGCATCAGAAACCGAATCCCAGGCCAGTAGAGCCGATAATTTCTCGTCAAAATCGGCCTGATCGGCATCGAGCACTCTCATTGTCACAGCATCACTCATGCCGACACCGAGACCGCTTTAGCAATGGCGTCAATAATGGTTTGAATACTCTGGTGCTTCATCTTCATAGAAGCTTTATTCACAATTAAACGAGAGCTTACATCGCAAATAAATTCACGGGGCTCAAGCCCGTTTGCCTTCAAGGTGTTGCCAGTGTCTACGATATCAACAATCTCATCAGCCAAATCCAGGATGGGTGCCAACTCCATTGCTCCGTAGAGCTTAATGATATCGGTTTGACGACCCTGTGAAGCGTAATAGTCTCGGGCAATGTTTACATATTTTGTGGCAACTTTAATGCGACCCGGCTTAGGCGGAACCCCTTTAATACCGGCCGTCATCAGCTGACAATGAGCAATATTCAAATCGAGCGGCTCATACAGTTCATCGGCACCGCTTTCCATTAAGGTGTCTTTACCCGCCACACCAATGTCAGCCGCACCAAACTTCACGTAGGTCGGAACATCCACGCCACGCAAAATTAATAAACGCACATTCGCAGCGCTCGTCTCAAAAGTGAGCTTGCGACTTTTACTGATGTCTTCCAAGGGCTCAATGCCCGCGGCCGCCAACATTGGCAAGGTTTCTTTCAGGATGCGCCCCTTGGTGAGCGCTATAGTAATCTGGGTCATCTTATTTACTTTTCACAATTCCAATAGAGAACAGGTTAGCCGGGCACGCGACGAATATTTGCGCCCAACTGATGCATCTTTTCTTCAATACATTCGTAGCCGCGATCAATATGGTAAATACGATCCACAAGGGTTTCACCTTCGGCAACAATACCAGCAATCACCAAGCTGGCGGAAGCCCGCAGGTCAGTGGCCATTACTGGCGCTCCCTTTAATCGCTCAACGCCTTTAATAATAGCGGTATTGCCTTCCAGTTTAATGTCGGCACCCATTCGATTAAGCTCATGGATTTGAATCAAACGGTTTTCGAAAATAGTTTCTACAACAGTTGAGGTGCCATCAGCCACGGCGTTCATTGCCGTAAACTGTGCCTGCATATCGGTTGGGAATGCAGGGTAAGGCGCTGTTCGCAAGTTCACTGGACGAGGTCGATTGCCCTTCATATCCAGCTCGATCCAGTCTTTACCTAAAGACAAATTTGCCCCGGCCTCTTCGAGCTTAAGTAACACCGACTCTAGAATAACACCGCAGGTGTCTTTCAGCTTTACTCGACCGCCACTTGCGGCGGCCGCCACAAGGTAAGTCCCAGTTTCAATTCGATCGGGCATAACTTTATAAGTACAGCCTGACAACTTTTCCACACCGTAAATCACCAGTGTATCAGTGCCAATACCTTCAATCTTTGCGCCCATCGCGACGAGACAATTAGCCAGGTCAACAATTTCAGGCTCCTTCGCAGCATTCTCTAAAACGGTTTTACCGTCGGCTAATACGGCGGCCATCAACAAATTCTCTGTGCCACCCACGGTCACAACGTCCATGAAAATGTGCGCGCCTTTCAAGCGGCCGTCTACTTTCGCACGGATGTAACCTTCATCAATCTCGATGATGGCACCCATCGCTTCTAAACCGCGTAAGTGAATATCAACCGGCCGACTGCCTATGGCACAACCACCTGGAAACGACACATTTGCCACTCCAAAATGGCTGAGCATCGGGCCCAAAACTAAAATCGATGCCCGCATGGTTTTCACCAGGTCATAAGGCGCGGTAAAGTCATTGATTGTTGTAGGGTCGATCTCTACACACATTTTCTCGTCAATAGTTACGTCAACACCCATGCAGCGCAATAAGGCTAGCATCGTTGTGACATCATTGAGATGAGGCATGTTGCAGATATGCATGGGGCCATCGGCCAAGAGAGTAGCCGCTAAAATTGGCAGTGCGGCGTTTTTTGACCCCGAAATGCGGATTTCCCCATTGACGGGGCCGCTACCTTTAATAATTAACTTATCCATAGTGCGCCTTAGCCGGCCTCTGCTGGAGTCAGAGTTTGCATATTAACGGCGTGAATAACTCCACTGGCGATGTGCTCAGACAGCACACCGTACACCAACTGCTGTTTTTTAACGGCATTTAAACCCTCGAATACCGAACTCACCACCACAACATTGACGTGACTACCTTCAATCTTAACTTGCGCCTGACTGTCGGCAATACTCGCTTCCAACAGTTCTTTTATCTCATTTGCCTGCATATAATTTCTCTTACTCTATTTTGTTGTTGTTTGGCTGACCTTCTAAGCTTGTTATTCTGCAGACCAGTCGGCAATTACCAGATCCATATTGCCACTGCTTTTCTTCATAGCCTGATAGAACTGAGTGCGAAACGTTATGCCCAAGTTAATGCCGTTCAACACAACATTCACCAGCTTCCAGTCGCCTTCCCGGTTAAGCTTCATGGTGTAAGACACCCGGTTAACACCATCGGGCCCACGAATTTCCTGAGCCACACTGATAGATTTCCGGCCACCAATCTCAGTTTTGGGCGGCACAATCGCAATCTGGCGATCGGCGTAGCTCGCCATGCCTTTGGCGTAAGTACTCACCAGACCATATTTAAATACCTCCGAAAAACGCTCGCGCTGCTCCGACGAAGCCTGCTTGGCATAACCACCCATAACACCGCGGGCAATGTATGAAAAATCCACCACCGGCGCCAAGATTACCTGCACTTTACTGAAGTAAGCCTCTTCGTCAGCCTCAACAATGTTCGCGTCATCGCGAATAGTGGTCAGCAGCTGGTCTTGCACGCCCTGCACAATTGCATGAGCCGAGTGCGCGGCCAGCTCTGCGGTGGCGAGGGCCTGGCCAGCGGTGAACAACAGCGATACCCACAGCAATAATTTCAGAGGCCTAACAATGACAAATTCCTTCACGCGATTCATAAACCGACCTGTTTAACGTATAATTTTGAGAAAATAAGGCACCAGAAGTTACCTCGATCGGCAACTTAGAACCAAAAACATTCAATTAGTTTACCCTGCCTAGAATATTGTCACAGATTTAGCTGACTTTCTAAGGCAAGCACTATACCATTTCACCCCATTCGAACACTACCAAAAAACCTGTTTCACCCCCGGAAACACCAACCGAACCAAAGAGTTACCAATATGACAGAAATTTGGCTGGCTGCTATTGCCATCCTCGCCGGGTTTGTCGGCCTAATCTTGAGTGCCGACCGCTTTGTAAACGGCAGTGCGGCCATGGCCAATAACTTTGGAATCCCCAAAATAATCATTGGCTTAACCATTGTTGCCTTTGGCACCTCAGCCCCCGAAATAGTCGTATCAATCAGCGCCGCTCTCAAAGGTAGCGGCGAACTGGCGGTGGGCAACTCACTCGGTTCCAACTTGGCCAATGTGGGCTTAGTTCTGGGTATAACAGCGCTAATTTCTCCCCTCCCTATTCAGCGCCACATACTCACCCAAGAGACGCCCATTTTGTTGTTTGTCACAGCGGTAGCCGGTTACTGCCTCCACGACGGCAAGCTCACCATAAGCGACGGCCTGCTATTGCTGGGGTCACTTGTGCCAGTGCTAACGATTATGGTTATCGGCAAACAGGGGCACTCGCTGACAGAAGATGATGATATTCCTAGTCTCAGCACCCAAAAAGCCGCACTCCATTTCGTTTTTGGCTTGGTACTGTTAATTGCCAGCGCCGAAACACTGGTATGGGGTGCAAAAGAAGTTGCTACGGCCTTCGGAGTTAGCCCGCTGATCATCGGTTTGACCGTTATTGCCGTAGGCACTAGCCTGCCAGAACTGGCCGCATCCGTAATGAGCGCGCTGAAGGGCCATCATGATATTGCTCTGGGCAATATCATCGGTTCAAACATATTCAACCTTCTAGTAGTTTTAGCCGTGCCAGCACTCATCGACCAAACGGAACTGGGTGCAGAAGTCTTCCTCCGTGATTATGCCGCTATGGCAGGCATTACAGTATTTTTGGCCCTCGCTATCGTTGTTGACTACGCGCTTCGCAACGGCCAAGAAACAGCCCCCACCGCCAGTGCAAGTACAAACAATGCGATCATTCACGGACGCTTGGGAAAGCGCATCGGTGTATTGCTGCTGCTAGCGTACGTCGGCTATTATCTTTTGCTCTTTTAAGTGAGTCACCACATGAATAAGTCAACATTTTCCATTGCCGGCAAGCGTACCGTCACCATTGAAAGAGATGCTGTAGCCGCACTTGAAGCACGCATAAACGACGATTTTGATCGCGCCTGTGAGATAATACTGCAGTGCAAAGGCCGTACAATTGTGACCGGCATGGGCAAGTCTGGGCATATCGGCAATAAAATTGCTGCCACATTAGCCAGCACTGGCACGCCTTCGTTTTTTGTTCACCCAGGAGAAGCCAGTCACGGCGATCTTGGCATGATCACCCGAGATGATGTTGTTATTGCCATCTCAAATTCTGGCTCTTCAGCGGAAGTGGTTACCCTACTTCCTATGATCAAACGAATGGGCATCCCCCTGATCAGCATGGCGGGTGATGAGCTATCACCTCTCGCCCAAGCCGCTAATGTCAATCTCGACATCAGTATAGAAAGTGAAGCGTGCCCTCTTAATTTGGCACCAACCTCCAGCACTACCGTCACCCTGGTAATGGGGGACGCACTCGCCGTAGCATTGCTGGAAGCTCGTGGCTTCACCGCAAATGACTTCGCCTTTTCGCACCCGGGTGGGGCACTGGGGCGCAAGCTATTGCTGCGGGTTGAAGATGTTATGCACAATGGCGCAGAAGTTCCGAGGGTAAAAGCAGAGCTTCCACTCACTCAAGCCCTCGTTGAAATGACCCAAAAGGGTCTTGGTATGACAACAGTAGTGAACGACAGTGACGAGCTCATTGGCGTATTCACCGACGGAGACTTGCGCCGCAGCGTAGATCAGCAAATTGACATTAACCTGGTTTCAATAGGGCAAGTGATGAATCGCAAGCCCCATACTGTTAACAAAGCCTTGCTGGCCGCCGAAGCACTTGGCCTTATGGAGACACGCAAAATTACCGCTCTGGTAGTAGAAGATGATCATCAAGCGATAGGCATTATTCACATGCACGATTTACTCCGCGCTGGAGTAATCTAAGCTATGCCCCGCAATCTATTGTCCATTCTCGCGGTGGTGACTCTGCTCATCGCGTTCATAGTATTGTGGGAATCTCCGCCGGCGGCCTTTTCTCGAGATAAAGGTGACCCTAACAATCGCAAACCTACAGCTCGCTCTTACCTAACGGATGTCAAAACCACTCAGTACGGGGAAAGTGGCGTGATCAGCTATCTGTTCATGGCCGAGAAAATTTCGTTTTTTCAGCGACACCCCAAGCGCCGCTCGAAAGGTGATTACACCGATATTGAAGCCCCAAAACTCATTCTTTTGGGAGACAACAAAGAGAAACCTTGGAACATCAGCGCGCTCAATGGGCGCTCTCAAGGTAAAAAAATCACTCTGTCTGGCGAGGTGCTGGCCTGGCAGGAGAATGCCCTAGGTCAACGCACTGAACTGAGCACTAGTAAGCTAGTACTAGAACCCGAAAGACAATACGCGCAAACTAATAAACCTGTTATGATTAGCAGCCCCGGCAGCAAAACACAGGCTATTGGCCTGCAATTTGATTTAAAAGAAAATAAACTTGTGCTGACATCCGAGGTCAGAGGCACTTACGAGTCTCAATATAAGCCAATTCGCCCAGCGGCGAACGACAAGCTTGATACCGAGCTATCGAGTAATGGCTTGCCCATTATTGAGCAATCCAGTGATGGAGCCAACAACATTGAACTGAGAGCCCCGAATAAATGATCCGCGTTAACACCTTCTATCGCACACTGGCGAGCCTTATCACGCTCCTAGCCTTGAGCGCGGTCTTAAGCACCCCAACATGGGCGCTAAACTCTGACCGAAATCAAACCATTAACATTCAGGCTGACAAAGCGATCAGCAATGAAAAAACCGGTGTAACTACCTACGAAGGTACGGTTCAAATTGACCAAGGCTCCCTGCGTATTCTTGCAGACCGAGTCACTATCGAGCGCCAAGATAACAAGGTGAAGCTCATTGTCGCCAAAGGCAAACCCGCCCGCTTCCAACAGCGCCCTGCCGCGGACAAAAATATGGTTGTAGCAGAAGGCTTCACCATCAATTACTTGGTAGCGAAAGATAGAATCACCCTGAAACGGAATGCCCTGCTCGAACAAGAAGGCACCACCATGACCGGTGAAAGCATTGACTACGATATTGCCCAGTCGGTTGTAAAAGCTGGCGACGGCAATACCGGCACTCAAGGTCGAGTGCAGATCGTAATTCCCGCGCAAAATGACGCGGGCGCTGAAACAACGGCCCCCGTTGATACCAATGCTGAACCTGGAGTTCCTGCCAATACGAATACCATCGCTGCGCCCCCAATAACGACTGACGCCGACACCGCGACCATCATCGATACAAGTGAAAACAAGCTTATAGACAAGCCCTTTGAAGCGAGTAAAAAGTCCTAATGCCCTGCCTAAAAGCCAGCCATCTCGCGAAAAGCTACAAGGGCCGGAAAGTAGTTATAGACGTTTCTGTTGATGTAAGCAGCGGTCAAATTGTGGGGCTACTAGGGCCCAATGGCGCGGGAAAGACCACCTGTTTTTACATGATCGCGGGCCTTGTGGCCGCTGACAGGGGCCAGGTTACTATTGACGATAAAGACATTACACACCTGCCAATACACGGTCGCGCCCGCGCTGGCATCGGCTACTTACCTCAGGAAGCTTCGGTATTTCGAAAACTTACAGTGGCTGACAACATAATGGCCATTCTAGAAACTCGCAAAGATATGAGCCGGGCTCAACGCCGAGAAAAGCTGCAAGAGTTATTACAAGAATTTCACATCACCCACATTCAGAATAGCTTGGGCATGGAGCTTTCGGGCGGAGAACGCCGACGCGTAGAAATTGCTCGAGCACTGGCCAATGACCCACAATTCATTTTACTGGATGAGCCCTTCGCAGGCGTTGACCCCATCTCAGTGAATGATATCAAACAAATCATTCAACATTTAAAGTCTCGAGGCATAGGCATCCTAATCACCGATCACAATGTGAGGGAAACCCTCGACATCTGTGAAAAAGCGTTCATTGTGGGCAACGGCCACATTATTGCAGAGGGTGATGCAGAAACAGTGCTGAATAATAAGCAGGTAAGAGATGTTTATTTAGGCCAGCAGTTCAGCTTATAGGCCGCACGCCGCTCAATTCGCACAACAAACGAACAATATTTACAGATATAGGCATAAAGCTTGCTTGTCAATATTGCTTCGCACTAAAACCCTGTCTAAACTCTAGCAAACGCCCGCTTAAAACCCAAGGCATCAAACCTTCATGATGCATTACGAGGCACTTTGTTGTATTTAGTATGAAACAAACTCTCCAGCTTAAATTGGGCCAACAGCTCACTATGACTCCGCAATTGCAGCAAGCCATTCGGCTGCTACAGTTGTCTACCCTTGATCTTCAGCAAGAGATACAAGAGGCATTGGATTCAAACCCCATGCTTGAGATCAGCGAGGAAGGCGCCGAAGCCCCTAACACCGACGACCCCAAAGACGCGAATACCCTCAGTGAAAATGTCAGCGAAGAGCACAATCCAGCCAATGAGAGCGCTAGCGAGCAAAGCAATACGGAAACAAGCTCAAGTGAGAGCGAGTTTAACCACGAAGAGCGCAGTACAGAAGAGCAAACCCCTGAAGATTGGAATGATTCAATACCCGATGACCTACCGGTAGATACCAGCTGGGACGAGGTCTATCAATCGGCTCCAAGCTCTGGCACCGGCTCGGGAAGCGAAAGCGATGACAACGACTTCGAATCTCGGCGCGCGGTCACACAATCATTGCAAGATCACCTGATGTGGCAGTTAAACCTCACGCCCATGAGCGACAATGATCGAATCATCGCCATCGCTATTATCGACGCCGTAATGCCAAACGGCATGCTCTCCAGCAGCATTGAAGAGATTTACAGTGGCCTAGTCGATACTGAGGGAGAGCTCGAACTTGATGAAGTTGTGGCTGTTCAGCACCGCGTTCAGCAATTTGACCCCATTGGGGTTGCCAGTCAAAATCTCAGTGAATGCCTGCTGGTGCAACTCAATCAACTTCCTGCCACTACACCTCGGCTGGAAGCTGCTAAGCTTATTGTTAGAAACTACTTACCCCTATTGGGTAGCCGCGATTACAAACAATTAATGCGGCGGGCAAAATTGAAGGAAAACGAACTCAAGGATGTTATCGAGTTGGTTCAGTCCCTCAATCCGAGACCTGGAGATGCAATTGATAGCAGCGAGACAGAATATTTGGTACCTGATGTCTACGTCAGCAAGCGTAATGATCGCTGGATGGTAGAGCTAAACCCAGACATCGCGCCTAAGATTCGGATTAACTCTGAATATGCCTCAATGGTAAAACGCGCCGACACCAGCAGCGACAATACCTTTTTACGCGATAACCTCCAAGAGGCTCGCTGGTTTTTAAAGAGCTTACAAAGCCGCAACGAGACCCTATTGAAGGTGTCTAGCTGCATTGTTGAAAAGCAACGCGGTTTTTTGGATTTCGGCCCCGAGGCAATGAAACCACTGGTACTCCACGACGTAGCAGAAACTGTGGGCATGCACGAATCGACTATATCTAGGGTAACCACTCAGAAATTTATGCATACACCACAAGGCATATTTGAACTGAAGTATTTCTTCTCTAGCCATGTAGCCACCGACAGCGGCGGCGAGTGCTCATCCACGGCAATACGCGCCATAATTAAAAAGCTCGTCGCGGCTGAAAATGTTAAGAAACCTCTGAGCGACAGTAAAATTACCACCGTATTGGCCGACCAAGGCATCAAAGTAGCGCGTCGCACTATTGCGAAATATCGCGAATCTCTTAGTATTCCACCTTCGAACGAGCGAAAACGCTTGGTCTAAAAACAACAGAATAAGGTAGATAACGATAATTTTTTGACATTAGGCACTCGAGAGCTTGGCAACAAATTGCTGGGTAGGAGTTTAACCAACCAACGAGGAACCATGTATGCAAATAAATATCAGCGGTCATCATGTAGAGGTCAGCTCGGCGATGAAAGATTATGTCAACGCCAAACTTGAGCGACTGTCGAAACACCACGACCGAATAACCAGCACCAACGTCATTCTTTCAGTTGATAAATTGATTCAAAAAGCCGAAGCATCTGTACACGTCAGCGGTAAAGATTTTTTTGCCAACTCGGAGTCTAATGACCTCTATACCGCTATCGATACACTTTCTGATAAACTAGACCGCCAACTCATTCGCCACAAAGAGAAACAACGAAGTAATCATCGCTAACATTATGCAGATAAAAACCATTCTCGCTCCCCAACGCACCCAACACGGCGTGCAGGGGGGCAGCAAAAAACGTGTTTTAGAACAACTTGCTCAAACAATTGCACAGGACCTTGGCAGCCTCGACGCCAGAGACCTATTGCGCAGCCTAATTGCTAGAGAAAGACTGGGGTCAACAGGCATTGGACATGGCATTGCAATACCACACTGCCGAGTTAAACACTGCACGGCTACCACCGGCGCACTCATCACCTTGAGAACACCTATAGAATACGACGCGATAGACGGCAAACCCGTTGATATTCTATTTGCTTTATTGGTGCCGGAAGAAGCCAACGATGAACACCTGCAAACGCTCGCTTCACTGGCCGGAGCATTTTCTGAGCCCAGCTATAGGCAGGCATTAAGGCAGGCAAGCAACAGCCAGATGCTTTACAATTCAGCTCTTGATATACCCTCCTCATAAGTAAACAGGAACACCGTGTTATGCGATTGGTTATTATCAGTGGACGCTCAGGATCCGGAAAGAGCACCGCCCTTCACGTATTGGAAGACGTGGGTTTTAATTGCATTGACAACTTACCCGCCAGCTTATTACCTGACTTGGTAAAACAAATATCCGCTCAGAAACACGAAGAGGAACCTCGTGTCGCGGTGAGTATTGACGCTCGTAATGATCTGAAAAATCTAGAGCAATTCCCAAGCTTACTGGAACAAATACAACACCCCGACGTAAGCACAGAGATTTTTTATCTCGACGCCAAGCTACCCGTATTAATCACCCGTTTCAGTGAAACGAGGCGCAAGCACCCGCTCAGTAACCCGCAAGTAGACTTGCAAGAGGCCATCACCCAAGAACAAGACCTACTGGAGCCAATACTCAGTCATGCCGATCTTGTAGTAGATACCAGTAATCTCAGCCTTCATGACTTACGCGACCTAATTAAGCAGCGAGTGGCAGGCGAGAAGACCCCCGGGATGGCCATACTATTTCAGTCCTTTGGATTTAAATACGGCGTTCCTATGGATGCCGATCATGTTTTTGATGTTCGCTGCCTACCCAACCCTTACTGGAAAGCGCCGCTTCGCACCCAAACAGGCTTAGATGATGGCGTTATTGAATTTCTCTCAGCCGAGCAAGACGTAAACGACATGCTAAAAGACATTGAGCAATACTTACGTCGCTGGCTGCCCAGCTTCGAAGCGAACAATCGCAGTTACATTACAGTCGCTATAGGTTGCACTGGCGGCCAGCATCGCTCTGTATATCTCAGCCAAAAACTGCTCGCGGCCTTCGCCGGCGACTATGCCAACGTTCAAGTACGCCATCGAGAACTGCGAGGTCAACCCTAACGCGCATGATTAAAACTCAAATCACCATAATCAATAAATTAGGCCTACACGCCCGAGCCGCCGCAAAATTGGCCACCACCTCTGCGCGCTTTAGCAGCCAAATTCAAGTGGGTGTCGATGGGAAATTAGTCGACGCTAAGAGTGTTATGTCACTCATGCTATTGGCGGCCAGTCAGGGCACCTTGCTAGACCTAGAAATTGAGGGCAAAGACGAGATCTTGGCCTCCGAAACAATCGCCGAACTCATTAATGATTTTTTTGGCGAGGGTGAATAAATGCCTCACCAAGCCAGCAGTGAAGAACTTGAAGTACAAACCCAGGTCCAGCTTGGGGAGCTTTACGAGGCCTTGGAAACGGGCGCTGCAAAACAAATCATGCAGTTGCTCAATGGTTTGCAGGCGGCGGAAATTGCCCACCTCTTAGAATCATCCCCTCCACAGGCTCGTCGAGTGTTATGGCGCTGGGTTGACCGCGACCGCGAAGGCGATGTGCTTCAGGAATTATCTGAAGATATACAAGCGGCCTTCTTGCGGCACATGGACACCCAAGAGGTGGTCGAAATCACTGAGGGCATGGACGCTGATGACCTAGCTGACATTCTCCAACAATTACCCAACCGTGTCATAAAAGAAGTGCTTGCGGCGATGAGCGCACAGGACCGGCAGCGTGTCGAATGTGTACTGTCTTACGACGAAGACACCGCTGGCGGCTTGATGGATACAGACACCATCACGGTTAGGCCGCGCTTTACCCTAGACGTGGTTCTGCGTTACTTGCGTCGTCACGAGGAAATACCTGCAGCAACTGACTGCCTGTTTGTGGTCAATAGAAACGATGAGTTTTTAGGTACCCTGCCAATATCAAAATTATTAACTACTGATACGGCCGTTACAGTGCGAGAGATTATGGACGCTGAAGCTGACAGCATTAACGTTCAGATGCCCGATAGTAAAGTGGCGAGTTTATTTGAGCGGCATAACTGGGTTTCTGCACCGGTGGTCGATGATCAAGGTAAATTATTAGGCCGAATCACTATTGATGACGTGGTTGATGTGATTCGCGATGACGCCGACCACTCTCTGATGAGCCTAGCGGGCCTCGACGAAGAAGAAGATACTTTTGCGCCGGTTATGCGCACCACGCCGAGGCGAGCCATTTGGCTGGGCGTGAATCTACTCACGGCCATTATAGCATCGGCTGTGATTAATATATTTCAAGACACGCTGGATAAAGTTGTCGCTCTGGCTATCCTCATGCCGATTGTTGCCAGTATGGGAGGCGTAGCAGGTAATCAAACGCTCACGGTTATGATCCGCGGCATGGCTTTGGGGCAAGTGGGGCGCAACAATATCAGCTGGCTTCTATCTAAGGAGTTTCGCGTAGGCCTAATCAATGGCCTACTATGGGCACTGGTTATGGGTGCTGTGGTATCCGCTTGGTTCAATGATATTATTCTTGCTCTAATCATTGCAGCGGCTATGGTGATTAATTTACTGACAGCGGCCATTGCTGGCGCGCTTTTACCGGTATTATTGAAACGTATCAACATTGACCCCGCCCTGGCTGGCGGTGTTGCCCTTACAACGGTAACCGATGTGGTAGGGTTTTTCGCTTTTCTGGGTCTTGCCACCCTATTTTATGCATAGAGAATCATGACACGAAAAAAAGATTTACCTCGCCCACCCGCGGACCTCGATTTTGATGAGGATTTGCCTAAGAGCAAAAGTCAGGTAAAACGCGATATGGAGGAGATGCAGGAGCTGGGCAAGCTGCTCGTCACTCTGAATGAAAAGCACTTGCGTGAAATTCCTCTGGAGGAACCTCTGCGTGACGCCATTATGCAAGCGAGAGTGATGAAACACCGGGAGGGCTACCGACGCCAGTTGCAGTTCATTGGGAAGTTGATGCGTTCGGCAGACCGCGATGCGATTGAGGCGACTCTGGAGCGGCAGCAACAAAAAGATGCGGAGCAGGTGCATTTTTTGCAGCAGGCTGAGAATTGGCGGGATCGGATTTTGGAAGAAGGCGACGCGGCTTTGAATGAGTTTGCAGGAGCACATCCAGGTACTGATCGTCAGTATTTACGGCAGGTTTTAAGGGCTGCTTTGAAGGATCGTAAGGAGAATAAACCACCTACGAATGCTCGTAAGTTGTTTAAGTATTTGCGTGATTTTATGAGCACTGAGAATTAGGTAGTTTTCTCATACCTTCCGGTTTGGCCGCACCTTGGGAATAGCTGCGCCCGAACGCACGCCTTTCCCCTCTGACCAAGCCGCTGCGGAACTCGCATGAAGACGCTCAAACAGTCCTCGCTCAAAGACCTTGGTCAGAGGGGAAAGGCTAAAACGCGTTCTGAGTGGGCGCAACTACTCCCAAGGTGCGACCAAACCTAACTGCGGATGATCTTTCTTTTAGGTCGGTGATTTTAGGGGAAGGCTCTGGCAGTTCCAGCATAGTTCGAAGGAGGCGTCATTTTTTTCGGCGCAATGTGTGCATAACCATTCAGGTGCGCTATCGCGGCTCAGTGAGTTTTCTATTATTTTAACGGCTTTTTCGTAGTCGGAATCGTTGACTACCCATATTTCGGGCCAGGTGTCGAAAGCGGATATTTCGCCGGATGCGCTGGAGGAAAATTCATTTTTGAGAACGATTTTTATTCCATGGTTTTCAAGGATATTACTGGCGTTACCTGTGATGAGGCGATTCTCATTGGTATAAACCATTTTCATAAAAATCGCTCAGCAGTAGAAGACGAGAAAAAACGAAATCAATCTTTAGGTGGCATTGAGGCTTTGCTGGGCACGAAGGCCAATGCGGCTGAGTTTAAGCAGTAGCGCAAACCTGTGGGAGCGGGGCCATCTTCAAAGACGTGCCCAAGATGTTCGCCGCACTTGGATTGTACTTCAATCCGCTTCATGCCCCAGCTGTAATCTGTTTTTAGTACTACGTTTTCTTTGTTTAACATTTCGTAAAAACTCGGCCAGCCGGTGCCAGATTTGAATTTGTGCTCGGAGCTGAATACGGGTAAGCGACACCCTGCGGTGACGTAGACTCCCTCTGTTTTGTTTTTTAATAAGGAGCCGGAAAATGCTCGCTCTGTGCCATTTTTCCACATCACGCGATACTGTTCTGGGGTGAGCAGCTCTCGCCAGGTGGCTTTGGGAATGGATTCTAGGTTACGACCATCAGCAATTAAAGCTTTGGCTTCGGAGACGCTCATCAGTGCTAATGCATCAGCAGAGGAGTCGGGCATTTCACTGCAGGCAGCGATCAGTAAACCTAAGCTTAGAATCCCGGCGAGAGATAAATTTTTCATTTGTTTTGCCTTTGATTGTAGGACATATGCCGCGTGGGCAGATGTTTAGAGCTCGGGATCTGGATTTAATTCCTTCATTTCCTGCTCGTCGGCTTCTTTACGTGCTTCTTCTCTGGCGGAAGCGGCTGTTTTACCGGTTTTCTCTGCGGAATTGGCGTCAAACATTCGCTGAAAGTTCACCTTTGGGTCTGCCCATGGACCCTCTATGGAATAACTTAAGGACGACAGTTGGTCAATTTGTTTTTCGAACAGTTTACTTGCCACATATACACCAGCGGCGGCGGGCAGACCCGCGGCAAAAGCGGCCCAAAGTGAGAGGTTGTTGCCCACTGGCAAGGTAGCGACTAAACGTGTATCTAGTGTTTCGTCAATTAGGTTAATCGTGCCCGCTAGCTGCATTTTACTAGAGGGCGTTTTTACGGTTAGGGGCTCTGCTAAGAACAGGTTTCCTGGCTCGAAATGCATGTTCGACTGAATTCTATCGTAAGCCATTCCGCTATTAACAACGTCAGAGAAATCCAACTTTAGTCGCCTAACCCAGGTGTCGAAATTCAATAATCCAATCAGCCGAAGCAGTGGGTTGTCACCGACTCCTGCCGCACGATTAAATCGACCTTCTTCTACATTCATGAGTAAATCGCCACGAATAATGTTCAGCTGGAAATTTGCGGGGCTACCTGACCATGAAAGGTCGGCATCAAAAATGGCTTTTTTACTCTCCAACAACTCGGGCTGCTCCCAGGCAACAAGGGTATCAGCGAGATTATGCATGTCTAGGCGCCCTTGAAAGGTGGTATGAGGCCCAGCATCACTCGCGCGCCATGTCATGGTGGCACCTGTATCTAGTTCGGGACCACGTACATCTATGCCTCGTACGCTGCCCATAATTTCTGATATATTCACGCCGGCTTCATCAGGTTCTAATTCAAAACTCCAACTGCCATATGAATCAGCACCAAGGCTAAATTCCTGAGTTGAGAAAGAAACTGCAACCATTTTTTCTAAATTGACATCCGCCAGCGCATCAACACTTTGACCTGAATCATCGTTTTCGTTTAAGGGAAGACGTAAAAAAGCCATGTCGAATATTAGGGGTTTTTCCGCATTGTCGAAGACTGTAATTTTACCCGCCGTCATTTGGCTACTGGCATTCAACTGCCAGCTATCTTCTTCACGAAGCCCGTTCAGATCCAAGCCATCAATCACGTAACCTTCGTAGTCAAACTCAGTAAATGATAAGTTTATTGTCTGCTGAATTCCGGGCCCTTCGCTATTGCTACGCGCTCCATCTCTCAGCACTTGGTATCGTTTAAAGACATCGTTCCAAGCTGAAAACTCGAAGCGCTCAGCGTGGCCATTAATGGCAAAAATACCGGGTGCCGGCAGCGAGGCTTGCTCACCTAAGGCAATGCCCGCTCGAATTAATTGCCCTCCTTGCTCGGCAAACAAACCGTTAGCGAGCTCACCGTAATGAATGTTATACACAGTGCCTTCGGCGGTGATAGGTGCTTCAAGACTGAATGCCACGGCTTCGTCCGCGGTTTTACCAAAGGGGGCAGGCAATTTGAGCGTGGCGCCTTCCAAGCTTGAACGAACTTTTAGTAGGGCAAAATAATCGGCACTAGCGCGAGCCGGAATCGTCACTTCAGCGACAAAATCGGAATCACCTTCAAGAAATTTTAATTCGGGTAATCGAGTCCAATCGCTCACGGTCTCAAGCAGTACATTACCTTCAACAGATACAAGCGTGTTACGAGTGCCCGAGGGCAAAACAGGACTAGAGATCGCAATATCAATCGGCCTTTGCCAAAGTTCGGCCGACAAACCCTCTGCCTGTAAACCATCCATGTCGCTATATCGAATGAGGCCATTCACGCCGCTGGCATTGAGTCTTAAGTTGCGCATATCCAAAGTCGCATTGGTCAATGCGATTTCAACGTTTTGACGCATTCCAGGCTCCCCAACTTTCAAGGGCACCGTTAAATCTAGTGTTGTTAAACTCTCTCCCTGCAAAACCCAAGTGTCCAAACTTCCACCAATTGCTTTACGAATAGGACTTTCTCGCAATACTCGCAAACCATCACTGGCGTCGCCACTTAGGATTCCTTGTAGATTCAATAAAGAACCTTCACCCAAGGGATGCGGACTCACTAAAACCTGAGTGTCACTAATGATGCTATCGTAGATTTTCCCCGTCGCAACATCGGCCATTACATCAAAATCATCTACAGTGAGCAGCGCGTCGACCTGGCTCAGACTAGGCCAGTCCGGATGATAATTTAAGTCAGCATTTTGCATATTTAAAAACAATTGAATACTTCGCTTATCAGCGGCACCTTTTGTTAGGGAACCTCGAAATAAAAACCCGCCATCCGATAGTTCTCCCCCGCCAATACTTTGTGTCAGCCAATTTTCTAAGCTGTCTGGCAGGGTAAATGGAACGTATTTTTCATGGTACTTCACCCGGCTATTTTTTAAACCGATTTGGAGAATCATTTCACTTTCAGCACTGCCTTTTATCCAGGGAGCGAAGACATGAAAATATGCGGCGGCCTCTCCGTCTTCGCCACTGAAGTTCAGCAGGCCACTATTCACATAGATAGCATTGTTTTCGGGCTGCAATGACCACCGCACCTGGCCCTGAGCCCGCGAGTAAACCATGGGCAATTTGTAGGCCAGAGGATAATGCATACTAAATCCATGAAGGCTGTTTAAGTCTACTAACCCACCCTGCTGATCGGCCTGTAAATAGCCATCCACCTGCGTCACCGCCGGCGCACCTTTCCAAGCCTGCGCACTCACCTGAGCCAAATTAGCGCTGAGTTTCCATTGCTTTGGCTCGGACAGAGGCAACACGGCAACAAGGTTTTTCAATGTTCCTTGTGGTGACAAGATATTCATCACCTCACCTAAACGCCCCGTGAGTAAGTCGTGACTTTCTGCGAATTTATACCAGGAGCCCAAACCCAATTGATCGGCTACAATATTCAGCGTGTCAGATTTTCTACCGCGTGACAGCTGCACATTGAAAGGCTCTATAGATTGAGCATCGTTAACGAAGACATTCAATAAGGAAAGACTAAAACGCTTATCGGGGTACCAAAAGCCGTTAAAATCAAGCGCAAGACGCTCTAGCTCAGGTCTCACTCGCGCCAAATCCAAGGGCAGTGAATCTGCACCTACTTGGCCGTCAAATGAATAACCACTTTCACCTGCTGAAGATACCCACAGCTCAAAATTCAATAAACCTGTGTTTGCTGCTTCAGATTGATCATCAGATGCTGAATCAATGTGAGTGCTAATCGCCTCTTTGCCAATAAAACTGGCAATGGCGTCCAGCGCCCTTTGCGTTGGCAATTGATGAAGGCGCAACCATGCCTGAGCACTGAAGTGTTCTTGATCTCGCGGGTCGCCGTGACCCTCCACAATTAACTGAACGGCATCCTCTCTGCCCGCAACGGTTAAACCTGCACTCAAACGATGGAATTGCTCAGTGTTTTCCAAATCTATTATAGGTACTTGAATCGCAGACTGATGACCTGAGAAAAAAGCAAAGGCTAGATTCGCTTTTTCAAGACGAATACGGGGACCCAACAGGAAGATGTCAAATATATCATCTATGGGTAAATTTGAATCAAGCTTAGAGGTAGATACAGGCATGCCGCTTAGCCACCAACGACCCTCTTCGTTTTGTTCGAAGGCTAAACTAAGCTCGCTCAAAGTCAGCTCGTCTATAATTGGGCGAAACGAACGCAGACTGTCAAAAATATTTAGCCGTAATTTCGCTTGGGAAATTGTCAGTGCGGCTGAGCCACTGTGATCAAGTAAGCGTAAATCCCGAATCTCGAAGCTTGGCAGCAAGCCACTCCATTCACCCTCTACAGAGCCGAGCTCTACTGCCATACCAGTGAGCGATGAGAAATAAGCTGCTAATTCTGTATTGTAGTTTTCGAGATAGGCAGTCGACATTCTACCCAGTTGCACTAAAGCCGCCAGCGCAATCAGCAAAATGGCTGCGCCCCCCCAGAACTTTCTAACTACACTTCGAACAATGTCGGACATAAATTTTGTTACCGATGACTAATCCTGCCTACCCTCAGACAAGAATAATGTCATATTGCTCCTGGCTATATATGGTTTCGACCTGAAACTGAATCGTACAGCCCACAAATGTTTCGAGATCCGTAACGTTCGCGGACTCTTCGTCTAGGAGACGGTCAATGACTACCTGCGAGGCCAGCACTAGAAAGTTTTTATTATCATAGGCCCGCGCCTCGCGCAGAATTTCGCGGAACACTTCATAACAAATGGTTTCGGCCGAGCGAACCGTGCCGCGACCGTCACAGACACTGCAAGGGTCACACAAAACCTGCTCAAGAGATTCGCGTGTGCGTTTGCGTGTCATTTCAACCAATCCCAGCTCAGATACACCCGTGATATTAATTTTAGCTCGATCACGATCGGTCATTTTTTCGAGGGTGCGCAACACCTGTCTTCGGTGTTCGGGGTCTTGCATATCGATAAAGTCTAAAATGATAATCCCCCCCAAATTCCGTAGACGCAGTTGACGCGCTATGGCCGTGGCCGCTTCGAGGTTTGTTTTGAATATGGTCTCTTCTAAGTTGCGATGCCCCACGAAGGCGCCGGTGTTCACATCCACCGTTACCATGGCTTCGGTTTGCTCAATGATGAGGTAACCACCGCTCTTCAGCTGTACCTTTTTTTCCAAGGCTTTTTGAATTTCGTCTTCCACACTGTGAAGATCAAACAGAGGGCGCTCACCAGGGTAATGCTCTATCAAACCATAAGTTTCTGGCGAGTAGTGCTCTGCAAACTCACGCATTTTCCCCAGAGCTTCTCGTGAGTCTACGCGGATTTTTTCCGGCCGAGCGAGATCGCGCAAGGTGCGCAAATACAGCGGTAAGTCTTCATAGATGACAGAGGGAATTGGCGCGGAAGTCATGCCCTGCTCTAAGCCTGCCCACAACTTATATAAAAAGGGGATGTCAGCTCGCAACTCTTCTTCACTAGCCCCTTCGGCCACCGTGCGTACAATGAACCCACCATTTTGAGAACCGCCCCCACATTCTTCGGAGCACTCTTCAACCAAAGCTTTCAATCGCTCGCGTTCGCTCTCATCATCAATTCGTGTGGAAATGCCAATGTGACGGGTGTTCGGCATATAAACCAAGTAACGTGAAGACACGGAAAGATGAGTGGTTAAACGCGCGCCTTTGGTGCTGATAGGGTCTTTAGCCACCTGCACCATAAGACTTTGCCCCTCTCTGACCAGCAGACGAATGTCGGCAACCTCACGATTTCGTTCTTCCATGCCCTCGGAATCCAGTTGGGCAATATCAGCTGCGTGGATAAACCCCGCCCGATCTAAACCAATATCGACAAAAGCCGCCTGCATTCCAGGCAGCACTCGTACAACCTTGCCTTTAAAGATATTGCCGACAAAACCTTTGCTCTGTGTACGCTCTATGTACACCTCTTGCAGCATACCGTTTTCAACCAAGGCTACTCGGGTTTCAGTGGGCGATACGTTCACAAGAATGTCTTCGCTCATGGTTTTTAAATTCTCTTTTGCCAGATTGCTACGTTCATAAGTTTGAGTAGCGGAACCAATGCTTCAATGGGCAATCCCACCACGCCACTGTAGCTACCGCTGATATGCTCTACCAACGCTGCGCCGCAACCCTGAATACCATAGGCACCGGCTTTGTCTACAGGTTCCCCTGTTTGCCAATAAGTGCGTGCCTGAGCTTCCGTGAAGTGACTAAATTGCACTCGAGTAAGTGAACATACCGCTTGCTCACGCTGACCATCATTTAAACAAATGGCGGTTAATACTCGGTGTTCTCGCCCTGCCATACTCAATAACATGTCAACGGCGTGAGCTTCGTCTCTAGGCTTTTCCAAAATCCGTTGATCTAATACACATATTGTGTCGGCGCCCAATACAGGTGCCGGCGACAAACCCTGCCTCTGCAGTGCCCGCACGCCCGCCTGGGCTTTATCTTGAGCCAAGCGTTGGACATATGTCTCTGGGTTTTCATCCTTGGCAGGAAACTCTGGTACGTCAATATCAATTAAGTGATGGGCTACGCCAATCTGCTCGAGAATTTCTCGTCGGCGGGGGGATTTTGAGGCCAAATAGAGTTGGGGCATTGCGAGTTGAGTGTTCCTGCGGCTTATATTGACCTTTTGAGTCAGACGCCATTAAGTCATAGTGAATAGCGAAGGATTATAACGGTAAAGCTAGTTTATTCGGTAGCGTATTCGCAGTCTGTCTAATAAGAAAACCAACACCGGCCAACACAAGGCGCTGCTAAACGCTGGCAACAAGAATAGGAACACGGGTGCGTCGTTGCCAGAAAGGCTATGAACCCAATTGCCAAACAATTGATGTATACCCACTAACACAAATACCCAAAAGGCCTGCTGCCAAGTTTCGAAGTTTCGCAATCGCTGATATGACAGCAAACAAATATAGGCGATTACAACCAAACCTAGTGCGTGTAAACCAAGAGGGGTACCCTCAACCACATCTTGCAGAATACCCAGCACCCAGAGCACGCCGGGGCCAATACGATGTGGCAAGTACATAGCCCAATAGATGCCCAACAGGGCAACAAATTCAGGCCTCACCCATTGAACTTCAATACCTACAGGGAACACCGCCAACATCAGCGCAAAAACAAAAGACACCGCGATCATAGACCAGGTGTTGCGCACGGTTTCAACCATTAATGTTCACCGTTAAAATTACTGAACACCAGTAGCACGTGACGGCTGCGATTCATCTGCGCCATGGGTCGAACTATTACGGTGGCAAAAGGCTGACCAGGGTCACGCACAATAGAAGCCACTTCGGCCACCGGGTAACCTGAAGGGAAGCGTTGCCCCAGACCGGAACTTACTAGTAAATCACCCTGACGAATGTCCACAGTATTGGAAACATGCCGCAATCTCATGGCGTAAAGGTCACCAACCCCTTCAGCCACCGCTCTGACTCCGTTGCGATTAATTTGTACCGGCAGTGCATGGGTAGAGTCAGTGGCGAGTAGAACTACGCTGTGATCTAAGCTCACTTCAACAACTTGGCCCATGAGGCCAAAGGCGTCGAGCAGCGGCTGCCCCACATAGACGTCGTCGTTACTGCCCTTATTCACCACAACGGTGTGACGCTGTGGGTCTGGCGAAACGCCGATAAGCTCAGCAACCAGCACTCGATCTTGAATCATTTCGGCACTGTTCAACAATTGCCGCAAGCGCATATTTTCGGCGGCCAGCGCCGCCATAGTCTGTAATTTGCGTTTGTGTATGAGCAACTCCTGCTTGAGTGCGGCGTTTTCTACCAACAGATCTTCTCCACTGGTAGCCATATCATCGCTCCAATTCATAAAGCGCTTTGGAAGATCGGTCACCCAATAGAATGGTGTCGCAATGACATTTAGGTGGTTGCGTACAGGACTGAGTATATCGGTATAAATATTAACGAGCACGAGCAACAACGCTGCGAGCGCTAGACCTAGCACTCGCGACGTTCTCGATGGGCTTTTGCTAAACAGCGGTTTTATGTCTCAACCTCCTGTCCAGAACAGTTGTGTTTCAAAAATAAAACAAACTATGACGACAATAAATCAATATTGCGCTTATCCATAAATTCCATAGCCTTACCACCACCGCGCGCCACGCAAGTCAAAGGGTCGTCGGCGACTATTACCGGCAAGCCCGTTTCTTGTGTCAGCAGACGATCTAAGTCACGCAATAAAGCACCGCCACCGGTAAGCACAATACCGCTTTCTGCAATATCTGATGCCAATTCAGGTGGCGACTGCTCTAAGGCACTTTTCACCGCCTGAACAATTCCTGCTAAGGTCTCTTGAAGCGCTTCCAAAATTTCGTCACTGTTGAGCGTAAAGCTGCGAGGAACACCTTCAGCCAGATTGCGGCCGCGCACATCAATCTCGCGCATTTCGCTGCCAGCAAAGGCACAACCCACTTCTTGCTTGATGCGCTCGGCGGTGGCATCACCAATCACCGAGCCATAGTTGCGGCGTACATAGTTCACAATGGCTTCATCGAAGCGGTCACCGCCCACGCGAACTGAGTCGGAATATACGACGCCGTTGAGAGAGATAATGGCAATTTCAGTTGTGCCACCACCAATATCTACCACCATCGAACCGTTTGCCTCGTCTACTGGCAAGCCCGCACCAATGGCTGCAGCCATAGGTTCTTCAATTAAGCGCACCTCACGAGCACCTGCACCCAGTGCCGATTCGCGAATAGCTCGCTTTTCAACCTCGGTAGACAGACAGGGCACACATACCAAAACCCGAGGGCTTGGCTGGAACCAGCTGTTTTCATGCACTTTTTTGATGAAATGTTGCAGCATTTTTTCAGTTACCTGAAAATCGGCAATCACTCCGTCCTTTAAAGGGCGAATTGCGGTAATATTGCCTGGCGTGCGGCCCAGCATTCGCTTGGCCTCCACACCTACCGCTTCCACAATTTTTTGGCCATTGTGGTGGCGAATAGCAACAACCGACGGTTCATCGAGTACGATGCCGCGGTCACGAACGTAAATTAAGGTATTGGCCGTACCTAAATCAATGGATAAGTCGTTGGAAAAGGCTCCACGAAGGCGCTTTAGCATTAGAGGTTCAAACCCTTGTTTTTTCTAAATATCTTTCAGTTGGGGCACTCTATCAACGGCAGGGATTTAGGGCAAGGCGCAAATATGGTAAGTTGTGCGCCATTGAGCCAAATACGGCATTAAAAGACAGATTTTTTGGAGAATTACCCCATGGCAGTGGACCGCGGTACTATTGAAAAGCTAGCCGAGCTGGCGCGCATTCAAATTTCAGAAGCCAACATCGACGATGTCACCACCAGCATTTCGGAAATATTGGGCTTAGTCGATCAACTACAAGCCGCCAACACCGACAATGTGGCCCCCATGGCACACCCGCTAGACGCAGTGCAGCGCCTGCGTGCCGACCAAGTCACTGAAAACAATCAGCGTGAGGACTTACAAGCCTGTGCGCCCGAGGTGGAAGACGGCCTCTTTTTGGTCCCTCAAGTGATCGATTAAACACTTTCTATACAGCTCGCAGCGTAGCGTACGGGCCTATACAGCACTCAATTATTTTATTCAGGACAACAGCCACCATGAACGACAAGGTCGCCTTGCACGACATGACTCTTACAGACCTCTCTCAAGGTTTGCGAGACAAACATTTTTCCAGCTCTGAGCTCACAAAACATTTTCTTGAGCGAATTGAACAGCTGGACCCACAGTACAACAGCTTTATCACTGTAACGAGCGACCAGGCAATCAAGCAGGCACAAGCGGCCGATGAACGCCTAGCCAGTGGCAACGCGCCGCTGCTCTGCGGCATTCCCGTCGCCCATAAGGATATATTTTGCACTCAGGGTGTAAAAACCAGCTGTGCCTCAAAAATGCTGGATAATTTTGTGCCCCCGTACAACGCCGCTGTAGTCGACAACTTTGAGAAGAGCGGTGCTGTCATGTTGGGTAAAACCAATATGGACGAATTTGCCATGGGCTCGTCCAATGAAAACTCTTTTTATGGGCCGGTTAAAAACCCTTGGGCCACAGACTCAGTTCCAGGCGGTTCGTCTGGCGGTTCGGCCGCATCAGTTGCCGCGCGTTTAGCACCTGCCGCCACTGCAACAGATACCGGCGGCTCCATTCGCCAACCCGCAGCTCTCTGTGGCGTCACGGGCCTGAAACCCACCTACGGCCGTGTGTCGCGCTGGGGAATGATTGCCTATGCCTCAAGCCTTGATCAAGGTGGCCCAATTACTCGCACTGCCGAAGACGCGGCACTGATGCTCAATGTTATGGCTGGGTTTGATCAACGGGACTCTACGTGTATTGACCTCGAGGTGCCTGATTACACCAAGTCACTCAACAACAGCATTGAAGGGCTAAAGATTGGCATCCCTAAAGAATACTTTGGTGAAGGCCTCGACCCTGCAATTGGCGCGGCCGTTGAAGGCGCCATCAAACAATATGAAAAAATGGGCGCGGTAATCTCAGAAATCAGCTTGCCTCATACACAGCTATCAGTTCCCGCCTACTACGTGATTGCACCTGCTGAGGCTTCGGCTAACTTGTCGCGCTATGATGGCGTGCGCTACGGCTATCGCTGTGAAAACCCCCACGACCTTCAAGATTTGTATATGCGCTCTCGTGGTGAAGGATTTGGCGATGAAGTGAAACGCCGTATTTTAGTCGGCGCTTACGCTTTATCTGCAGGCTATTACGATGCCTACTACAACAAAGCCCAGCAGGTTAGACGTCTCGTCAAGCAAGACTACAACGAAGCCTTTAAGAACGTAGATATTATTCTTGGCCCCACCACACCGTCGCCCGCGTTTAAATTTGGCGAAAAAAGCCAAGACCCCACGGCCATGTATCTCGAAGACATCTACACCATTTCGGCGAATCTGGCGGGCTTGCCAGGCATTTCCCTACCCTGTGGCAACACCGCAGGCAAACCGGTGGGCCTGCAGCTCATCAGTGATGTATTTACCGAAGAACGCCTTTTGAACGCCGCTCATCAATTTCAGCAGCATACCGACCACCACCTGCAGGCTCCTGCCGACAGCGCAAACGTTTAGAGAGATTATTCACCATGCAATGGGAAACAGTTATTGGCCTGGAAGTACACGTGCAGCTGGCCACCAAAACCAAAATATTCTCCGGGGCCAGCACCGCATTTGGTGCTGAACCCAACACACAGGCCTGCGCGATTGACCTCGCGATGCCCGGTACACTGCCCGTACCCAATGAAGAAGCGTTTCGCTATGCCATTATGTTTGGCCTGGCAATCGACGCTGAGATTGCCCAGCGCTCTGTGTTTGACCGGAAGAATTATTTCTATCCAGACTTACCCAAAGGCTACCAAACCACACAGCTCGACAGACCCATTGTTGGGGCGGGCAATATGGAAATTCAGCTGTCTTCTGGCAAAACCAAAACCATACGTATTCACCACGCACACCTGGAAGAAGATGCGGGAAAATCGCTGCACGAAGATTTTCAGGGGATGTCGGGTATCGATTTAAACCGCGCAGGCACTCCGCTTATCGAAATTGTGTCTGAACCAGACATGAGCAATTCGGAAGAAGCCGTCGCCTTTGCGAAAAAGCTTCACGCGCTGGTGTCGTCTTTAGGTATATGCGATGGAGAAATGTCTCAGGGCTCTATGCGCTTTGACGTGAATATTTCTGTGCGACCAAAAGGCCAAACCGAGCTGGGAACCCGTACGGAAACCAAAAACCTGAACTCTTTCCGCTTCATGGAGCGCGCTATTGCCCTAGAAGTGGAACGACAAATTGATTTGATTGAAGACGGCGGCACAGTGCGCCAAGAAACTCGCTTATACGATGCAGAAAAACACGCGTCACGCTCAATGCGCAGCAAGGAAGAAGCGAACGACTATCGATACTTCCCCTGCCCAGACCTGCTGCCCGTCGTCTTTGACGAAGATTATATTGAGGCCGTTCGAGCGACCCTTCCCGAATTACCGGAAGCGCGTCGCGATCGCTACATTGAGCAATATGCCCTGTCCTCTTATGACGCAGAAACTCTAAGTGGGGACCGTGAACTCTCTGCCTACTTTGAAGCGGTCACACAAGATTGCGGTGACGCCAAGCTTGCCGCCAACTGGATAATGGGCGAGCTTTCTGCAAGTTTGAACAGTGCTGAATTGAAACTTGCCAACAGCCCCTTGAATGCCACGCGCTTAGCCGGCCTTATCCTTCGAATAAAAGATGGCAGCATTTCTGGTAAAATTGCCAAACAAGTTTTTGAGATAATGTGGGCAAGCAATCAAAGCGCCGACGAAGTGATTGAAGCCGAAGGTCTCAAGCAAGTTTCTGACACCGGAGAGCTTGCCGCCATGGTAGACACTGTAATTGCCAATAGCGCCAAGCAAGTTGAAAACTACCGCAGTGCAGACGCCGACAAACGCCCTAAAATGATGGGCTTCTTTGTTGGACAAATAATGAAAGCATCTAAAGGTCAGGCCAACCCCAAAGCGGTCAACGACATTCTAATTGAAAAACTTAACAAATTACTCTGAGGTGAAACATGTCACTACGTAAAGACAAAGAAAAAGTATTGGGTGAAGTATTCGACGATGAACGCATTCGCAGCTTTTTCGAATATGAAGCGCCGGAAGGAATCAATGAGGATTTTCACTTATTGGAGAAAGCGTACCGAGGTATGAAAGCCGCCAACTTTGGCACCTTCCTGCAATTTTTTAATGAAGCGGGGCGTGACATCAACAGCACTAATCCAGACGGCAAGACTTTGCTAGCCATTATTTCCGAGCATAATTTCGGTGAAGGCTACGTTGCGCAGCTGAAGCAGGCCGGCGCACAATAATGCACAAGACCCCCTTCTCTGGCATTGCCTGCCTCACGGAAGGGGCGCAACTACTGCTTCTACCTAAGCTGCGTATTTTCATTGTTATTCCGCTGCTCATCAATTTAGTTTTATTCATTATCGCCACAAGCATACTTGTTCAGCAATTTGGTACCGCTATCGACTGGGTGCTCGGCTGGATCCCAAGTTGGCTGGACTTCATCTATGATTATTTGGCCTGGATATTGTGGCCAATGATGATTTTTTCGGTGCTATTAATCTACGGCTATAGCTTTGGCATAATAACCAACCTGATTGCGGCGCCTTTCAACGGCATTCTTGCTGAGAAAATTGAAATACATCTCACACAGCAAGCGCCACCGCCGGAAACATTAGCCGAAATGATTCCTCGCACCTTGGGGCGAGAGCTCTTAAAACTCTGGTACTACTTTAGTCGAGGGCTTCTAGTACTGGTGGGCGTATTTGTTCTGGGGTTCATCCCAGGCTTAAACTTATTGGCAGGGTTTGTGGGATTGATCTGGGCGGCCTGGACTATGGCCATTCAATACATAGACTACCCCGCCGACAATCATCAAATGAAGTTTAAACACCTTCGTGACTATCTCGGCGAACAGGGTTTGAATAGTTTCAGCTTTGGCGGCACGGTGATGATTGCGACGATGGTTCCAGTGGTCAACATATTTGCCATGCCAGTCGCAGTCGCTGGGGCCACCGTGTTTTGGGTGAAAAGTGGGAGAAATCCTTAAGTTAGGATCTCCTCATCATCGTCACCAATAATCAAATCTCTGCCAGCTTCTTTAGCGCGATACAGGAGCACGTCAGACCAGTTGATTTGTTCGTCCAGAGAATCTTTAAGTTTATTAGTAATGCCCGCACTGAAGGTGAAAAACAACTCTTCGTCGTTATACAGCACTGGCGTGGACACCACAATTTGGCGCACTTTACCAATTAATGAAATGGCTTTTTCGTTATCTAAGCCGGGCAATAGAATAAAGAACTCTTCTCCACCGGCTCTCGCCACTAGGAAACGGTCAAGGCATTCTTGCAATACATCGGTGATATGTTTCAGTATCAAATCACCAGCTTCGTGACCGTAGGTATCGTTTATGCGTTTGAAGCTATCCAAATCCAATACTACAGCAGCCAAGGGCGTAGCGTTTTCCCTAGCATTGTCATACATCTGTTGACCCAAATCGAAAAAGTAACGGCGATTATAGGCACCGGTCAAATAGTCCCTATTCGCAGCGTCTTTTACTTTTTCGAGCAATTCCAAAGATTCTACGTTGTGCATAACACGGCACTGAAACTCTTCATGATTAAAAGGCTTCATTAAAAAATCATTTGCACCGTTTTTAATAAACTTAGTGGACAGACTGCTTTGACCTTCGCCCGAAAGGCCGATAATAATAAGATCAGATTTTTCGTATTTGTAGCGAAGATTTTTAACTAATTCAAAGCCGTCCATTACCGGCATATTGTAGTCGGTAATCAGGAGTTTTATATCGGGGTTGTCGAGCAGAACCTTAATAGCTTCAACGCCATTTTCAGCTTCCAACACTTGGAACAGCTGGCGCTGCAATAGATCTGTGACAAAATTTCTTGAGGTGGCTGAGTCGTCAACCACAAGCACTTTTATATTCTGGTTATTGTAAATACGGTTGATCAGATTTACAGCATATTTATAAGAGTATCGCCCCTCTTTAGTCACGTAATCAACAATGCCTTTATTCAGCAAAGCTTCACGTTTCTCTTCGTCAACACTGCCAGTGAGCACAATAGTGGGGACCTTGCGCTCCAACATGTAGTCAACCACTTCGCCATTTGGAGCATCGGGTAAATTCAGGTCAACCAAGGCAGCAAACAAATCGCCTTTCATTTGATCATAGGCAAACTTCGCCTGGGCGAAGCTATTGGCATAAATCGCCTCGATATGAGGATCTTGAGCAATCACATGGCGAATAACCTTAGTAACCAAGGCGCTGTCTTCAATAACCAGAATTCTTTTCATCAATCAAAACCTGTTTAGCCACAACTCATTATTAAAGCATAGTTAACATTATGAAAACGGAAAGCCTAGCGTCGCCCCGACGATGGGCGGCGGCCCCTGTCATTAGGACGCCCCCCACGGGAACCACTGCTGCGCTTATCGCCGGTATCCATGCCTTTGGGTCTAGGCCCCATGGGCGGCATATCGGCAAACAAAGCTTCCGGCGGCTGTTCACATTTAATGGCAGCCCCTAAAGTCTCTTCGATCGGCATCAAACGGAAAGAGTCATCTTCAGAAGCAAAGCTAATGGACGTCCCCGTTTTTCCCGCACGACCAGTGCGACCAATACGATGTACGTAATCTTCTGGCTCTTCTGGCAGAGTGAAATTCACCACGTGGCTAATGCCATCAATATGAATTCCTCGGCCTGCGACGTCGGTGGCCACCAGTACTTTCAACTTGCCCGACTTAAAATCATCTAAGGTGCGAACTCGTTTATTTTGAGCAATTTCACCAGACAACAAACCTGCAGGAATACTGTGCCTTACTAACTTCTCATGCAGGCGCCGACACTCGTCTCGACGGTTTGCAAACACGATCATGCTCTCAACTTGCTCCGAGCGGATTAAGTTATAGAGCAGTTTATATTTTTCGTCATTACTGGCCAGGTAAACGTGCTGAGTAACAGTATCAGTAGCAACACTGTCAGGCTCGATCTCAATTTCAACCGGGTCTACTGTCCACTGCTCAGTCAAGCTTCTTACTTCCGGAGTAAAGGTAGCCGAAAACAACAATGTTTGACGATTTTCTCTATTGGGAGTTTGGCGAATGATGCGGCGCACCTGAGGGATAAAGCCCATGTCTAGCATGCGGTCAGCTTCGTCAATCACCATTATTTCTACGTGATCGAGAAAAACATCTCGATTGCCGCAAAAATCTAATAGCCGGCCCGGTGTCGCCACCAGAATATCGACCAACTTATTTTGTACGCGCGATTGCTGCTTACCATAGTCCATTCCCCCTACTAGGGAGTGAACTTCTAGGTCCGTGTGTTTGGTCAAAGCTCGTGCATCATCGGCGATCTGCATCACCAACTCACGCGTGGGCGCGATGATGAGCGAGCGCGCTTCACCGGCATAACGCTCCCCTTCGATGGGGTTGCGAATGAGTTCTTCAATAATGGCGAGCAAGAAGGCGGCGGTTTTACCGGTGCCCGTTTGAGCCTTACCCACTACGTCGCTGCCATTGAGTGCATGAGGTAGGCTTTGCGCTTGAATTGGCGAGCAGTACTCAAAACCCAAATCTGCAATGCCATGCATGAGCGTGTCAGGCAGGTCTAAATCGTGAAAGCGGGTTTTATCGGGAACTACCGGTACTTGAAACTGAGAGATGTCCCAAGGCGCTGCTGCTTTGCCTTTGGGGCGTTCACCATGGCTACTGCGCTGATGCGCTTTAGAATGCTGGCTTTTACCTGGCGCTTTTTTCGTGCCGCCCTTTGATGTTTCAGCCGGCGCTGCACGTTTAGCTGTTTCGGCACTGGTGCCCGCGGCCTTTGCGCCCGAGAGCTTTTTTATGAACTTCCCAATCAAAATATGTTTTCCCGATGAATTTGATAGCAATTCGATCGAGTATAACACGGGGGATGTGAATTAGCGCCTACGGCTAAATGGTCAGAAATGGCGTATCGAGACAAGCAGACACTGCCTTTTACGCAGCATCTACTTTCGCCCTAGAACTTCTTACAGGCCTACACAGGTACCGCGCCATTGGCTCTTGCGATCCAATAATCAGCACTCACGTAACGACCGCCGCCGGAGAAAAACAACACAAAACACATCATTCCATAGGTAGCCGCGAACTCAATGCCGTTATTTGATATCACCACACTGCCAAATTCCGTGAGCCATTCGTAGTTGCCGTGCTCCCTAAGCAAATCTTTAATGATGGCCAAACGCTCCGAAGCCTCAATCACCCGATCATTCGAATACAACCAGCTGGGGTCAGCAACCGCCTGCCAGCCATTCTTAAGGTGAACACTGACCGCCGCTACAACCATAGTGACCATTAATGGAATACTGAACAAACGCACCCCCAAGCCAATTAACAGCGCAATACCGCCGCCAAATTCAATCAATGCCGCCGCCCAAGCCATGAACTCAGGAAAGGGCATGCCCAGGCCCCATTCAGAATTTCCGAACCACGCAATCGTATCTTCAATACTAATGATCTTCTTCCAGCCAGCGTAGATGAATATAGGGGCAATATAGAGCCTCAATACCAAAGGACCCAGACCATCGAAGTGGCGAAGGTAGTGCAAGGCGCAACCATAGATTTTCGAGGCCGCGGCCCAAAGCGATTTCATAATGATGTAACTCCGTATTTAATTTTCGTTGCTAAATCCGACCCACAGCCTTGAGATTGGTTCCGGCCAAAGAAATTAACAGTCTAACTATTCGATCTACCCTGCCGAACAAGCTATGATTCAGCCCGTACCATCAGCCCCTCTAAACTTTATAACGAGCAAAACCCAGTGAACCACAGCCCACCCAAGGCATCGTATTTGACCCGCTTCATCCAGGAAGCCTTACAACTACTGCGTTTAGGTATGCCCCTCATCATCGGCGCCCTCGCCATAGTCGGCATGACCATAACCGACACACTCATGGCGGGCCAAGCCAGCGCTTACGACCTAGCGGGTTTAGCCGTAGGCGCCGGCCTCTGGTCAGCCGCCGCCGTGCTCATCATTGGTTTAGTCTCAGGTCTCGCCCCCATAGTTGGGCAACTCTTTGGCGCCCGCCAATACACAGACATAAGCCAAGAAGTTCACCAGTCCCTCTGGATAGCTTTATTTATCGGCGTATTGATAAGCCTATTTGCTTACAATGCCCCGTATTTCATGACCTTAATGACCATGGACAGCGCCATTGCCGACATTAGCGGTCGCTACTTACAGGCCATCGCATGGGGCGCGCCCGCACTTGCACTGGGCACAGCGTTGCGCACATTCTCCGAAGCCGTGGGCCGCACTCGCATAACCATGCTCGTAAACCTCGCCGCCTTTCTAATCAATATACTGCTCGACTACCTACTCGTATTTGGGCATTGGGGCTTTCCCGCCCTAGGCAGCGTCGGCGCCGCCTGTGCAAGCAGCCTAATTTATTGGGCCATGCTTATAGCCTTTGCGCTGCAACTAAAACACAGCCATTTTTTCAAACCCTACAAACTGTACAAACACTTCCAATGGCCGCGTTGGCACAGCATCAAACACCAACTGCACCTAGGCATTCCCATCAGCATCGGCTCCACCGGCGAAGTACTATTCTTCGGCATCATAGCCCTAATGCTCGCCCCCCTAGGCGCCACCATCGTCGGCGGCCACCAAATTGCCCAAAGCGTAGCCGCTCTCATATTCATGCTTCCCTTTGGTCAGGGCCAAGCCATCGGCATACGCATCGCCCACAGTATTGGCGCCGGAAAAACCCACGACACAAAATTTATCGCCCGCAGCGGCCTCACACTAGGTCTGCTCATCGCCGCCCTAACCGCCGCCATCACCATCTCACTACGCCACACCATAGTAGCCTTCTACACCGACGACCCCGACATACAAGCCATGGCCGCCAACCTCCTATTATTTTGCAGCGCCTACCAACTGTGCGACTCACTACAAGTCATCACCTGGGGAGCTCTACGCGGTTTCAAAGACACAAGAGTGCCCATGCTCATCATGTTATTTTCCTACTGGTGCATAGGCTTCCCCCTAGGCTACAGCCTTGCCCTCTCCCAGCACTGGGGAGACCCCATGGGGGCACAGGGGTTTTGGATTGGCATCATAGTGGGCCTAAGCCTCGCCTCCGTACTGCTACTAGCCCGGCTTCGACATCTAACGAACAGACTAAATCATGCAACATAACTTCGGCCAAAAAGACGCCTCCTTTCAAGCCGCCGGTCAATTCCCCGGCATAGAAAAACTCGTCCACAGATTCTACGACCTAATGGAGACCTTACCCGAAGCTCAAAAAATACGAGACATGCACCCCAAAGACCTCACCACCTCCAGAGAAAAACTCACCCACTTTCTGTGTCTTTGGTTGGGAGGCCCCGAGGTTTATCGAGAAAAATTTGGCCCCACCAACATTCCAAGAGCTCACGCCCATCTAAAAATAGGCATAGCTGAGCGGGATGCCTGGTTACTCTGCATGAAAAAAGCCGCCGCAGACCAAGCCTACCCAAAACAATTCCAAACCTACCTACTCACCCAGCTGTCCGTGCCAGCAGAAAGAGTAAGAAACAGCGACTAAAAATTGCAAGCCAACATTAAGTGAAAGGGTTAGTGGTAGAAGAAGAAGTAGGAGTAGCAGTGGTAGGAGTAGCAGTGTCTTGTGGGAGTTTGCGCCCATTCAGAACGCGTTTACGCCTTTCCTTTCTGACCAACATCTTTTGAGCGAGGACTGTCTGAGCGTCTCCATGCGAGTTCCGCAGCGGGTTGGTCAGAAGGGAAAGGCGTGCGTTCGGGCGCAGGCACCCGCAAGGCACTGCTGCTCCGGCGGAGTCAGCAGTTAATTAGCAGTTAGCAGCCTAAGAAATCAAATCCACATGACAACTCAAGCGATGCGCCGCAGATTCCAGATTCCGTAACCGCGGCACCTCCGATCGGCATACCGCCTCACAGTGCCCGCACCGAGGATGGAACGTACAACCCGAAGGGGGATTAATAGGCGAAGGCACATCCCCCTGCAGCACAATACGGTCTGGTTTATGGTGAGGGTCAGGAATAGGAATCGCCGACAACAGCGAGCGAGTGTAAGGGTGTTTATTGCCAGAATAAATCGTCTCAGCAGAAGCCGTCTCAACCACCCGGCCAAGATACATAATCGCAATACGATCCGAAATATGTTTTACCACCGCAAGATCATGAGCAATAAACAAATAGCTTAAATTGAACTCCCGCTGCAACTCCACCAGCAGATTTAAAATTTGACTTTGAATCGACACATCCAGAGCCGACACAGCCTCATCACAGACAATCAGCTTAGGGTTCAAAGCAATAGCCCGCGCTATACCAATACGCTGCCGCTGGCCACCTGAAAACTCAAAAGGGTAGCGAGTAACCGAGCGCGCCGGCAAACCCACAATATCCAACAACTCCAGCACCCGTTTCTTGCGCCACAAAGCGTCCCCCATCTTATGAATAATCAAGGGCTCCTCAATAATATCCCCCACCGTATGCCGGCTATTCAAAGACTCCATAGGGTCCTGAAAAATCATCTGGATATTGCGACGAAACGCCAACTTATCGCTTTTCGGTAGCAGCGCAACATCTTGCCCTTCAAACTTAATTTGGCCAGACGTAGGTTTATACAAGTCGACAACACAGCGGCCTAGAGTAGACTTTCCGCAGCCCGACTCCCCAACCAAACCCAAAGTTTCCCCCGGCTTAATCGAAAAAGAAACCCCGTCTACCGCTTTGTTATAACGCTTAGATTTCATCAAAATGCCCTCCTTTACCGGAAAGTGCATTTTCAAATCATTCACCTCCAACAAAGGTTCAGGCTGAACAACTGTAGAACTTGCGAACTCACTCATAACAATTAAGAGACCTTATGGGGGGCAAGATTCAGCCAGTGATGACAACTAACTTCATGAGTAGCACTCCTAGCGTCGAGCGTCGGTGCCCGAGCCGTGCAAGTCTCATCCGCATGGGGACAACGATTCTGGAAACGACATCCGCTCGGTAAATCCAACAATCCCGGTACCATCCCTTCAATGGTATTAAGTACAGATTTCGAAGGGCTATCTAAACGAGGAATAGAATTCAACAAGCCCCGCGTATAAGGATGATAAGGCTTGTCAAAAATATCATATACAGTGCCCGTTTCCGCCACCTTGCCCGCGTACATCACCACCACCGACTCACAAGTTTCTGCAATCACGCCCAAGTCGTGAGTGATCAACATCACCGACATGCCCATTTCATCTTGCAGCTCTTTCAAAAGCTCTAGAATCTGCGCCTGTACCGTTACATCTAAGGCTGTCGTCGGCTCGTCTGCAATCAATAAACTTGGTCGGCAGATTAGCGCCATGGCAATAACCACACGCTGCCTCATACCCCCGGACAACTGATGCGGATATTCAGCGATACGAATATCAGGAGACGGAATACCCACACGGTCCAGCATAGCGACCGCCGCCTGAATGGCTTTATCCGCTGACATTTTGGTGTGCAACAATAGCGATTCAATCAATTGCTTACCGATGGTTTTAACCGGATTCAAGGCCGTCATAGGCTCTTGAAAAACCATACCAATACGCGCGCCGCGAATTTTCTCCATCTCTTTAATGGACGCCTGAGCCAGGTTTTTACCCTCGAACTCAATGCTCCCAGACACAATTTGCCCCATAGGCTGAGGCAAAAGACGCATCAGAGAAAGCGCGGTAACACTTTTCCCGCAGCCCGACTCACCTACAATACCCAAGGTTTGCCCCGCTTGAACGGAGAAAGATATGTCATCAACCGCGCGCACTTGCCCTTCATCGGTATCAAATTCAATAGCGAGATTACTTACCTTCAACAGGCTATCAGTCACGGTAGACAAGCTTTATTGAACCTTATATTTATCATGAACATTGATATTCACAGGGAATTTCTCACCTGCTTTCATCGCCGACTTGGTTTCTTTTTTTGCCGAGTCATCAAGCCAAAATAATTGGCCCTCATAAACGTAGTGTGATTCCTTCACATCAAAGTCATCGGGAAACTTCAGCCAGCGCCAATGGGAAGAACGCTCATATCCCTGCACAAAACCGGGGACAAAAGACGCGTGCTCATAAAGCGCTTCTTCCAACTTGTGCGCGGTGGCAACGAGTTCTTCCTCTGTAACCGCGGCCCGATAACGATTGATCAGCTGATCAATATCCCAATCGGCCAAGGCCTCAATGTTATTTGTTTGCACCTTGATTTTTCGTTCAGGGTTGATTGAACCATCGGCCAGAAACGCTTGATCGTAAGCGTTGTCGGAATGGTAAGTCTCCCAGTAGCGGGGGTAGCGGCCACCCACGTTTAAAGCCGTAAACTGAATATCGTGCTTTTTCTCATTAGCCTTTTTAAAGCCTGCCGTTGCGTCTAACACTTCAACCCGCAATTCTAAACCAGCCTTGATTGCCTCCTCCTTTAAAATGGTCAAAATGTCCCCGTAGCGCCCATAGGGTGTACTCAAGGTAAAGGACAAACGATCGCCCTGTGCATTCACTAATATCCCATCGGCACCACGTTCAGTGAAACCGCTTTTAGCAAAAGCGCTTACCGCTTTATCAATATCGAAGGTACGTGCCTTAAGCGTAGGGTGCGTCGCAGGTCCAAATCCATCCGCAGACGTTTGCATACGTCGGAAATCGCCGCGGAAAAACTTGTCGATGACCAAAGTCCAATTAAGCGCGTGATGAATACCCACACGTACATTTTTATTATCAAGCAAAGGCTTGTTAGTATTCATCCATAAACCGTAGGTTGGTCGAGGGATATCGGTATAAAAGGTGTCTTTACTAATATAGCCTTTCTGAACATCTTCATCTGAGTCAGGCAATTTTTCATACCAAAGCTCAGGCGTATTTAACCTAAACAAATCTATATCACCGCGCTTATAGGCCTCGAAGGCTTTGGCCGCATCACGGATAACATTCAAACGAATTTTGTCGACATTAAAACGGTTGCGGAAAAACTTCTTATCTTTCGCCCACCAATTATCTAAGCGAGTGAGTGTTATAGATCGACCTTTTTTGATGTCCTCATCACGAATAATGTATGCACCAGGCGTGGGCACGAAGCGCCACTGATAGCGGTCTACGTAATCAACTCCAAGCTCTTTAAAAAAGTGCTTGGGGATAGGCGACAGCCCAACAAGAGAATCCTCGAAGTGTGGTTTGGACTTAGGAATTGTCATCGATATGGTGTAATCATCGTACTTGGTAATATTGCTGTACTGAGTGCCATACCAGTTATTGTACCAAGGCGCGACGATATGCGGTGAACGATAAAAGAAAAACATAAACATGTAATCATCCGCGGTGATGGGCACCCCGTCTGACCATGTCGCCGCTTGGTCCAATTTGAAATAGACCGTTCTGTCTTCCGGAGAAATAGACCATTCCGCCGCCAAGGCCGAGTAGTATTCCCCCTCATTAGGATGCCTATTTGCCAACGAAGGAATCATGAAATCGTTAATCCAACCGCGAAAAGGTCCGTTGGCATCAGGGCCCACTCGTCTCAAGGTACGAGGAAAATCGTTGAGATAGTAGCTAAAAGTACCGCCTTTTTTCGCCTCAGGAGATCCCAAATCTGGTAGATGCTGACCGTTCTCCCAAACTAGCCCCGCAGGTAAATCAGCAGGCGTCTTAAACGAAAAGAACTCAGGGTTATCGTCATAAAAGGCCTGCATTTCAGCCGTAACATCGGGGGCTGACTCGGCGCTTTCAGTGGCCTTGCCATTGTCGTTACTACACGCCGACAACAGCAGGGCCGCCACGCCCAAGAAAACTGGCAAAACACTTTGTAAAACTCGCGTTTTCATATTTTTTTCCTTAACGATAAACCGTAAATTTCTTGGGGTCGAAAGATTCACGAACAGCCTCACCGATAAAAGTGACGAGGGTTAAAATCACTACCAGAGTGCCAAATGAGGACATGACGATCCAAGGTGCCGTACGCAGTGTTGCCGTACCTTGTTTCAATAACTCTCCCAAACTGGGCGTGGGTGGCGGCAAGCCAAAACCCAAATAGTCTAAGGCGGTAATAGAAGAGATGGCCCCAATAATAGTAAAAGGCATAAAAGTGACTAAGGTGGAGAGCACGTTGGGCAGAATATGCTTGAAGATAATTCTGAAATTGGACGCGCCGATGATACGAGCCGCAGCCACATAGTCACGCGCTTTTTCTTTATAGGTCTCAGTGCGCATGTAGTAAGTCATTGAGGTCCAGGAAAACAGCACCATCACTAGGAGTAATATGCCAATACGAGCAGCTATCGACAGGGTATTGGGTATCACGGAGAAAACGATTATCACCATATAAAGAAAAGGAATGTTCGACCAGATTTCAATCAGACGCTGAAACACCAAATCAAACACACCGCCAAAAAAGCCCATTGCGCAACCAATACTGATGCCAATCAAATACACAACCACCATAAAAGCCAGCGCAAACAACAAAGCAATACGAATGCCGTAAAATAGACGAGCTAAGATATCGCGACTGGTGGAATCAGTACCCAGATAATGCTGCTGAGCGGCGGAGGGTGCGGTGGGTTTAAATACCCCATTGGCGGAATCATTCTCATAGGGGCTATAAGGCACCAGAGGCATTAACATCCAGTTTTCACTGCCCTCTGCTTGCCAGCGAGCGTTTAGCGCCCGGTAACGTGTTTCGTAGGCGTAGTCCTCGCCGAAATCAGTGCCTGGATGATATTGCGTGTAGGTTGGAAAGAACCACTCACCTTCGTAAGACACAAGCAATGCACGGCTGTTGATCAACAGCTCAGCAAAAGTCGTTAAAACCAGAATCAAACAAATCAGGAGAAAGGAGTAATAACCACGCTTAATGGCTTTAAATCGACGCAGCTTTTTCTGCGTCTGTGGGTTGAGCGTTATCATCATGTTATTGCATCTGCCTTAGTATCCACGGGCTATTGAAAGCGAATGCGCGGATCGACGATCGCGACAAGGAAATCTGAAATAATGTTGCCAATCAGCAGAAGAAAACTACTCAATAACACCACCCCCATCACCACGGGATAATCTCGATCAACAATGGACGTGAGACCCAGTAAACCAAAGCCATCAATATCAAAGATGGTTTCAATGAGAAACGAGCCAGACACCAACAACACTACGTTTTGCCCGAACGTGGTGGCAATAGGAATCAGAGAGTTACGCATGGCGTGTTGAGTGACAGCTTTGCGGAATGACACGCCCTTGGCAATCGCAGTCCGAATGTAATCCGCTGCCAAATTGTCGATCAGATGATTTTTTAGCAACAATGTGACAAGGGCAAAACTGCCGACCAGATAGCAGATTAGGGGCAGTGCCGAGTGCTTGATTAAATCTGCCACTTTCCCTCCGAGGCTTAAATCCTCAAATTCGTAACTGACGAAGCCCCCCATTGGAAACCATTCGAGGCGCACCGAAAAATACAGCAGCAATAGTGAACCCAGCGCATAGCCAGGCACGGCATAGCCGACAAAAATTAAGATTGAGGTGAAGTTGTCCACGAAGGTCTTATGCCGAATGGCTTTTAGCACCCCGAGCGGTATACAAACAATATAAGTGATCACTAAGGTCACGATGCCGTAATAGAGGGAGACAGGGAAACGGTCTCTAATTACATCCCACACAGGCTCGTTGTAACGATAGGAGTTGCCCAAATCACCCTTGAGCACCTTGCCAACCCACAGTACGTAGCTTTCAAACACTGGCTTATCGAAGCCATAATACTCTTTCAGGCGCTCGAGCTGGTCATCAGATAGAGCCATGCCCTGGCCCGACACCTGCGAACTGCCGGCACTATCGGCACTCATCACCTGCATTTCCATGATTGCCCGCTCTAGAGGCCCGCCTGGAACAAGGCGAGTAATGGCAAACACGATTATTGTGACGCCGATCAGGGTGGGCGGAATTAATAACAACCGCCGAATAAAGTAATCTCGCATGGAATAGGTTCTATATTTATGCCGTAAATCGGTTCGATTCGCGGTCGATCAAAAGTCACATTGCTATTATTATAGTTGTACCAAAGGTCTAAGACGAATAAGTCGCCTATAACATCAATAATAACAGGCACTTATTGCTAGCTTATCTCACTTATTGGGGCCATAATTACACCCTATCAATCAGAGGCTCTAAGAGGAACCGATGAGCAACCCCAATATACAAGATGCTTTTCTTCAAGCTCTGCGTGAATCAGGCGCTACGGTTAATATATTTCTGGTCAGCGGCATCCGTCTAAAGGGTGTTATTGAGTCTTATGACATGCATCTTGTGGTGCTATCGGCACCTCAGGGCTCGCAAATGATCTATAAGCACGTAATTTCGACCATTCTCCCAGACAAACAAGTAAATTATAACGCTGCCTAATGGGCTTAGGGCCTTGCCGCCAGAAACTGCAGCAGGGCCTCTCCGGGAAGAGGCTTGCTGATCAAGTAACCCTGCACTTCCTGACACTCTAGCTTCTTTAGGTAGTCATACTGCTCTTGATTTTCAACACCCTCGGCGACGATATTCAACCTCAGCCCGTGCGCCATTGCGCAGATGGCATTGACGATACTCACCTCAAGATCCACTGATTGAATATTACGCACAAAAGATTGGTCCAGCTTCACCGTATGAATAGGCAGCTTGTGTAAATAATTCAGCGAAGAATATCCCGTTCCAAAGTCATCTATAGCAACCGCAATGCCATGGTCAGCCAGACTCTGGAGTTTTTTAACCATGCCCTCCAAGTCGTGCATCATGACACTTTCGGTAATTTCCAACTCAAAATAGCGTGGAGGGAAATCGAATTCTGCCAAGGTATCGATTACTTTCTCCACCAAGTTGGCCTGCTCAACCTGCAAAGACGAAAAATTCACCGCCAAACGCAGAGGCGGTAAACCTTGATCCATCCAGCCCTTCACCTCAGCAACGGCGTGTCTCATCACCCATTCGCCCACATCGAGAATCATCTTGGTCTCTTCGGCCAAGGCGATAAACTCACCCGGGTAAATTAAGCCTCGCTCGGGATGCTGCCAACGAACTAAGGCTTCTACTCCAATCACTGAATCTGTTTTGGTGCAAATCTGTGGCTGATAGAACACTCTGAGCTCATCGTTTTCTAAAGCGTGATGCAATTCGCTCTCGAGCTTAATGCTGTGACTTAAGTGCTCACCCATCGCATGATCGAAGAGCGCATAACTGTTATTGCCCTGAATCTTCGCCTGATACATGGCGATGTCAGCGTGCTTTATTAGCACGTCTTTACTACCGCCAAACTCTGGGAATAATGCAGCACCAATGCTGATTCCTACAAATACTTCCTGCCCTTCCAGCTCAAAAGGTTCTTTCAGCGCGTCGATTATTTTCCCTGCTATCAACTCAGCATCTAAAGTGCCGCCGATTTCCGGCAGCAGCAAAACAAACTCATCACCGCCAAATCGACTGAGCGTGTCACCTTCACGCAAGCATTTCTGCAAGCGGGTCACCACCGCCTGTAAAAGCAGGTCACCAACACTGTGACCAAAGGTATCATTCACGCTTTTGAATCTGTCTAAATCTAGATACATCACCACCAATAATTGATTGTGGCGACGTGAGTGCGCAATAGCCAAATCTAAACGATCGTTAAAGAGCGAGCGATTTGGCAATCGCGTAAGTAAATCATGGTAGGCCTGAAAACGGATTAAGCTCTCGGATTTTTTTCGTTCGGTGACGTCCCGTGCAGTGCCATAATAGCCAGCAAAGCTTTCTCCTACGGCATTCAATGCTGGCGCTTCAGAAGGGGAATTCTCATGCCCCATATTTTCCATCACACCCATAATATCGGTATGCACTGCAAACAGGGTCACTTCGAAATATTTTTTATCACCACTGTCTGCGCGATGCTTCAAACACAACTCTACATTGTGCAAGCCCTCGGTAGCCACATGATCAACAGCGCTATTAAAGATCTCTTCAACTTGCCGATGTGGGCCATCTAGCAAATTATTGAACGACGTACCCACAAGCTCATCAGAACTGTAACCCAGCACCGACTCCATTTGTGAGTTAGAAAAATTAAACGAACCCTCAGCGTTTAACAGAAAAACTATATCGGGAGAACGGTCCACAATGTAGCGGTAAAGCGTTTCTGATTTCTGCACGTGAGCTTGATAACGATCTCGCTCATCTCGCAAGAGTTTTTTGTGCAGGGTTGAATCAATGGTGGCAAACAGTTCTTCGGGGGAATAAGGTTTTTTAACGTAGTCGGAAGCGCCCATTCGCAGAGCCTTTCGCACCGCGTCGAAGGAGGTTTCACCACTTACCACTACGGTGGTGACATTGATGCCACGCTCTGCCATATAGGCCATCACAGCATAGCCATCAAAGTCTCCCATATTCAAGTCAAGCAGCACTAAATCGTAGTGATTACTCTCAAGTTTTTGGCAAGCCAGCTTACCACCGAGAGCAGTGTCTACTTGATAGTTTTTGTACTTTAGCAGGGCCTCGAGGCTTGTGAGCATTCGAGACTCGTCATCTACCACCAGCACCCTGATGTTAGACGCGGCCTGTCGTGCCTGCATCTCGGCTAACTCGGCTTTCATAGCACCCTATCCAAATATATGTGTTGCCGAAGGCAACTATTATTTTTTTATTTGCCTAGCGTTTTACTTTCCGTGGTAACAATATTTTAAATTCCGTTTTAGACGCTGCCCTTCTATAGGCGATGGAACCACCAAGTTCGGTAATCAATCGCTTACAAATACTTAAACCTAGACCTGAGTGCCCTTCACCCTTACTTGACACTACCGGCGTAAACAAGTTCTCTCGCACCGACTCAGAAATTCCTGGGCCGTTATCGGCAATCACTACTTCCACATATTCGCGACCATTGTGATTAATTTTGTCCGAGGTGCTCAAAGCAATCAGCCCTCCCTCGCCCATCGCTTCAGCGGCATTTTTTATCAAGTTCGTGAATACCTGCTTGATAGGATTGCGATTTAAAGTCAACGAAGGCAGCGCAAGATCCAGAGTTAACTCGCAGTTAATGCCGTGAGTTAAAAATAAAGACTGTTTATAAATTCCAACCAGATCCGTCAGTTCGGCATTAATATCCACCTCGCCACTCACTTCCAGCTCGACCTTACCTAAATCTTTCAACTGTAAAATTATTTGACCTGTGCGATCAATTTCTTCACGAATAATACCTAGTTCACCAAAGGCTTGGTGTTCGTCGCCCAGCTTCAGAGCAAGCAATTCAAGATAATTGCGAATTATGCTCAGGGGATTATTGGCTTCATGAGCGATTTCACGCAGGCGGCTTTCCATTTCATCTTTAAACGCGTCGCCCCCGCTAGATTCTCTAAGGGCATTTTGCTCACACTGCTCAATAGCCCGCGCCGCCTCGGCGGCAAAGAGGCCTAGGAGCTGCAACTTATTTTCTTGATACTCTTCATCAATCCCCAGAACCATAACGCCCTGGCAGCCCAAAGTATTTACCCTTGGGTTTAACATTGGCACGCAGAGAATTCCCTTGCGCCCACTTAAACTTATAATCTGCCGATCAACCACGGACGACAAGCTTGAAACCTGCGCGCTGTCACCTAAAGAACTTACCACCCTTTTTTCAAGGACTGAGTCTGCAATTAAACTGCGCTGAGCTTCTAGAGGAATTTTAAAGTCGGCGGCTTCAGGCGTTTGCTTGCCATAGTGGCCACACTGATAGACCAATTCACTGCTGTCACCATTCATATCAAAAAGAAAAATAGCATTGACGTTAAAAAGTAATTCAACCGTATTAGTAATATGCCTATTTAACTCTTCGCGGGAATCTGACTGCGCCAGATTATCCTTAGCATTTTGCAGCAAACCTATGTTTTTTATTTGTTCCGCCAGCTTCTGCATTGCCGCTTTGTCTTTAGCGCTTTCCCGCGCCATGTCGTTCACGTCAATACCCATGGACTGAGCGACTCGCCCAACCTCAGTTTGAATTTGCAATAAAATTTCACGGGTAAGCGGTACGGTCAAACCAAAGAGGGTATCGGCCGCGAGGAAACTGTTGTTATCTCCTAGGGCCTCATCTTCAGCCAGCACTGCCGAAAGATTGACCAGCTTCACCAGGTGGTGAGCGTCGCGCACGTGGGTCAGAGACTCATGGTGGTAGCGCACGGCATCACAGGTAAATTGATCAAGCCCCCAGGAAGCGAGTAACTCAGCACCAAGATTACAGTGATTGACACCAAACTCACGTTCTTCAGCTTGTATTAAGCTCAGCTCACCTGAGTCCGCCATCGACTCCAGCAAATTGTGATAGCGCTCAGGGAATTGGCTTTGTAAAACCAGGCTACCCACATTGTGAAGTAGGCCGGCTAAGTAGGCTTGTTCAGGCAGAGCGAAGTTAGTGAGCGCGGCAAAGGATTTACTTAGCAGAGCACAGCTGAGGGATTGCTTCCAAAAGCGTTTAAGATAGGCCGCATGCTGTTTACCAAAATTAGAAAAGAACTGCTGAACGGCCACAGTGATAATTAAAGTTTTTAGGGTATCAGTACCCAACACCAGCAAAGCACGTTCGAGGGTATTTACCGACGATGCAGAAGAGTACAGAGGCGAGTTAGCTAGTGCTAACACACGTCCTGTGATGGCCGTATCCTGGGCCACAATACGAGATATTTGTTGAAAATCAGCGTTGTCATCTTGACAGACCTCCAACATCTTCACCAATATATGTGGCAAAGAAGGAAGCTTTTCCATTTCTAGTCCTGCTAATGCTGCCTGAGTATTTGTAGGCATTCTTGTTATATTCCGATTGTTAGCCTGCCAATGATAAGGATTCAGCCCAAGATATCAATTATTCAGCGCCGTAAATCACACAAATCCGGCGAACTGTGAGCCACATCCCAATTTAACACGAATCCTCTCACTACGGCCTTGAGATCTTGCCAGCTCGTAACCATTGCCTATCCGCCAACAGCCGATCATAATGTCGCTCAGGCGCAGAATTCATCCTATAGATGTTACTGCAGACCACCTCAATACACCAACATGGATTACAGGGTTCTCCCGCAATGCCTTATATAAAATGGATTTCAGGCAAAATAACTCGAGGGCGCTGCAATGACTAGCGCCAATATAGCCACTCGCAAGATGAAAACCATCGCCCTTACCAGCGGCAAAGGCGGCGTAGGCAAAAGCAACATTGCGGTGAATTTGGCGATAACCTTAGCCAAGCGCGGCGATAAAGTATGTATCCTCGATGCGGATACCGGTCTGGCCAACATCAACATCTTACTTGGCATAGCCCCACAATACACACTAGAGCACTTACTCAGCGGCGAAAAAACTCTCACTGAGATACTCGTTAAAGGCCCTGGTGGAATACACATCATTCCCGGCGCCTCGGGGGTTGCCAACTGCGTAGAGCTTGAGCCAGAGCAACAAGCGCTGCTCATGACAGGGCTCGACGCCCTTGAGCCTCACTACGACTATCTCATTATTGACACTGGCGCGGGCATCTCCCCAGCGGTTCTGCACTTTGTTGCGGCTGCGCAAATGCCCATAGTGGTCATCACCCCTGAGCCCACCTCGCTTACTGATGCCTTCTCTCTTTTAAAAGTATTGCGTCGCAGTAATTTTAAAAGGCCCGTACAAGTACTGGTTAACATGGCCCCCAGCATCAACAAAGCCCATGACATTTTTAAGCGCTTTCAGGCAGCAGTGGATAAATACATTGGCCTGCGCGTGCGGTTTCTGGGCACAATTTGGCGCGACCAAGCTATTGCGGCATCCGTCGCTAGGCAATACCCAGTGGCACTTGGGTCTCCCAGCACCCCTGCCTGCCAAGACTTCAACCTATTAGCCGACAACATAAACAAGACCTACCGTGCAGGCCTTATTAAATCACTGCGATTTAGCCGGTATTGGCAGCAGCGCATGGACAAAGCCAGCCTGTCTAAAGCCACAACACCTCTCAACCAAGCAGCCAAACCAGCCGCGCCAGAGCCCAGCACATCAGCCACAATTACACCCCAAGCCTTTGCCGAAAATGTTTGGCAAAATGCTTCGCTACAACTAAAACAACTAATAGAGCTCGGCAGTATTCGCCAAGAACAAATAGACAAGCTCATCAGCGAGCTCAGAACACTCGCCATCGCCCAAAGTGAAAAGGCCCAACTACCCAACCCAGTCAAAAACCCAAATCCTATTCCGCACGCCAATCTCAATATAGGACTACACACTGATAACGGCATAACAACCGCACTTCAAAACGATCAGGCTGAAAACACCGAAAATCCGAGCACCTCACCTTTGAAGCACCAATATGACGAATCCACCTTTGGCAGCCAAGAGTTGCTATTGAAGAGTTTAAGGGAAGCTACCGGCGGAAGCGGGATACCATTATTGGCACTTCTAGAGAATGCCAAAAACCATAAAGCTCTCGAATAAAGCTAGCCAAGGCGCGCTTTAATCTCCCCGGCCACCCCCACCAGCTCTGCTACTTTGCGCACCTGCATCTTCTGCATCACTCGGCTGCGGTGAATTTCAACGGTCTTGATACTAATTTGAAGCTTCTCAGCAATTTCTCGATTGGACAAGCCCGCCACCACACACTCCGCCACTTCAAGCTCGCGCTTACTCATCTCGTGCCAGCGAGCTTCAATGGTTTTTAATCTCGCTTCATCGGCAAATAAGCGCGAGGCACTGCTTAAACTGGCCGCCACTAAACTCAACAGCACCTTGTCATCGAAGGGCTTTTCCAAAAAATCTACAGCTTTATTTTTCATGGCCTGCACGGCCATCGCCACATCTCCGTGGCCCGTGATCACAATTACCGGCAACTTAAAGTGCTGGCGAGTCATTTCCTGCTGAAGCGCTAAACCACTCATACCGTTCATACGCACATCCAGCAGCAAGCACCCCGCCCCGCCTTCATAATCCACAAGGAAATCTTCAGCACTACCGTAGTCTTTCACGACATAACCTGCGCCTTCAAGCAACCATATCAGCGAGTCTCTAAAATCCTGATCATCATCGACAACATAAACCGTATTAATGTCGCTTACTTCTTGCATGAACACCTCTTTAATCAAGAATTTATTAGTTATTATTTAATGCGCAGCAAGGGCAGAGACACAGTAAATGTTGTGCGCCCACGCCGACCCTTTTCCGCCAGTGCAGACTCCACCTCTATTGTCCCTCCATGAGTCTCAACAATAGTGCGAGTGATAGAAAGCCCCATACCTAAGCCTTTGGGTTTAGACGTAACGTAAGGCTGAAAAAGCCGATCAATATATCCCGACTCAATACCCGGGCCAAAATCAATCACTTGTATCTGAGCCATTCCAGATTGAGACCCCGTATGCAATTCAATAAGCGGAGACTCGAATACGCCCTCTTCGTAAGCGTCCATTGCGTTGCGGAGCAAATTAACCAACACCTGCTCTATTTGAATTCGATCGGCCTCAATCAACAACTCATCCGAGGCTAAATTTAGCTTCACCCTCACCCCACTTTTCAGTAAGTCGTGACGAATGAACTCCACTACGTCCTCACACACTGGATTCAGAGGAAACTCTATGCGCTGGTAAGGCGTTTTGCGCACCAAGGCTCGAAGCCGTTTAACAATACCCGCCGCTCGTTGAGCCTGCTGGGCAATCTTCACCAACACTGGCGCGAGCGCTTGCACATCCGTTATCTTGCCGCTTTCAATTTGCCGACTCGCACCGCTTGCGTAGTTTAAGGTTGTCGCCAAAGGTTGATTAATTTCATGAGCCAGACCAGTGGCCATCTCCCCCAAACTCAGCACTCGGTTAGCGTGTGCCAGTTCTGTTTGATGCTGACGCGACTCCCGCTCTGCCAGCACTAGACGGGTAATATCACGAACAATCAGACTGTATTCGTCTTGGTTTTCTAAAGCCTCCAAGGGCGGATGGGTCAATACCTCACTCAAAACCATAAAGCGCTGTCCGAAAACAGAGGCCTTTAAATGCAAGCCGCCACGCCACGCACCCTCTGCAGAGGCTTTTGGCAATATCTGTTCACGCAGGCGGCGATAACTTTTATCTGACAACAAGGCCTTTAAAGTCTGCCCCTGGCAGCTGGCTAAATTAAACCCCGCCAGTGCCGAGCCGTTCATGTAATTCACCGTCAAGTTTGAATCACAAAACATGACTAAATCAGCCGATGCTTCAACCACCTGAGCCAATCTCTGAGAAGCGCCCTCGGCTTTAACCTGGGGAGTAATGTCTCGCGTCACAGCAATAATTTCTACCAGCTCGTGAGACTCTGGGTCGCGAATCGAGCGGTGAGTAGACTCCAGCCAAAAATAGCGACCGTTTTTGTGGCGGCTACGATAGCGAAAGGTCCGCACCCCGTGCTGATAAACCGCCGGTATCATCCGACGCTTCATCGCCTGCTCGTCATCGGGGTGGAAAAAATCGTAGGCAGGGCGCCCTAGCAATTCATCCGCTGAGTAGCCACAAACTTCAACGAGGGCAGGGTTCACTGTGGTATACGCCCAGTCTCCTGGCCGATGGGTAGAAATCATGTCCCCAGACTGCTCCACTAAATACCGATAACGGGCATTGTCTAATGGTGCACCCAAGGGGAAACCTGCAGCGGATTCAGACGAAGCAGTCATAGACTCTGACCCTTTAAAATTATATGGAAACCCCAATCTATAGACTGCATGCGGCTTGATCAAGACCTAAGATTTCTGTATAAGTACGGGTTTCCCCCTATCCAATTCTGATCAAGCCCCTTTCTTGGCCTAAATGATCCCCCGAGGTGAGCAAACATGACTACACGACTGCTAAATGACCGCGATATTGAATTCATGCTCTATGAATTTCTCGACACTGAAAACCTGCTCAAGCGGTCTCGCTATCAAGAGCACTCACGGGAAGTGTTCAATGCCACCCTCGATACAGCCAAGGTGATCGCTGAGAAATATTTCGCCGAGCACAACGCCAAAGGCGATGCGAATGAGCCGACCTTTGACGGCGAAAAAGTACATCAAATTCCAGAGACCAAAGAAGCCTGGGACGCCTTTGCAGAAGCGGGCTTTTTAGCCGCCCATTACGATTTTGAAGACGAGGGCATGCAAATGCCTGAGATTATTCTGCGCGCCTCCATGGCCTATTTTACGGCCGCTAATGTGGCGACCTCGGCCTACCCATTTCTAAGTCTAGGCGTCGCCAACCTTATTCACTCCTTTGCGAGCGAAGAACACAAAGCCCGCTTTTTGCCGCCCATGAAAGATGGTCGCTTTTCCGGCACCATGGCTCTCACGGAACCCGGCCAAGGCTCTGCGCTGGCCGACATTAAAACCTACGCCGAACCCGCCAAAGATGGTACCTACCGGATATTTGGCCAAAAGATGTTTATCTCCGGCGGCGACCAATCTATAACCTCCAATATACTTCACATGGTATTGGCGAAAATTAAAGGTGCCCCAGCGGGCGTTAAAGGCATCTCTCTCTTTATTTGCCCAAAGGTACTGGTTAACGAAGACGGCAGTCTCGGTGAGCGCAACGATGTAGCACTAGCCGGCTTGTTGCATAAAATGGGTTATCGCAACACCACTTCCACCGTTTTGAGCTTTGGCGAAAATGGCGGAGCTGTTGGCTATCTTGTGGGCGAGCCTCACAAAGGCCTAAGCTACATGTTTCAAATGATGAACGAAGCCCGCATCGGAGTGGGCATGGGAGCCGCTCTCTTAGGTTATCAAGGTTTCAACTATTCACTCGACTACGCTCGTGAACGCCCTCAGGGCCGCCTTCCTTCAACTAGAGACCCCGAGTCAAAGCAAATCAGTATTATCCAGCACGCGGATGTACGTCGCATGTTGTTAGCACAAAAATCCTACGTGGAAGGCGGCATGGCCATGTGCCTATATGCCTCTAGCTTATTCGAAGACTCTCAGACCGGTGAGACCGAAGAAATCCGCAAGGAGGCGATCACCCTGCTCGACCTCATTACGCCTATGGTGAAAAGCTGGCCCTCAGCCTACGGATTAAAAGCCAATGAACTCGCGATACAGGTGCTCGGCGGCTCTGGCTACATCAGAGAATACCCCGTTGAACAGTACTACCGTGACAACCGCTTGAATCCCATTCATGAAGGTACCGATGCCATTCACGGTCTCGACTTACTCGGTCGAAAAGTCACTATGGACAATGGCGCGGGCTACAAGCTATTCAATAAAGCATTGGCCACCACAATTGCCGAAGCCAGAGAACAAAGCAGCCTAGCGGAATTTGCCGAGCAGTTAGAAAGCGCTTTGAACACCTTGAACACCGTCACTTCAACACTGCTCAATAAGCTGCCTGAAGGCATTGACGAAGGCATGGCGAATGCCACCATTTACTTAGACTTGTTTGGCCGTGTATTCGCATCATGGATTTGGCTAAAGCAAGCCATGACCGCAACTCAAGGCCTGGCCAAAGCCGACGTGCAAGAAAATGATCGCAATTTCTACCAGGGTAAGTTACAGGCCAATCGTTATTACTTCGAATGGGAACTGCCACACATTGAAACCCAGGCTAATTTACTGATGAGCCACAACTTAACAACCTTCGAAATGCAAGACGCTTGGTTTTAATCTAATTAACGAGAAATGTAACAATGACATCTCCTGTAAGTACAAATATTGTTGACTCCATTGCAATCATCACAATGGACAAGCCCCCAGTAAACGGCCTAGGTCATGCACTGAGAAGCGGATTGCTAGACGCGTTTCAAGCGGCGACCGAGAACAGTGCCGTAGACGCGATGGTGATCACTTCCGCAGGGAAACTGTTTTGTGGCGGCGCTGACATCACTGAATTTGGCAGCCCAGCTGCCGGAGCCGAGCCTTCTTTACCGACCCTGGTGAACTTAATTGAAGAGTCTGCCAAGCCCGTTGTAGCGGCCATCAATGGCATGGCTTTAGGCGGTGGATTGGAGTTGGCGCTGGCCTGTGACTACCGCTTTGCCCTGCCCAGCGTAAAAATTGGTTTGCCAGAAGTGAAACTAGGCATTTTACCCGGAGCCGGCGGCACCCAGCGACTGCCAAGACTGGCCGGTGTGAAGTTCTCTCTTGAACTCATCACTTCAGGCGCTCCCGTAAACGCAAGCAAAGCTCTGCAAGCTGGCGCCATTGATCAAATTCATACCAAAGAGAGCCCTTTCCTCGACGCCGCAATTGCGTACACCAAAGAGCTTCTAGCCAAGCAGAGCCCCGTTCGCTCCTGCGCCACCTTGTCGGTAGATACCAGCGATATCGAGGAAGGCTATTTCGACAATTTCCGCAAGAGCATTGCCCGTCGCAATCGCGGATTAATCGCCGCCGAGCACTGCATACAAGCCGTTGAAGCGGCCTGTGAACTACCGCTAAAAGAAGGCCTGAAAAAAGAGGGCGAACTGTTTGAGATACTAGTAAATTCCTACCAGTCACGCTCGCAACGGCATTTATTTTTTGCCGAGCGAGCCGCGACAAAAATACCTGGTGTAGACCCTCGCACACCACTGCGCTCAATAAATAAAGTGGCCATCATTGGCTCGGGCACAATGGGTGGCGGCATCGCCATGAATTTTTTAAACGCGGGAATTAGCACCGTATTGCTAGACCTCAACGCTGAAGCGCTGGAACGTGGCGTGGGTGTAATACGCAAAAATTACGAAATTTCCGCCAAAAAAGGTCGCTTAAGCGAAGCTCAAGTTGAAGAGCGCATGGCCCTGCTACAACAGACCACAAGTTATGACGACATCAAAGACGTAGACCTCGTCATAGAAGCCGTTTTTGAAAACATGGAAATTAAAAAATCGGTATTCAAGACTTTAGATGAAGTGTGCAAGCCAGGCGCCATTTTGGCGTCGAACACTTCAACTTTAGACGTGGATGAAATTGCCGCTGTTACAAAACGTCCAGAAGACGTGATCGGCCTGCACTTTTTCAGCCCTGCCAATGTGATGCGTTTGCTGGAGATTGTACGCGGAGCCAAAACAGCTGATGACGCTCTACTCACGACAGTCAAAATTGCCCAGGCTATTGGCAAAGTGCCTGTTGTCGTGGGTGTATGCTTTGGCTTCGTGGGCAACCGCATGCTAGAGCCCTATGGTCGCGAAGCGAGCCGCCTGTTGCTTGAAGGCGCCACTCCCGCGCAAATTGATAGGGTGCTTACTGAATTTGGTATGGCGATGGGTTATTGCTCCATGATCGACTTGGCAGGCATCGACGTAGGCTACCTTACTCGCCAAGGCAATTTAGAGAATATTGCTCACGATCCCAGCTACAGCAAATTGAGCGATAAACTCTACGCTCTGGATCGCTACGGCCAGAAAACGGGCCGAGGGCACTACCTCTACGAAGGCCGCGAGCAAAAAGAAGACCCCGAAGTTCTGGAGATTGCCATCGCAACGGCGGCCGAACTGAACATCGAACGTCGCGAGATTAGCGATCAGGAAATTGTCGAGCGCACCATCTACACCATGATCAACGAAGGCGCGCAGATACTCGATGAAGGTATCGCCAGTCGTTCAAGCGACTGCGACCTTGTTTACACCAACGGTTATGGTTTTCCTATTGGCCGGGGCGGGCCCATGCAATTTGCCGATGAAAGCGGGCTCGATGTCATTCTCAAGCGCATGAACCACTACCGAACTAGCTTAGGTGAATACGGTGAGATGTGGTTTAAGCCTGCACCTCTCTTGGAAAAACTAGTAGCAGAAGGTCAAGAATTCAGCCAGTATGTACCCAATCAGTCTTAGGACTAAATTAGCTTAAACACCAAAAAGGGCCCGCTTGCGGGCCCTTTCTTCCCTTTACCTTTTGACGGATCACCCTCCATGGACCTAAATAAATTCTCTCTGGCTGGAAAAGTGGCTCTAGTGACCGGCGCTTCCAGCGGCATTGGTAACACACTGGCAAAGGGCTTAGCCAAAGCCGGAGCCACAGTCGTTGTAGCGGCCCGTCGTACAGACAGACTAAAGGAACTCGTCACAGACATCACCAGCACCGGAGGCAAGGCCGTTAAGGTGGCCATGGATGTGAGCGATCGCGCCAGCGTCGACGCAGCCTTTGAAAAAGCCGAAGCTCTAGTGGGCACCATCAATATCGTCGTCAACAATGCCGGAATTGCAGACCCTAAGAATTTCATGAAAACTGACGAAGCCTCGAGAGACCAAATTATGAACACCAATTTCAACGGTGTTTGGAATGTCGCTCAAGAAGGCGCGCGCAGAATGATTGATCACGGAGAAACTGGCAGCATTATCAATATTGCATCGGTGCTAGGTTTCACCGCGCAGCAAGGCCAGACCGCCTACTGCTCGTCAAAAGGAGCCGTCATCCAACTGACTCGCACCTTGGCACTGGACTTGATGCGCTATGGAATTCGCGTGAATGCCATTGCCCCGGGGTGGTTTAAAACCGAAATCAACCAAGATTATTTCAACACGCCTGCGGGCCAAACCTACGTACAGCAGATGCCAGCACGCCGCTTAGGCAACGTAAAAGAACTCATTGGCCCAGTTGTGATGCTCGCCAGTGAAGCCGGTTCTTTTGTCAATGGAGCGGTACTCCCCGTTGATGGGGCTGTTAGCGTAACCTAGCCTTAGATACCCTAGCTACACCATTAAATTCAAAATTTGTGCGCGCATCCAGCTATTTGCCTGATCTTCGTCGACACTTTTGTGCCAGTACAAGTGCCAACTCAGTGGCGACACAGACAGAGGCAACTCAACAATTTTTAAGCGACTTTTCTGGGCAAAGGGCTGGGCGAACTGCAGGGGCACAGTCATAACCAGATCAGAACACTGAAGAATTTGCGGCGCCACTTGATAATGCTGTACGCGCAGTTGAATTTGCCGCTGTCGGCCCAGCGCGTTGAGAGCCATATCTATATGCCCTAGGCCTTTGCGACGGCTAGAGACATGAATATGCTTCAATGCCAGATACTGGTCCATAGTAAGGCTCTCGCCTACATCAGGGTGACCTTCCCGCACCATCACCACATAGCGGCTCGTGGAAAATGGAGCGTGGCATAATTGCGGGTCAGCGACTAAAGGAATATCAATCGAGAAATCCAGCGTGCCTGAAGTAAGCTCCTTCTGCATGTGGTCACGTTCAACATAATAGCTTTCTATTCGGATACCGGGCGCCAGCGTATACATACGCTCAATCAAGGGCGCTAAAATCAAACTCTCAGCCATATCATTCATACTGAAACGATAGGTTTTTTCGGTTTCAACCGGCACAAACTCATGGCCATGCTGCACCGAGGTATTCAGCAACAGCAGAGCTTCACGCACACGGGGGATAATATTGTCAGCAACAGGGGTGGGCACCATGCCCTGAGGCGAGCGTACAAACAGCTGGTCATTAAAAGTTTTACGTAGGCGCCCTAGAGCGTTACTGACTGCAGGCTGAGTAATAAATAGAACCTCTGCCGCACGGGTTAAATTGCGCTCGGTATATATCGCGTCAAACACCACAAATAGATTCAAGTCGACCTGATTTAACCGCATAGAACTCACTACTCTCTAGAAACTTCGATAAAAACCCAACATAAGATCGATGAATATCAGACGATCAATATAATAAATTTCATTAATACATGCTAGTCCAATATGCTGAGATACCCTTAAAAAACTGTTTCACCCTACCTGCAGGACAGATTTATATGGCAGAGCTTTACCTTATTCGTCACGGGCAGGCCTCTTATGGCGCCGCCAACTACGACAAGCTTTCAGAGCTTGGGCATCAGCAGGCACGCTGGCTAGGCGAGTATTATCAGCGTCAGGGCATTGAATTTGGCCATGTAGTCACAGGTGACATGGTTCGCCAGCGCGAAACCGCCACAGGCATCTGCGAAGGTTTAGGCGTACCCAGCAATAATTTTGACACCCACCTGGGTTTGAATGAATTTGACTTCAACGCCATCTCAGACGCCTACTTAAACTTGTACCCCGAGCAACGCCCAGCCGACGATGCCCACCGCAATCAATTTTACCAACTGCTCAAAAAAGCCATGCTGTGCTGGAGCCTTGACGAGCTGCCGGGTGAATTGCCAGAAAGCTGGGCTCAATTCCAAGGTAGAGTGCAAGACGCCCTGACCCATATTCAGAACCTCAGCGACAAAAAACGTATCTTAGTCGTGAGCTCAGGCGGTGCGATGGCGATGGCGATGAGCATCGTTTTACAGACCCCACCTGCGGCGGTCATTGAGCTTAATTTGCAAACCCGCAACACTGGCGTCAGCCATTATTTTTTCAATCGCGACACCATTCGGCTAAGCGGTTTTAACAATACACCCCATCTTGATGATCCAGAATTTCATCACGCAGTCACATTTAGCTAAGACAATAATCAGCCAATTTATTACTCAAGGAACTACTATGAACTTCGAATACTCTGAAAAAGTTAATGAGCTAATTGCTCGCCTGACAGTCTTCATGGACGAGCACGTTTACCCAAATGAAGCCGTTTATAATGAGCAGCTATTGGAAGATCGCTGGAACACCCCAGCCATTATGCAAGAATTAAAAGCCAAAGCTAAAGAAGCAGGCCTGTGGAATTTATTCACACCAAGCTTGGAGCACGGCGCCGGTCTTACTAATCTGGAATATGCCCCACTTGCGGAAATCTTGGGTCGCTCTATGATCGCCTCTGAGGTGTTTAACTGCAGCGCCCCCGATACGGGCAATATGGAAGTATTGATTCAATACGGCAGCGAAGAACAAAAAGAAAAGTGGCTGAAGCCTTTGCTCGAAGGCAAAATTCGCTCTGCTTTCGCAATGACTGAACCGAAAGTGGCCTCTAGCGACGCGACCAACATCGAAACTTCAATCACTCGCGATGGCGACGACTACGTTATCAACGGTCGTAAATTCTACATCAGTGGCGCTATGAACAAGCATTGCGAGGTAATGATTGTGATGGGTAAAACTGACCCAGACAATGCCAATCGTCACCAGCAGCAATCACAAATTCTTGTCCCTATGAGCACCCCTGGCGTAAATGTTGTACGCCCCATGGAAGTATTTGGTTTTGACGATGCCCCAGAAGGCCACGCTGAAATAATTTTTGAAAACGTTCGCGTACCAGCCAGCAACTTGTTGCTAGGCGAAGGTCGCGGCTTCGAAATTGCTCAAGGCCGCCTTGGGCCAGGCCGAATTCACCACTGCATGCGTTTAATTGGTCAAGCTCAACGCGCACTGGAAATGATGTCACAGCGTGCCAGTTCACGTGAAGTATTTGGTCAGCCCATGATCAAACAGGGTTCTTGTAGAGAAGACATTGCCAAATCGGCCTGTGAAATTGAACAAGCGCGCCTGCTGACACTGAAAGCAGCGGACATAATGGATCGCGAAGGCAACAAGGCAGCACGCGATATTATTGCTATGATTAAGATCGTTGCGCCGCAAATGGCGTGCACGGTTATCGATCGAGCGATTCAAATTCACGGAGCAGCCGGCTTAAGCCAAGACTTCCATTTGTCGCGCGGCTACCAATATGCTCGCACCGTTCGTCTGGCCGATGGTCCTGATCAGGTGCACATGATGCAATTGGGACGCAACCTAGCACGCGATTACAGCGCCTAAATACCCAGAATCACGCACGGTAAAACGTGCGTGACATTCATCAGGCAACTAAGAGTCGAAACATGACAGACAATGTGCACGAACTGGATGAAGCCGCACTGGCTCAATACCTTGAAGCAAATGTAAGCGGCTTTGCCGGACCACTCAAAGCCAGTAAATTCCCCGGCGGCCAGAGCAACCCAACCTTTAAAATTGAAGCCGCCTCAGGCAGCTATGTTTTACGCCGCCAACCTCCCGGAAAACTACTCAAATCGGCACACGCTGTCGACCGCGAGTATCGAGTTCTGGCCGCTTTAGACAACAGTGAAGTTCCTGTTGCTAAGGTGTATCACCTCTGCGAAGACCGAGAAGTGATTGGCTCTATGTTTTACATCATGGAATATTGCGAAGGTCGTATCTTTTGGGACAGTAAACTACCTGAAGTGAATAAAGAACAACGCAGCGCAATGTACGATGAAATGAATCGTGTCCTAGCCGCCATGCACAGTGTCAACGTCGATGAAGTAGGTCTCTCAGACTACGGCAGGCCCGGCAACTATTTTGAACGTCAGTACACTCGCTGGTCGAGCCAGTATCGGGCGTCTGAGCTGGAACCAATACCCGCCATGGAAGAGCTGATGGTTTGGCTGCAGGAAAACATGCCCGAAGACGACGGCCAAGTGTCTCTCGTACACGGCGACTATCGCTTAGACAACATGATGTTTCACCCTACTGAGCCAAAAGTTATAGCCGTTTTGGATTGGGAGCTGTCTACATTGGGACACCCCTATGCCGATTTGGCCTACCAATGCATGGGCTTAAAAATGCCCTCGGACGGCAAGGGAATGAAGGGCTTGTTAGGTTTGGACTTAGCCGAACTGGGCATCCCTACGGAAGACGAGTACGTTGCTCGCTACTGTGAGCGTCGTGGCATAGACAAACTCGACAACTGGACTTTCTATTTGGCTTTCAGCTTTTTCCGTCTTGCGGCTATCGTTCAAGGTGTCGCGAAGCGCGCTATTGATGGTAACGCCTCAAATAAAGATGCGGCAAAAAATGCGGCCTATGTTGAGCCCTTAGCCAAAATGGCGATGCACACAATTAAACAAGCAGCGAAGTAACAGCTGCGTTTTTATAAAAATAGGAATATCAAAAATGGCAACACAACTGTTTGACTTAACGGGCAAGACCGCTTTGGTTACCGGCGCAAGCCGCGGCATTGGTGAAGCTATTGCCAAGCTGTTTGGAGAGCAAGGCGCACACGTTATTGTCTCGAGTCGAAAAATTGACGACTGCAATCGTGTTGCAGAGGAAATCAAAGCAGCTGGCGGTAGTGCTGAAGGTTTTGCCTGCCATGTGGGCAACATGGAAGATATTACCAATACCTTCAGCCACATTCGCAGCGCGCATGGAAAACTGGACATACTCGTCAATAATGCGGCCACCAATCCCTATTTTGGCCACGTGTTAGACACTGACCTTGGCGCGTATAACAAAACAGTCGATGTTAATATTCGCGGTTACTTTTTTATGTCCATTGAAGCCGGAAAACTCATGCGCGAAAGCGGTGGCGGCTCAATTGTAAACACAGCGTCTGTAAATGGCCTGCACCCAGGGCCCGGCCAGGGTATTTACTCAATTACCAAAGCGGCCGTCATTAACATGACTAAGACCTTTGCCCGAGAATGCGCTCCTTTTGGCATTCGCTGCAACGCAATTTTGCCAGGCTTAACCAAAACAAAGTTTGCAGGCGCGCTTTTTAGCCAAGATGAATTTTATCAAGAAGCTATTAAAACTATTCCCATGGGCCGCCATGCAGAACCTCAAGAGATGGCTGGCACTGTGCTTTATTTGGCCTCAAGTGCCAGTAGTTATACAAACGGCGAATGTATTGTCGTAGACGGCGGAATGTACGCTTAACACTGAAGGAAATTACGTGGACGCATTATTAGATTTTACCGGTAAAGTAGCCATCATCACCGGCGCAGCCAGTGGTTTTGGGGAATTACTGGCCTCAGAACTGGGGGCCCGCGGCGCCAAGTTGGTTATTTCCGACATCAACACCGATGGTGTTATGGCGGTGGCCGAAGCACTTAAAGAAAAAGGTGTGGATGTACTTGCCATGACCTGCGACGTCTCGAAAGAGGCTGACTGTATCGCCCAAGTGGAAACGGCTGTACGTGAATTTGGCGGTCTAGATATCAGCGTAAACAACGCGGGCATAGCTCCTGCGATGTCTTCCTTGCTTGAAACCACTGAAGCTATGATGGACAAACAATTCAATGTGAATGTTAAGGGCGTGTTCTTTGGCATGAAACATCAAATTCCCGCCATGGACAAAGATGGCGTAATACTCAACGTAAGCTCAATGGCCGGCTTAGGAGGAGCACCGAAGGTGATTTCCTATTCCGCAGCCAAACACGCGGTGATTGGACTAACTAAAACTGCTGCGGTTGAATTCGCTCGCAAAGGCGTTCGAGTTAACGCGATTTGTCCTTTCTTTACCCTTACGCCAATGGTGACTGGGCCGAATTTAAATCAAACGAGTAACGTTGAGGAGTTAGAAGCTTTTCTGGGCCGTGGCTCACCGATGAAACGACTTGGTAAACCACACGAAATTGTCAACGTGATGTTGATGATTCTTTCACCTGGCAATACTTACATGACAGGTCAAACCATTGCGATTGATGGTGGTGTTTCAGCATTTTAAGCTGACAAGCAAACCCTCAAAGTTGCCAATACAGCACCGGAAACTTTGAGGGACTTACCCTCCAAAGCCTCACGCACTCGAAAGTGAGCGACATGGTTATCCAGCCCACAGTGCGCCAAAAAAATCTCAAAACATGCTTAGATTTTTATTTCGAATTAAATATTAATCATGCCGTCAAGAATCATACGAATATCATCCAAGGCCTGATCAGGGAATAACAAAAGAAGATCGCAGTTAAAAGGATGATCTTCCAAATGATAATTAATTTCTATTGAAATTGCGCTGTCCCAACCTGCAATGTCTTGCAAGCGCAATTGGTCGAGGGCAATGTTTAAGGCAATGACATCGGGCTGTTCAACATCTAAAGTCATGTCCATCATTTCGCTCATGCCACTGAGACAGGTGTCATTCAAGGTACGAGCCAAATCGCCCAACAACTCTCCCGCCACTGTTTCATTGTCTACCCAGCGCCCCGTAAATTGCGCGAGGTCAGAAAAACTATTTTCAGTAATCACAACCAAAGCAAAACACTCGTGCTCCGATAATGAAAAGGGCTGAACAACCGCCGATACGTTTTCGCCCGTTTCAACATGGGCCAAACCCTTCGATATTTTGCTGGGGTGAAATGCCCGAACCACTGGAATCGACAAATTTACAAAGGTTTTGGTAAAGGCCGCCAAAGATTCCCCAGCCGCACCCATCGCAACATTAGTGAGTTCTTGTAGGCAATCGCGCTGTTCTTCGGTAAACGGGGCAGTATTAGGCATTAAATTAGTCCGTACATCTGTAAAACATTTTCGAGCTTTTCTTTGTTGATGGGCTTTTTAATAAACTCTAAAGCACCAAGTTTCAAAACTCGCTCGCGGGCTTCTGGCTGAATATCACCAGAGATCACAATCACAATGCTTTTGTGGCCTTCGGCTTTAATATGTTCGAGCACCTCGTAGCCGTCCATCTCAGGCATCGTTAAGTCTAAGAATAACATTTCCGCATGCCCTTGACGCACCGCTTCAATGCCCTCCACGCCGTTGATAGCGTAGGTAATGTCAACATCCCAGCCATCGGGCAAAGACCGAGTGACCTGTTTGCGAGCCATGTTTGAGTCGTCGCAAATGAGTAGAGGAATTCCCATAGTGCTTACTTTACCTTTGTATTGTGCGTTAGCAGAGTATCTTCACAAGTGCGTTTTCACGCATTATATCGCTTATATCGGCTAATTATAGCCAACATTCTCCTTTATTCTACGGTCGTAGGTCTAAAGACCTGTGACCCGTTTCAGATCCGCTAAGGTTTGCGGCCCTACAAGACGCTGCTGCACGACGCCCTCAGGGTTAATGACAAAGGTAACCGGCAATACTTCGGGCCGATTAAACTTGTAGATCGAGGCTGGATCTTGGCTTAAAACTGGGAAGTCTATGCCGAAGCGTACAATGACTCGAGCCAATGCTTCTCCTTCTACCCCGTCATAATTCACCCCAAGCACTGAAACTTGTTCCCCGTAAGCTTCAGCAAAGGCATTCAACTCAGGAATTTCTTCCAGGCAAGGCTTACACCACTCTGCCCAATAATTAATCAGAACCCAACGACCTTTTAGTGCTTCTGGGTCGAGATCTATTTGTATATCGCCGCTGCCACTGTGCCGCTGTTTCGGCATAGTGGTAATAATAATCGCTAAGACAAAACCTAATAAAACGACGTTGGTACCCTTCAAACGGGCTTTAAGTTGTTGCAGCATCGCCGGACTCTTTTCCTTCGTTGGGGATTTCTGTGACTAAGTCACTATCATTGAGCGCCGCATCTTCATCACCTAATGCAGCATGCAGCATCTCAAGACCTCTTTCTTTTTCAGTTGGCTCCTGAGTCTCTCTGGCCAGAAACAACTCAGTGAGTGGCGTGTCAAATTGCTGTTCGATGTATTGATCAATGGAAATTAATCGTTCCGCCACACGCGGAAACCAATCGAACTGCTGCAAGTAATTGGACACCCCGGGCATGTAAGCTGGCACCGAAACAACATCCGCCAGATCGCGCAAGCTCAATTCGCTCAAATCACGGCATAAAACGTAAGTGCCCTGCTGGGTTATAGAAATCACCTGCTCATCGACCAATGCGTCCCGCACTCGCTGCCACTGGTCCGCGGCCACACCAGCATTCGACAAGTCGGCATCATTGAGGCTAGTGCCCAATTTTAAACGCTGCTGAAATTCCCACAGTGCAATGAGCGCCGCCATTAAATCGGGGTAGTCCAAACCGTTGGTATTGATTCTCCAGCTCGTCAAACTGCGGACCAAAATAGCGCCGCCCAGAATAATCATCCACAGAAAATATATCCATATTAAAAACAGGGGTACGAACGCAAATGCTCCATACACAGCTGAAATGCTGGTTTTCGCTACGACAAAACTGAATAAAGCTTTTAACAGTTCAAAGCAGATAGAAGTGATAAAGCCGCCAATGACAGCCTGCTTAATGGGCACACGACAATTGGGCACAGCCGCAAATAACAATGTAAACGCCGACCAGGTTAACAGCCACGGCATTAAACTTAAAAAGCCAGGAAGCAAACCCAAGGCGTCGTATTCATTGACGAGAAATTTCAAAGACAGTAGATAGGTACTTACCGCCAAACCGATGCCTAGCAACAGTGGGCCTAAACTCAAAACAGCCCAGTACAATAAAAAATTTGAGAGGCCTTTGCGCCCCTCTTTCACACCCCAAATCGAGTTGAAGGTTTTTTCTATGTTCTTCAACATCAAATAGGCTGTAACCACCAACATCAACACACCAAAGCCCGATAAGCTTCTGGCCTGACTGGAAAAGTCGCCCAAGTATTGCTGCACTTCTGCGCCGGTATCGGGCATAAAGTGCGCAAAAATGAAGGTATGGAGTTGATCGCTCAAGCCCTGAAAAGCTGGAATTACCGAGAACATGGAATAGGTCACGGTCATCAGGGGCACAATGGCAAACAAGGTCATGTAAGTCAGTGCCGCGGCACTCTTCTTACATTCTTTTTCGGCAAACTGTGCTATCACAAAGGGGATAAATCGCCAGATCATCTCTTATACCTAGATTTGGGGAATGGTTAACGAGTTTGCGACTGCCGACGGCTTATTGGCAATTAAGCTTCTTTGCAGGTGCCTAATCCGTTTACAATAGGCTATCGCGCTAATTACAGGATGCTTGTCGAAAATGCTCTCCATCTATCATAACCCACGTTGCTCTAAATCTCGCCAGACTCTAGAATTATTGCAAGTTAATGGGCAAGAACCAGAGATTATACTCTATCTAGAGACTCCGCCTTCAGCGAGCACGCTGAAATCTTTGTTAAACAAGCTGGGCATTGATGCTAGAGCCTTGCTGCGCAAAGGTGAAGACGCCTTCAAAGAGAACCAGCTCAAAGACGACAGCTTGTCAGAAGCCGAGTTGATTGACTTCATGGTTCGCTTCCCAAAGCTTATAGAGCGACCTATTGTAGTTAAGGGCGACAAAGCGGTATTAGGTCGCCCGCCAGAAAATGCCTTGGAACTCTTGTAATGACCACACCATTCGTACTGGTTTTGTACTACAGCCGCAGCGGTGCCACCCGAGCAATGGCTCAGCAAATTGCTCGCGGCGTTGAATTGGGCGGCCTCGAAGCTCGAGTGAGAACGGTGCCGGCGGTATCCACAAACACGGAAGCAAGTGAGCCTGACATCCCTGAATCAGGCGACATCTACTGCACACTTGACGATTTGAAGGTCTGCAGTGGCTTGGCCCTAGGCAGCCCAACCCGCTTTGGCAATATGGCCGCTCCTTTAAAATACTTCATAGATGGCACCAGCGACCAATGGTTAAGCGGCAACCTAATCGATAAACCCGCGTCCGTATTCACCTCAACGGGAAGCCTGCACGGAGGACAAGAAACCACCTTATTGTCGATGATGCTGCCCCTGCTCCATCACGGAATGGTGATTGCTGGCATACCTTATAGCGAACCCACGCTAATGAGTACAAAATCGGGAGGCACACCCTACGGAGCATCCCATGCTGCGGGCGCTCATTCAGACGCGGTGCTTAGCCAAGATGAAACTTCACTGTGCTTGGCCCAGGGGAAGCGTCTTGCACATTTGGCCAGATGCTTAGAGGCAACACAATAATGATTGAACATTTAGACACGAAAATGCGCTGGGGCCGCTTTATTACAATGGCGGCCTATACGGCTCTTTTACTACAGTTCTCAATTCTTAATCTGAGCGAAGAAACTGGCTCCATGACTCGATGGGTGATGCAATGCTTGCCTCTTCTGCTGGTACTACCCGGCATAATTGCGCAAAGCCACAAAAGCTATAGCTGGTTGTGTTTCATTCTACTGATGTATTTTACAGCCTATGTCGTTGAAATAGGTTCTCCACTATTCACCTGGACCGACGCCACGGCCCTGAGCTTTACCGTCGTGATGTTTATTGGCGCGATGTTAACTAGCCGCTGGATACAGCACATAGAGTATCAGCGAGCTTTAGCAGCCTATAATGCTGCCAAAGCACAAAACCCTACACAACAGCAGTAAGGACACAGCGATGGACAAGCAACAACCAGGCATTATCCGGCGGATTTTTTCAGGTTTATGGCAGGGCATCACCTGGGCGCGGATTGCGGCGCTTAACCTCTTATTTATTTTCATTATTGTGCTGATGATTAGTGCCGTACAAACGGAACAGGAAAGCCCACTTGGCGAGCCAATGGCATTGCATCTAGCCCCCAGTGGCTTCCTAGTTGATCAGCGCACCTACAGTGACCCCATTATACAAATTCTGGAACGAACCAGCCCAGACGAAGTAGAAACGCTTACGCGGGAATTGGTAAAGGCTATTGAAAACGCCGCTACAGACTCACGTATTACAGCATTAATTTTAGACTTGGAAAATTTTTACGGCGGCGGCATCAGCAAACTGGAAGAAGTGGGTCAGGCTCTCGCCACCTTCAAAGAAAGTGGCAAACCCTTTATCGCCGTATCCGGAAATTACTCCCAGCAACAGTATTATCTCGCAAGCTACGCGGATGAAATCTATTTGAACCCGATGGGTGCCGTTTTGCTCACAGGTTATGCGAGCTATCGACAGTACTATAAATCAGCGCTGGATAAGCTTGCGGTGAATTACCATGTTTTCCGCGTAGGTAACTACAAAGACTTTATTGAACCTTACACCCGCGACAGCATGTCTGAGGCTAGCCGAGAGCACAATGGACGCTGGTTGAACGAACTGTGGTCGGTATACAGCAAACGTGTTGAGCAGCAACGAGAGCTGCCAGTAAATGCTCTCAATACCTATATCAACAGCCTCGATACGCAGCTGGCACTGACTTCCGGCGATAGCGCGCAACTGGCACTCAATGCAGGTTTAGTTGACCACGTACAAACCGGCACAGAAATTCGCAGTTCTTTAGTCAAGCGCTTTGGTGCAAAGATAGACGAAGCAAATCAGGTTAAATCAATATCCTACAGGGACTATCTCCAAGATCTCAATCACCGCACCCCCATCCACGCCAACAAAGTGGGCTTGATCGTTGCAAACGGTGTGATCATGGACGGCGAGCACGCACCAGGAACCATTGGCAGCACCAGCATTGCCGATCTGCTGGCTCAAGCTCGAGAACGCGATGATATTAAAGCGCTTGTTGTACGCGTGGACAGCGGTGGTGGCGGCGCTTTCGCTTCTGACATTATCTACCAAGAACTGAAATACACCCGAGACGCCGGTATTCCTATTTTTATTTCCATGGGCAGTGTCGCCGCGTCTGGAGGTTATTGGCTGGCAACAGCCGCCGATGAAATTTGGGCCACCCCCACAACAATTACCGGATCTATAGGTGTGTTTGGTGCATTCCCTACTGTTGAAAAAACACTCTCCAAGTTGGGCATCAGCACGGATGGTTTAGGAACAACGGAACTTGCAGGCAGTATGCGCCTAGACCGCGACTTGCCCCCTATTGCAAACAGCGTAATTCAACAAGGAGTGGAATTTACCTATAGAGCTTTTCTACAGCGCGTTGCTGAGGCTCGCGAGCAAACACCAGACGCCATTCATAAGGTAGCGCAAGGGCAGGTCTGGACTGGCACGCAAGCAAAAAACCTAGGCTTGGTGGATGAACTGGGCTCACTCGACGATGTCATCGCTTCAGCGGCGAAGTTTGTTGAGCTTGACCAATATTCTGTAGAAATCATTGAGCGGGAGCTGAGCCCACAGGAAGCGCTCTTTAAGCAGTTAGCGGGTGGCACTGCGGCGTTTATGCCATCGGGTTTGCTGGAAAGCTTTGCACCCCTTGCACTAAGACAAACTTTAGCGCCTTTGATTAAACCATTTATACAAATAAGTGCAATGACAGACCCAAAAGGTATCTACGTACGCTGCGAAAATTGTTTGGCCCCCTAGGTTTTTTAGTCGGAACGCGAGCTAAAAACCCAAGACCTGCTTAACAAACGGAATCGTTAAGCGGCGTTGTTCAGCCAGCGAAGCGTTATCAAGTGTATTCAAGCACTGGAACAAGGGTCCCATATCTCGTGGGGCTCTATGTAGAATATACTGCCCGACCTCATCGCCCAATTCCAAACCTCTGCCATTGGCTCGCAACTGCAAAGCAGCCAATTTTTCTTCGTCACTGAGCGCTTGAATGGACAGCGTTAGACCCCAGTTTAGGCGCGATTGTAAGTCTGCCAAGGCAATCGGTAGTTCATTTGGGCTCGCATTAGCCGCGATCAGTAAGCGGCCACCTTTATCGCGTAAACCATTAAACAGGGCAAATAAAGCCATCTCCCAGTCTGGATTTGCCACCACAAACTGCAGACCGTCAATACAGAGCCAATCCAGCTCGTCCAAACCCTCCAGTAGGGAGTCGGGGCTCATTGTTGCCAACTCATCTAAGGGCAAGTATTGAAAACTCACGCCCAGTTTGTCAGCCGCGTGGCAGGCGGCCTGCAAAAGGTGTGACACGCCAGAAGCTCCCCACAAATACACAAAGCTCTCCCCTTCGGGCAGAAGCTGGGTTTGTAAAGCTTGTACAAGCTGGGCATTTTGGCTGCCTGGCGCACAGTAAAAATTAGAAAATGTTGCGTCGTCGTCCAGAGATATTCCCAGCGACATTTGCTGCGGTAAAGGAGTACTCATCACTATTTAGCATACCGGCGAAATTGCAGAGGGTTGGCTTCTCTTCCCAGAGCCAAATGTGCACTGCTAGCCACATTGACGTTCGATAAGCCGGGCTGGTTTTGCAACACGCGCCCTAAAGCAATGGTGTCGAGCAATTGAGATTGCGCGCCCTCTAGGTCCAGCGCAAACAAAAGCTTGTCTTGCTCAATCGACAAGAGATCTGCTCGCCGAACCAATTCCAAGGTTTGAAAATACTCCAATACTCGGGCGTAGCTCGAAAACTGGGTAATATCACTGACCTCAACATACACCCGACGGGAAGTATTATCACTGGAAACAATTGCAAATTGAGTCGCAAAGTAATCCGCGGCCTGATTCAATCCACTGGCCAACATCCTGTCTTGGCTGGCCGTGTCTGATTCAAACACCACACTGTTGTTTTTGTAAGTTAAGGTCCAGTCAGCTCGCCACTGGCCGTTGGAAAATTCAGTGTATCGGCCCACAAGAATAGCATCCGCCCCGTAACGTTCTGACGCGGCTTTTACCATTCCTTGGTCCATTCGCCACAAACCTTGAGGGTCTACCGCAATTTGGTCCTGAAGATCAAACAAAGGCTTCACAAGCGGCAAACCTCGACGCTTAGCCGCTTTATTTACCTGCTCGTCCACTTCAAGCTCATTTACGGTATAGCGCCCAAGCTGCACATCGTCGGCCACCAACCACAGCAACACGCTCGGTCGATTAGCTGGCCAGAGAGGCAAACCCGCCTTTCGCAGTAAGCCTTCAATGGCTTGAGGGGAAAACTTCAAAAACAACGCAGTAGCCGCCGTAGACTGGCCTGCACTGTTCTCAATTCGTTCATCTGTGGACTCGTAGCTGAACTGCAGCACGTAGTTTTGTGCACTAGAAAGCGCTCTCTGAACCTCAGGATGCTCAGCAATTGATTCTCGCCCACTAATTTTCACCAGCACGCCGCTCAGCCCCTCCCGCGCCGCAACCGCTCTTGCGGCCGCCGACTGAGCCGTCACTAAACTGCGGGTTTCATAGAGGTCGATCACTATTTCAGCGTAGGCCGACACCGCGCAGCTCAATAAAACCAAAATGCGGAAAATGTTGTTCAGAAAGCTCACTATTGAATCCTGTGTTACCCGCAGCTTGGCTGCAAAATGAAGCGTATTGTAACAGCACCGCCAGTGCTGCAAAGTGCATTTACTCAAATAGCCGAAAATTCCCCCAAAAGTCGCCTGCACAGCGAATAATAAGCTGGTAGAATGCGCCGCTTCTAAGACGCCAATCTATCTTGAGACCACCTTGCCATGAGCGACAATCAAAAGCCCACGCCCCAACCATCACTCAGCTACAAAGACGCCGGTGTTGATATCGACGCCGGGAATGCCTTGATTGACCGTATAAAAGGTGTGGCAAAACGTACTCGCCGACCTGAAGTTATGGCTGGTTTGGGCGGATTTGGCGCACTGTGCGAACTGCCAGAGGGTTATAAACAGCCCGTGCTAGTTTCAGGCACAGACGGTGTAGGGACTAAATTGCGTGTGGCCATGGACTTGGGCAGGCACGACACCATTGGTATCGATCTTGTGGCCATGTGCGTAAACGACCTGATTGTTGCTGGTGCCGAGCCTTTATTTTTCCTTGATTACTACGCGACAGGCAAACTGAATATCGACGTTGCAGCTGATGTTGTAAGCGGCATTGGCGACGGCTGCGAGTTAGCCGGCTGTTCCCTTGTGGGTGGTGAAACCGCTGAGATGCCGGGCATGTATGAAGGCGAAGATTATGATTTGGCCGGGTTTTGCGTTGGCGTCGTCGAAAAATCAGAGATTCTCGATGGCAGCAAGGTGAAAGCAGGCGACACCTTGATTGGCTTGGCCTCAAGTGGACCACACTCCAACGGTTATTCTCTGGTTCGCAAAGTTGTTGAAGTAAGCGGCGCTAGCCTCGACGAAATGCTGGGCGACAAGACTCTCGGCGATGCACTAATGGCACCTACACGGATATACGTAAAGTCATTACTGCAGCTGCTCAAAGCCACTCAAGTAAATGCCATGTCTCACATTACCGGTGGTGGCTTACTGGAAAACATTCCCAGAGTACTACCCGACAATACAAAAGCCATTATCGACATCAATAGCTGGCAGCGTCCCGCGGTATTCGATTGGTTACAGGCAAAAGGCAATATCGACCCAGTAGAAATGCATCGCACTTTCAACTGCGGTTTGGGAATGGTTGTCTGTGTGCCAGCCGAGAGCGCTGAACTCGCTCTGGACTTGCTGCAAAAAGCCGGTGAAGAAGCGTGTATTGTAGGCTCCATTGAAACCGCCGGTGAAGATGAAGAGCAAGTTGTACTGCAAGGCCTATAAATCATGACCTCAACAAAACTCTGCCGCGTTGTTGTGCTTATCTCAGGTGGCGGCACCAACCTGCAAGCGCTAATTGACGCACAACAGAGCGGAGAGTTACCTGTTCAATTGACGGCTGTTATCAGCAACCGCCCAGGCGTAAAGGGTTTGCAGCGAGCGGCTGATGCCGGTATTCCCCATGGCATACTTGATCATAAAGCTTACGAAAGCCGCGAGCACTTCGACGAAGCGCTCATCCAGCTAATCGACAGCCACAAACCAGACCTAGTCGTGCTAGCAGGCTTTATGCGGATTCTGACCCCAGCGTTCACAGGGCATTACTTAGGCCGCATGCTAAACATCCACCCTTCCCTGCTGCCAAAATACCAAGGTTTGCATACCCATCAGCGCGCCATCGATGCCGGTGATTCTTGCCACGGCGTTACCGTACATTTTGTGACCGCCGAACTCGATGGTGGACCGGCCGTGGTGCAGGCCAAAGTAAATATTTTCCCCGAAGACACAGCCGATACCCTCGCCCAGCGCGTACAAGCGCAAGAACATATCATCTACCCCCTGGCCGTTAAGTGGTTTGCCAGCGGCGATCTGTTAATGGAAAATGGATTAAGTTTACTGAATGGCGAACTTTTACCCCATTGCGGCCATCTAATTGATCACAGTGGCTGAAATACTCTCTTCCGGCCGTGAGATTGATACATAGTGTTGCTCGCTAGGAGATGTACTATTAAACGTTTTTTTGCACCATCAAATTTCTTCGCCCCCAGCCATTTAATAAGCAGGCTGCTTGCGGGCATAGCCTTACTTAGCGTCGCAAGTTTAAGTTTGGGCGATACCGACAAAACCCTCCATGAATCGACACTCTCAGCGCCAAAAGATTTTAAAGCCAAGTATGAAGCGACGCTAGCCGGCATAAATATCAAAGCCACCAGCCAACTCAACACCCTAGAGAATGGCCGACGCGAGCTTCGCTTCTCCGCCAAGTCCTGGGTTGCCAACATCGAAGAATCCAGCCAATTTGAGTGGGGAAAGCAAGGCCAGCTGGTACCGCTGCACTACGAATATCACCGCACCGGCTTCGGTCGAGATCGCCACGCGATTCTGTCTTTCGACTGGGCCGAACTCAAAGTGACCAACAACGTGCAAAACAAACCTTGGCAGATGGATGTTCCAGCAGGTGCACTCGATAAACTCAGCGCACAACTACAGCTGCGGCAAGACCTCGTAAACGCAAGATCTCTGAGCGCCTATCAGGTAGCCGACGGAGGCAAACTAAAAACCTACTCCTACATAATACTGGGAGAAGAGGTTCTAGAGACGACATTAGGCAAGTTAAACGTCGTAAAAATTCGCAGGGAAAAAAACTCCAGCAGTAAACGCTCCACAACCCTGTGGCTTGCAAAAGACTGGGACTACCTATTGGTAAAGCTCCATCGCCAAGAGAAAGACGGCAAACAATACGAAATTAACTTAGCCTCGGGATCTGTCGCGAAGGTGGCAGTGCGCGGTTTAGAAGAGCCAGAGCGAATTCCAGGAATTTGAGTGGCCTTTGTTTTGAATATGGGCCTATAACGCAAGCTTCAGAGTTCTTCTCTACTATGGCACTAAAGCAGGGCCGTTAGGGTGCTCCATGTTGTGGCCGGTCGCAACATGAAGCACCCTAACGGCCCTGCTACCGGCACAACTACTAACAATTTAACTTCAAAACTTGCATTACAAGGCTTCAGTTTTTTCTTTGCCGCAGCGCTCACAGCGAGACCAAGTGACTAGTTTTCCCTGCTTTACATCAAAACGTTTTTCCGTAACAATTTTCCACTTATGGAACCCTGAACGACACAAACCTTTACCTTTGTGCTTCTCTGAGAGTTTAGGCTTTTTAAACGCGATCACATCACCCATAATTGCGGTTTCCTTCTCTCTGCGGACATATTACAACAATGGTCATTGTATACGCTTTTGCAGCCGCTTTCCTGCTTCTGATCACCGCCTGCACAGCCGATCAACCCAGCGTTGAACTCAGTACAGCCGCCCCGCCCACGGAACTAGAAACCGCCCAGGAGACACAACAATTCTCCGCCCGCACTGAGCGCCTACTCAATAGCTTTTATATTGCCCAGAACCAGCGCCAACCGAGTCAAGAGGCGAGGCTGGGTCTGCAAAATGACCAGTCCAGACTCGACAACTTGAGCGAGAGCCATGCAAAATCATCACTACAGCTTACGCAATCGCAGCTACTCAACCTCAAGGCTATAGATCAATCAAGGCTCAACGCCCAGACGCAATTGAGCCTTTCCTTATTCATTCGCGAACTGGAAAATGCGATCGCAGATTTTCAGTGGCGCTTCCATACATACCCGATAAATCCTGTAAACGGCCTACATCGCGCTGCCGTAGACATGATGATCAATCGACATATTATTCGCAGCGAGGGCGACGCAAAAGCCTACATACAGAGATTAAGCGCCATACCCGCGTACTTGGAACAACTATCTGTCGCCCTTACAACTCGAGCTGACAAAGGTATTGTTGCACCTACTTTTGTCTTCACAAAAGCCTTGGCCACCTGTAGAAATATTATCGACAGTCAGATATTGCTTCTGAACTTTAAAGAAAAACTAAAAAAGAGCGACATTGACCGCTCGGTGCAAGCGGCACTCATGCTCGATGCAAATTCAGTTTTTCATCAACAAAGTAAACCTGCTTACCAAAAGTTCATGCGCTATTTGCAACACCTGTCTACGCGAGTAGAGAAACACTCAGGAGCACTGAATTTACCCGATGGCAAAGCACATTATCAACATCTATTATCGCGGAGCAGCACCACAAAACTGCAAGCCGCTGAAATTTTCGCGATAGGAAAGCAAGAAGTACTTCGTCTTCAGAATGAACTAAAAGAAATTCAAAACCAACTCGAATTTAACGGTGATTTGCACAGCTTTTTGAAATTTTTACAAACTGATACTCGTTTCTTTTTTGCCAATACAGAGGCTGGCCGGCAGCAATATTTGTATGATGCGCAACGAACCCTGCGGGATGTGTCTGCTAAACTCGATGAATTGTTTTACCCTCAAACGCTAACACACCTCGCTGTTGAATCCTCGCGGCACAGCCAGCGCCATCTGCCATGGGACATATTCTATCAGCGGGCAGACGAAGACCAGCAAGACGCTCGTCTCTTTTTAAACTTACAAGAAATGAAAAATCTGCCAATTTATCGTATGGCGGCGCGCATTTACCACGAGGCCATTCCCGGGCATCATCTGCAACTTTCACAAAATCAAGATCGCCCCATGTTCCGGCAGGCTAGCCAAGCTGAGTTGTATACAGAGGGCTGGGCTCTTTACGCCGAGTGGCTACCCACCACCATAGGCCTTTACCAGGACCCTTATGACAATGTGGGACGGCTGAGCTTAGCGCTGTCTCGAGCCGCTCGCTTGGTGGTTGACACCGGCCTTCACTCTCAACAGTGGAGCCGTAAACAGGCCATCCGCTACCTCACTCAAAACGCCCCACATTCAGGCCTTGAGGCCACAAACATTGTTGAGCAGGTCATCGTACAACCCGCCCAAACAACGGCTCAAACACTGGCTTTCATGAAGTTTAAAGCCTTACAGACAGCCGCACGGGCGCATCTAGGAGAGGCCTTTGATATACGTGAATTTCATGAGGTGGTATTGAGAGAAGGTGCATTGCCACTTGATGCTCTAGAACAGCAAGTGGTTACATGGGTAGAAGAGCTTAAACTACTTTGATGTGCCAGGGCTCATAGCGCACCCCAAAGCGGTTATCGGCGGTGTAGCGAATTTGCACATACCCTAAATCCTGCATGCGCTTGAATTCATCGCTCTCGGAAAACTGATCAGTAAAGTTTGCACTCCCCCAACCAATCTTACCTACATCAAAATCGCCTATGCCATGGTAGGAGTGGCCTGGAGGGGCCAAAGAGCGAGATGCCTTAGACAGGTTGCCGTTAGACTGAACGCACTTGGCCAAAAACAAATGCATTTGTTTTACATTGCTCCGAATGCCTGAGGTCAAAATAATTGAACCCACATCACTCTTCAACTTATTGTAATAGTTTTCCGCTTCGCCGCGATAAACGTAGTGGCCGGAGTAAGGAATCTTGACAGTGTCGCTAGGATTGATTTCCGCTGTCAGCTCCGTGATAACTTTGTCACCAAGAAAACCGTAGGCTGATGCTTCAGTGAAGAAAATTTTCTCCAGAAAATCTAACTCTTCACGAGTAAAAGCACCTACTTGCTTGAAACGTTTCGCAAATTTCAAAGCGCGATCAAAGCTGATTAAATTGTAATTACCGTGCCCCACCGAACGCTCAACACCTTTTAATCGCAACAATACCGAATGCATAGTGCGAGTCTCAAGCTCATTGAGGTGAATATCATCAACAAATTCGCTTTCAAAGTTGCGGACTTTGTCTAGATAATGCTCTGCTTTAGCCACTTGTGGGACAGCACCGGGCGCAAGCTTTGACTCCGGCAGTAAATCTTCAATTTTACCGTCTGCGAGAGCCCCCGAGTCTAAGGAAGTATCTTCCGATAAAGGAAAAACCGTCTCGCGATCACTGGCTGGCTCCGCATTGACCAATGGGTCATTCGAGGTGTCAGGAGAAAAGCTGTCAGCGGCTTTTTGCCACAAATAACCGTTTGCGGCGGTAAAGGCTCCGCCCGCTAAAAAACCTGTGAGTAAGTCCCTACGATTCACACTGCCTCTCTACGCTTTTTGACCATAAAAATATGAGTGCTTAGATTACTATAAAAGAACTAGACTGCA